>Ga0265294_10006102_pt1 | contig 14555 bp, 22 predicted proteins | sample MunlanPumphouse3_FD_192504 | JGI IMG/M metagenome (GOLD analysis project Ga0265294, IMG submission 192504) | Groundwater microbial communities from a municipal landfill in Southern Ontario, Canada - Pumphouse #3 | ecosystem: Environmental > Aquatic > Deep subsurface > Groundwater | place... | reverse complement strand
GATACCCCCGGTGCAAGTCTGGGAGGGGGGATTTACTTTTTATACTTCTTTTTTATTAACCCCACACAACACATATTTAAATCTTTTGTGGGGTTAATTTTGTAATGGTTTACTTTACTGAGAAAAAGATTAAGGGTAAAAAATACTTATATGCGGTGCAGTCGATTAGGCTTCGTGATGGAAAAGTAACAAAAATTTCAAAATTAGTAAAAGACAAAATACTTACTTCTGAATTAAAAGACTTTTTTAATGAAAAAGAAAAAGAGCTTTTTGGAAAAGAATCAATTATTTCTTATAAAACAGATTCAATTTTCACTAAAGATCAAATATTGAAGATTGAAGCTACAAGACAAGAATACAAAAATATTTTACGCAAATTGACAAAAGCTCAATTAAAGGATTTATTTGACAGATTTACCTCAAATTTTACTTATGAATCAAATGCAATAGAAGGAAACTCATTAACATTGAAAGATGTTGCAATAGTGCTGTTTGAAGGCAAAGTTATTGCAGGAAAAGAGTTAAGAGAAATATATGAAACAAGAAATTCTCGAGAAGTAGTAGAATTAATTCTTAAAAATAAATTTAATTTAATTGAAAAAGACATAATTTTGATGCACAAATTACTTGTGAAAGATATGGGTGTGCAAGAAGGGTACAAGAGAATACCTAATTATGTAATTGGCAGAAAAGTAGAAACAACTCTTCCAGAAGATGTTGAAAAAGAAATGAATGATTTGATTGATTGGGTAAAAAAAGAAAAATCAATGCACCCTATACAAAAAGCAGCTTTGTTACATGGGCGATTTGAAAAGATTCATCCATTTGATGATGGTAACGGTAGAGTTGGGAGATTCTTAATAAATGTTCTTCTGATTAATGAAGGTTATGCTCCTTTAATAATAAGAAAAAGTCAAAGAATTGCTTATATGAAAGCACTAGAAGATTTTGATAACGGGTATACAAAGAACTTGGAAAGATTTTTGCTGGATAAATATAAAAATACGTTCAAAAATTTCTTTCAAATTTATGTAAAATATTTAAAATGATTCAAATGAAGAAAGAAATTAATCAAGTAGCAGTAGACCTGGAGCTCCCCTTGTGCAATTCTTTGGTGAGGGGGATTTTTTCTTAAAAAGGTTTATCAAAAGGTTTAAAATAAGTAACTACACATATGTTACTTAGAGGGTGATTTTATGCCGAATATGACAATGTCTATTCCAACTGAGTTGCATCAAGTAGTAAAAAAGCACTCGGAAATAAAGTGGAGTGAAATAGCAAGAAAAGCAATGTGGGAACAAGCAAGAAAATTAGAGTTAATGGATGCGATAACAAAAAAAAGCAAATTAAATGAAAAAGATGTAATGGAGATAGATGAGAAAGTTAAAGCAGGATTACTTAAGAGGTATCTGGATGCAAATAATTGTTGATACTAATGTAATTCTCTCTGCATTAATAAAACAAGGAAAAACAAGAACAATCTTAACTAATCCTTTAACTGAGTTTTTTACAATAGAGTTTGCAATTCAAGAAATAAGAAAATACAAAACTTTGGTATTAGAAAAATCTGGATTAACAGATGAAGAATTTGAAATAATGCTTTCCTTATTACTGGGCAATGTAAAAATTGTTCCTGTTGAACAAATACAATCAAGAATTAATGAAGCAAAAGAAATAATGCGTAATATTGATCTAAAAGATGCTCCAATATTAGCCTGTGCATTATCAATACCAAATGATGGATTATGGACCGAAGATAAGCACTTAAAAAAACAAGGCAAAGCAAAAGTTTACAACACACAAGAAATGATTGAGTTGATTGGATGAAACAAGGAAATAGTTTGTTTGGGTTGGCAGATACCGTGACTCTCGCTGTAGCAAGTCTCTAGAAGGGGGGGGTTAACCTTTTAGTGTCGGTAAAGTACTTCCGAATGCTTTTTATTAACAATTAAGTAGAATTGTTTTATGGAATTTGAGTATAAAAAAAATAAAATTGTTTTCAATAGGGAATTGTCTAATTTAGATAAGTTAGTTCTAAAGTTTGTACGTATTTTGGATAAAGAAAAAGTCGAGTATGTCATTATTTCAGGTTATATTGCAATTCTTTTTGGGAGAAGCAGAGGGACTGAGGACGTTGATTTATTCATTGAAGAAATGCCGTTTGCTAGATTTGAATCGTTTTGGAAAGCACTTGAAAAAGAAGGTTTTGAATGCATAAATGTTTTTAGTCCTAAAGAGGCTTACGAAGAATTTCTAAAAGACAAGACAAGCATAAGATTTGCAGAAAAAGGGGATTTTATACCTAATTTTGAACTAAAATTCCCTCAAACAAAATATAATCAATATTCTATGAAACACAAAATAAAAGTTTTATTAAATAACGTCCGCCTAAACACTTCTGAAATCGAGTTACAAATTGCCTTTAAGTTAAATCTTGGAAGCGACAAGGACTTTGAGGACGCAAGACACTTGTACAAAGTGTTTAAAGAATTTCTGGATATAAATTTATTGAAAACTCAAATAAAAGAACTTAATGTTGAGAACGAAGCGGAGAAGATATTATGGAAAAAGGATTAAAATTAACCAAAGCTGATTTAAAAGAATTGGAAGAAGAAAAAGAAAGAAACCGTAAAACACGAATGGAGTTTATTGATTTATACGCTGAGTGGTTAAAGAAAACCCCTAATACAAAATGGTCAACCCAACAAAACAAAGTAATAGCACAAAATTAGTTTTCGGCCCTGATTTTTTGAGTGTAAGTCTCTAAAGGAGGGATTTTTTTTCTTTCATTGGTAAAGCACTCAACACACATTAAATACTTATTCTACTTATTTAAGTATGAGGTGGTTTTGTGGTTAATATGACTATGGCAATTCCTGATTTAATGCACGTTAAAATGAAAAAGTATTCTGATGTAAAGTGGCGGAAGTAGCAAGAGAAGCGTTTCAAAAGAAAATAACTTTATTAGAAATGGAAAAAGATCCGTGGAAATTGTACTCTTACAAACGATGGGCAGAAGAAGGGGTTGATGCACATGAACTCTTTGAGTTTTGAACAAGGAGACATAGTAATAGCGCAACTTCTTTTCTCCGAACAAATTGGGTTAAAAATACGACCTGCACTTGTGATAAGCAACACAAAATATAATAAAGAAAATGATGGCATAATATTGCTCAAAATAACAAGTGCTGGAAAAAAAACCAAATATAATTTAACTTTGATTGAAGAAGATATGCAAATTGGCAAACTTAAACAAGAAAGTACAATAATGGTTGACAATCCAGTAACCACTTACAAAGGAATGATACAAACGAAAGCCGGAAAGATAACCAAAGAAAAATTAAATCAAGTAAAAGAAAAAATGGCTGAACTATATGAAATAAAAACTAAAGATGATTTAAATAGAGATCTCAAAAAGCATTCTTGAAAGTGTATTTAATTATTTGATTCAAGCAAGATTTATTCTTAATCCAAAGTTTAATATATTCAAAAAAACTTTTAGTTAAATAGTTTTAATTAAAGAGGGTGAATAAAAAATGGTTCTTGGAATGGGTGTTGGAAAAATTGATATACAATTAGATAAACTAAATTACTCTAAAGGAGAAGAAGTAGTTGGGAAAGTTGTTTTAGATTTAAAGAAAAAAACTAAAGCAAGGGGGTTAAAAGTAACTATATTCGCTGAAACTACTTCTACTAAACTAACTACAAAAGGAATGAATAGACAAACCTCAAGAACATTCGAATTCACTAATCCTTTAGACTCTGAAAAAGAATATCCTACAGGATTAAAAGAATACGAATTTAAAATAAAAATACCTCTTGATTCAGTAAACAATTTAGAAGGAATGCCTGGACAAATACTACAAGCAGTGAAATTCATTTCAACAGGAAGTGGGTCAACTAAATGGTTCATTGAAGCAAAACTAGATATACCAATGGGATTTGATTTACACAAAAAAACCCAAATCAACGTTGCTTAAATTTTTATTTAATTAATTTTTTTGATAAAGCTAATGCTTGAATTGACCAAGATAAAATTTCCTTCATTTTCCAATACTGTAAATCCTTTTTTTGAACATTTAACTTATAGAGTTTAATATTCTTAGAAAATTGTTCCTCTTCATACTTATTATTAGCAGAAGAAGTAATCAAATCAATTTCCAAATTCTTTACCTTAGAAAATTCTTTTAACAAATAATAATTAGCATTAGCTGCTCCCCCACCCAATGGAGGAAATTCATAATTTAGCATTAAAATCTTCATTTTAGATTGAATCAAAAAAACCACATTAATTACCAGATATTATCTCATTAAAAACATAAATAAATGTATTTCCAGCTAGTTTTATCAGTTAAAATGAAAACAAATAGCTTGAAAAACATCGAGGTAGTAAAATTATGTGGTGAATTAATGGATTTTCATATAAGTACTCTTGATAAGGAAAAAATAAGAAAAGGAATTATATCTGAGGAAATAATTAATGAAATTGTTTTTCATCCAGACCTGCAAGGCAAAGGAATGAATTCCCAGGATACTATTTTTGCAAAACAATTTGGCGAAAAAATTGCAGTTGTATATATTTTTAATAGCAATAAGCAGACACTAACCGAGCTCTTTGAGAATATTGGAAAAGTTAGCGATTATTCTGATACACAAGCCTTATACATGACAGGTTTAGGATCAAAACAAAATTCATTTTATGATACAAACAAAGGCACCACTATAATAGGTAATATTGAAAAGGATTAATTTGAGTATATTAACTAAAGATAATAAAAATTACAATAAAAGGACAAAGTAAGATAGACAACAACTTTTAAATACTAAATGTACCTTATTAAAACTAGTAGTGGTCTTATGGAGCGGTTTTCATTAAAAGATTTGTCAATTCAAAATAGAATTTCACTTTTAAGAGAATTAGGATATGATTCTGATGGAAAGTTTGTTTTAGATTCCCAAGGTAAACATGTTAAAGATAAATATATTGGCATCGATGTAATGCTAGAAAACATGTTAATTTTACCCGGCAGTACTTTAGTATTAGACAACAACCCAATAAGCATCTCAGAATATATTGAAGAATATAATAAAGACCTATAATTATTATTTATGGATGATAAAGATATAATTGAAGCTGCCTTTAAGGGTACAGCCGCGGCATCCCTCGACAAAGGAGTAGATTATATTAAAAAACTTGCAACAACTTTTTCAAATGGCGATTTAGCATTTATTGAAGATTATGAAACTATCGACATTATAAAAAAGAACAAAAAAAGACCAGCTCTAATAATTTATAAAAAATATATAACTAATAGCAATTTGATAAAACCAATTGAGATGGGATTTACCTTAATTGATTTAGAACGAACAGAAAGTCACGAAAAAATAAGTAATTTGAAACAAAAGATATTGCTTAAATATAAAGAAAAAGGATTACACATAGCCGAGTTAGTTCAATGTGGAATGTTTCATAGGTATTTTGCACTTCTTGAACAAAAATCTGAGTCAGATGCGTTAATAAAAAGTAGAGTTGAAGATTTACTAAATGACATAGAAAAATACACTTTGTTTGTTAAACAATGGGAAAAAGAAGAAGATAGTACAATAAAGGCATTGAATAAAATAAATACTTTTGATTTAAAAACTTTTTTGATATTTAGCAAAGGGGATTGTAGAGACAAAGCAACAAAAATTGTTGAAAACATAATGAAATCTCTTAACGATTTTTATAATGAAAGACAATTAGATAATGAGTTGAAAAATCAATTTGATTTTATTTTAAAAAATGGATTAGAAGGAACATCATTATTTGAATAAACTATTCCCTTATTTCCCGTAGTATTCTTTGTACCATTTAACGAATTGTTTTACTCCTTCTTTAATGCTTACTTTTGGATTGTATCCTAATAATTTCTTTGCTTTTGATATATCTCCAGAAGTAATTAGTACATCTCCTTGTTGGAGAGGAAGTAACTCTGTTTTAGCTGTTTTTCCAACATTATTCTCAATTTCTTTTACAAAATCTTTTAGTTCTTGACTTTCGCCAAAAGCTAAATTAAATACTTCACAAGGATAGGATTTATCTAAAGCTAATAATATTCCACTAACTATGTCTGATACAAAAGTAAAATCTCGCTTCATTTCTCCATTATTAAATAATTTAATTACCTTCTCTTCAATAATATCTTTTGTAAAAGAAAACATTGCCATATCTGGTCTACCATAGGGTCCATAAACAGTAAAGAATCTTAACCCAGTAACATTCAAACCAAACAAATGATGATATACAAAAGCCATTTCTTCATTAGATTTTTTGGTAGCAGCGTAAAGAGAAATAGGAGTATCTACTCTATCAGTTTCAGAGAAAGGAATCTTAGTATTTGCTCCATAAACTGAAGAAGAGGATGCATAAATTAGATCTTTTATCTTAAATTCTCTACACGCTTCTAAAATATTCAAAAAACCTTTCAAATTACTCTCTTCATAAATAAAGGGATTCTCTAAAGAATACCGTACACCCGCTTGAGCAGCTAGATTAATTACTTTAGAAGGTTTTTCTTTAGAAATTATTGAAAACAATTCCTCTTTATTTGCAATATTTGTTTTAAAGAAAGAATAATTTTTATTATTCAACAAAATTTTGTTCCTAGCTTCTTTCAAACTAACATCATAGTATTCATTCATTGAATCTATTCCAATTACTTCCTCTCCTCGGTTAAGTAACGCTAAACAAGTATGAAATCCAATAAATCCCGCTGAACCAGTTACTAGTATTTTCATTTAAATAAAACCTTCTTTTAACAACCATAAGAAAACTTTTTTCTTCACTCCAAGGATTGTTTTTCTAGTAAATTTGTTCTTGCTTTTTGTTAAAAATGTTATGTTACAAGGTTTTTTTGTTAAAAAAGGTTTTTGTAGCAAGTTACTTACAATTTGTAAAATATTTTTCCAAAAAATCTTTTATTTCGTTAAAAGAGGGGTATTTTTTTACTAGCCTGCTTATTTCTGTTTCCCAAATTCTTTGTTTATCAAGAATCGCTTTCATTAATTCTTGTTTAACAAATTTTTTCCCCACACTAGCTAGTTTTTTGTTTATTTCTTCTATTGTTACGATTTCTTTTTGAGTTAAATAGTACAAGTCATAAAGATCCCTTGCTTTTTCTCTAGTTAAAAGAGCCCTTATTTTTTCTAGCAAGATTTCTTTCTCGCTTAGTACAACCACTTCAAAAAGAGGTATTTCTTGTAAATCCAATCCAATCTTTATTGTTTTTGGAGGAAAAAGAGTTTCGCCCCTCAAACTAATATCTAAGAGGATTTTGCACATAGAGTTTTTTTGCCCATTATACAAGGGTCCTTTTAGGTAGTAAGTTAAATCAATTGATTCTTTGTGTTTTTTCTCAATACACTCGAATTCAATATAAAAATTTGTTAAACCTTTTTTTATTGTTCCTGAAAAATCTTCTTCCCTACTAGCAACAAAATCAAGGTCTTCAGAGAACCTATCCAACCCATAGCATTTTGTTAAAGCAGTTCCACCCTTAAAAACAAGGTTTTTTCCATGAGTGTTATACAAAATGAATAATATTATTTCTTGGTAATATGCTTTCTCGGCTTGGCCTAAATTGTATTTTTTTGTTCTAGCATAACTCAATAATTGTTCCTTATCAATCATACTATTACCTTCCATTTTTTGTTAGTTTTTTTGGATTCTAAAAAATTTGATAATTTTACATAGTTTTTATCCAAATAATTTATCTTCTTTGACAAATCTATTTGCTTGTATTCCTCTAAAAGGTACCCAATTTTTTTGTTCAAAGATTTATTATTTATTTTATTCAAATAATAAACCATTTTTTCTTGATTAATTGTTGATTGTTGAATTATTTTTTTTATTTCATCAAAATTTCCTAATAATTTCTCTTTTAGGACAGAGTCTATTAATAATTTTTCGTTATCTGCGACAAAAATAAAGTCTTCACCGTATTTTATTTTCTCAAAGCCAAAAAAATGTTTTTTGTTTAATTTAACAAATTTTAGAGTGTATTCTTGAAAAACTATTTTCTTGTGTTTTTTTGTGGTGGCTATTTGTACTTCGTTTATTATTTGCTCTGTGAATCCCTTAAAGCTTGATGCGGTCCAAAAAGAAATATAACTTGGAGAAAAAAGGTTAGAAGCTATTTGAAAAATATCATTTTTATTAGTGTATTTTCCTTTCATTATTTTTTTGAGTTTATTCTTCTTATTCAAACGATAAAGCAAAGTATAGGCATAGTCATTAGAAAAATTCTTTTCTTTTAAAATGGAATTCTTGCTAATCACTGTTTTATTCAAATTCATACTTATTTTAATAACAAAAAACCTTTAAAAACTTACTTTTTGGCAATAATCTAATCAAAAATGATTGGTTTAGAGCCTTTTTCTAAGAAAAGAAGGTCGTTTATATCAAAACCAAGATATTTAAAGGAAATAAAAAGCCCTTTTCTCAAATTACAAGATAGTATCCTTCTACAATAAATTAATCGGCATAACACTCAAGAAGCATTTAAAAACAACAAAAATAGGGGTAGTATAGGGATTAGGAATGGAAAATGATTTGTCAGTATTTGATGGAGCAAAGTCAAAAGACTTTGCATCTCAAAAACTATCAGTTTTTGATGGTAACAGAATACGAAAAACTTGGAATAAAGAAGAATGGTGGTTTTCAATTATTGACATAGTTGGAGCATTAACAGGTAGCACCACCCCAAAAAGATATTGGTCAGATTTGAAAATCAAGCTTGAACAAGAAGGAAATCAACCGTACGATTTTATCGTACAGTTGAAATTAATTGCTGAAGATGGAAAACTAAGAGAAACAGATTGTACTAATACAGAAGGCGCTTTTAGAATTATCCAATCAATTCCTTCTCCAAAAGCAGAGCCATTCAAATTGTGGTTAGCTAAAGTAGGTTATGTTAAGAGAAAAGATATTAAAAAAATGTTAAAGTAAATTGATTAAAATTGAGGGAAAGCAAGTTCAACTTGTTTTCTTTCAAAAACTTTTTCTAATTTGGAAACAAAGAGTATAGAAATAGAGTAAGTTTTTTTCATTAAATTGATTCTATCATTAAAAATATTTTTACTAAAAAGGGGTTTTTTTTTATGAAATTAATTATTCTTGCTGCTGGTTATGGGACAAGAATGTACCCTTTGACTATTAATAAAGCCAAGGCTCTTCTTTTAATTAAAAATAAACTTGTTTTGGATTACATAATAGAACGAATTGACTCTAATTTATTCAATGAAATTATTATTGTTACTAATCAAAAGTTTTACGAGGATTTCTTAGATTGGAAGAAGAGTTACGCTAAGAACATTACTATTATTAGTGATGGTTCTACTAGTCCAGAGAATGCTTTAGGGTGGCCAAGGGATTTAGAATTGGGTTTAGAGAATATTAACGAGGATTTCTTAGTTATTTCAAGTGATAATGTATTTGGGTTTAGTTTAAGTGAAATGGTTAAACAATTTAATAACACTCCTCTAATAGCGATTACTAAAGTAGAGAGTTTAGAGAAAGCAAAGAAACACGGGATAGTAGAGTTGAGGAGTAACCAAATAGTTTCTTTCGAAGAGAAACCAATTAAACCAAAATCAATAACCAAATCGATTTTGTGTTATTTATTTCCAAGCGAGTTTAAGGGTTTAATTAAAGAGTATGTTAAAGAAAAGTCAAAGCAACACTTAATAGAATGGTTACTAGAAAGAACAAAAATTAATTCATTTTATTTTAACGAGTATTGTCACGATATTGGGGATTTACAAAAATACCAAGAGTTGTGCGAAAAGGGTTTTTAAAGAGAAAAAAGAAGTGTTAAATTAATTTAGGAAAAGTTTTAATAACAAATTGTGTTTAATAAATTAGTGTTTTTTTAATCATGAATCCAAAAAAATTATTAAAATTATTCGCGTTAATTGTTCTTTGTCAAATAATTGGGGCGAGTGGTTCTTTATTCACTATACCAAATATTCCTACTTGGTACGCTTTTATTAACAAGCCATTCTTTTCTCCACCTAACTGGTTATTTGCGCCAGTTTGGACAATAATATTCTTGTTAATGGGTGTAGCACTTTACTTAGTAATAGAAACTAAGAAGAGTGATCAAAAAAATTTGGCAATAGTTTTGTTTGGAATACAATTCTTCTTCAACGTGCTTTGGTCTTTTCTATTCTTTGGTTTAAGATCCCCTTTACTAGGGTTAATAGGAATAATAATTTTGTGGTTCTCTATAGTTGCAACAATACTAGGATTTTACAAGGTTTCAAAAAAATCAGCTTACTTACTAATACCCTATATTTTGTGGGTGAGTTTTGCTACAATACTAAATCTAGCAATACTATTAATGAATTTATGATAATCGCATAATAATTTAAACTCTAAGTTTAATTAAATGTTTTTATAAGGAGAGTGGTGAAGAATGTTGTCTAGTATACCAAAAAAAGTTGATGGTAATGTTGATGCTCAAATACTAAGAGCAGCAATAATAGCAGAGCTTGATGCAATAAACTTGTACAAGCAAATGGCTGAACAAGCACAAAGTAATGACATTAAAAAAATTCTTTTAGACGTAGCTAAAGAAGAAAAAACTCATGTAGGAGAATTCCAATACTTGTTACTAAAAATTGATGAAGAACAAGTCAAAGAATTAGAGAAAGGAAAAGAAGAAGTTGAAGAAGAGTTAAAAGAATAAAAATAAACAATAATTAAAAGAATAAAAATAAAGAATAATTAAAAGAATAAAATTAAGCGCGTTAAAAAAAAATGCGTTTAATTTATTCAAATCTTGTCTCTGCCTATTTCCCTATTCCTTTGAATACTTTTAAGAGAAGGAGCTTTGCCTGATAATTCGTTACTTAATAGTTCAAGCAAAGAAAGGTTATGATTAATTTTATTCCAAGAAACGTGCAAGTCCCTCTCGAGTTGAATGTTTTTGTGAACTAGGGATTGAGTTGGCCTAAAACTAGTGAAAATCTTGTTACCAAGTTTCTCGCACTCAATGATTCTTATTTTCTCATTTTCAAGTGCATCAACTAAAGAATCAATTTTTTTTATTAACCTAAGCTTTTCTTCAAGAAGTTTATTTTTGCTATTTAAATTTGTTAAATAAAAGAATTGTTCTACTTTGATTAATCTCTTAGTTCTATCATTAAGCGAAGTAGTTCTCTTAATAACTTTGCTTGATAAATGATTAAGCATTCTATGGGTTCTTAACTGAACTCTCCTACTCTTTGAAGTAAATCTAGCTGATTTTGCTACAAACTCTTTCTTGTATAATCTACGAGCAGGTTTGGCTCTAATATTATTAATCAATTCAATCACGCTTTAATACTATTAATCAATTCCTAAAATAAAAGACTATTGTGTGAGTTAATTGATTTGGTTAGAACCTAATCAAATGAATTAATTTAAAAACTAGGTTGTGTTTATTAGTTAGTATGAAAAAAATTGTTTTTGTTTTAATAGTGCTTACAATGCTTTTGTTTTTTGGTTGTGTTGGGGAAGATGATGAGTTATTGACTCCAGAAGATGGTTTATTGATTCCTCCAACAGTAGAATCTCCTTTAGGTGGATTAATTGAATTCAAAAAATTTGATGACTCAAAATCAACTAGTGAAGGTTTAGAAACTATCGTTCTAGCGAATAATCAATTCGGAGTGGATTATTATAATAAATTAAGTGATGAACAATTAAATAAAAACATTCTATTCTCTCCTTTTAGCATTTCAACCGCATTAGCAATGACTTATGAGGGGGCTGATGGTTTGACTGCAAAAGAAATGAGGGATGTGTTGTATTACCCAGAAGATGATTTGGTGAGAAGATCTTCGTTCGCAAAATTGTTTAATTTATTAAGTGAGAGTGCAAATAAATTAAATTACGAGTTGAGTGTGTCAAATACTCTTTGGAATGAAAAAACTTATGAATTCAAAAAAAGTTTTTATGATGTAATTAATAATTATTATTATGCTAAATCAACTCCCGTGGATTTTATTAATTATCCAGAAGAACAAAGAGAATTAATTAATGATTGGGTTGAAGAGAATACTAAAAGTAAAATAAAGGATATTCTGCCAGAAAAATCAATTACTGATGAAACTAAGTTAGTGTTAGCAAATGCTATTTATTTTAAGGGGAGTTGGTTAAATGAATTTGATTCTGCAAAAACCACTCAAAAAGATTTTTTTACTAATGGTGAAGAAAAAATAAGTGTTTTAATGATGCAAAAGGAAGAAGAGCTTGATTATTTTGAAGATGAAGAATTCCAGTACCTAAAATTGCCTTACGAGGGTGAGGATATATCAATGACTATTTTGCTCCCAAGAGAAATTAAAACAAATTTTGATATTCCTAGTGCAAAAGATTTAATGGATTTGAATCAAAAAATGGTTAAAGAAAAAGTAATTGTTAATTTACCAAAGTTTAAGTTCGAAGCAGAGTATAAATTAAAAGAGGATTTAGAAGAGATGGGTTTGAGAGAAGCTTTTACTGATTTTGCTAACTTCTCAAAAATGGATGAAATAAATTATGTTAAAATAGATGAGGTTTATCACAAAGCATTTATTGAAGTTAATGAAAGTGGGGCTGAAGCGTCAGCTGCAACAGTAGTAGTAATTGTACAAAAAACGTCAGTGATTGTTCCACAAACTTTTAATGCAAATCACTCGTTCGCTTTTTACATTAGTGATGATGTTAGTGGAGAAATTTTGTTTATGGGGAAAGTAATTAACCCGAATTTGTAGTTGAATAATTTTTCAAAAAAAGCTAAGAAATAGCTTTTTAAAGCTTTTCAAAATCAATATAACTAGAAAAACTGCTTTTAATTAATCTAAATTTTTGTCTTTATTGCAGTTGGATAAGGTTAAATAGAGTTTACCTAGAATAGAAGTAAGGGGTTTTGAGTTTTATGAATCATTACAAAGAAGTTGAAGGGTTACCAATTAGTTTGATTAGTGAGAGAACATCATTTAGACCAACTGGGGGTTTAGTTGCTAATCCTAACCTAAAAGCAGAGGATAAAAAGACTGGTACTACTACTGTTGGAATTAGAGGGGATGATTTTGTTTTACTAGCTGCTGATCAACAAGCTACAATGGGTAATACTATTGCTGATGATGATGCGAGGAAAGTGTATAAGATAACAGATTATATCGCGTTAACAATTTCTGGGACTGTCGGAGATTCTTTAGCGATTATTAGATTCTTAAAAGCACAAGCTAGTTTGTATGAAGTTGAGAGGAATACTAGAATGACTCCAAAAGCTTTGACTACAATGCTTTCAAATGTATTGAATGGTAATAGGTATTATCCTTATATGTTCATGCCTGTAGTTGGAGGTTTGAATAATTCTCCAGAACTTTATGAAGTTACTCCTTTTGGGTGTATTTCCGAGAAAAAAAAGTATGCGGTTACTGGTTCAGGAACTGACTTTGCTTTGACTACACTTGATTCAGAGTATAAAGAATCAATGACTCAAGATGAAGCGCTAAACTTAGCAGTAAAAGCAGTGATGGCTGCGAAGAATAGAGATATTTACACTGGTGGAAAAACAATTACTATAATAGTGATTGATAAGAATGGTTATAGAGAACTTGATTCAAAAGAAATTGAGAAAGCAATTAGTAAAGTCAAGTTGAATGTTTCAAAAAAATAACTAAATTGAGTTTAATAATTAGAGTAAATTATTTATAAAAAAAACTTTGTATGAATAAAAAATAATTTTAATTAAGTGTCTTTGAACAACGCCTTTTTAAACACAAAAACAAAAAGCTTTATTTCTTGGACACTTTTTTGATTTAACGAGTTGAATAAAATGGTACAAAAAATAAAAATATTGGATGATATAAGCGAAACACTAAAAAGAATAGTTCCTAATTCTTGTGGAGTAACTAAAGTTGAAATGGAGGGTCCTGAAGTAGTAATATACACTCGTAATCCAGCTGCTTTTTTTTCAACAGAGAACCTAGTTTCAAAAATTGCTTTCGAGTTAAAAAAGAGAGTTAATATTAGAACTGATAAATCATTATTAAGTAATCCCGAGCAAGCAAAAAAAATTATTCTTAATTTAATTCCTGCGGATGCAGATGTTAAAGAAATTTATTTTGAAGAACCTTTTTCTCAAGTAGTTATTGAAGCAGTAAAAAAAGGTATTGTAATTGGAAAAGGCGGGGAGATTTCAAAGAAAATAATTCTTGAAACGGGGTGGACTCCAAAAATACTAAGGGCACCAACTTCTAAGTCAGATACGCTTTCAGGAATAAGAAAACACTTATTTAGACACGCTGATGAGCGAAAGAAATTCTTATTAAAAACAGCTGAAGATATTTATGCTCCAAAAACAGAAACTAAAAGACAGTGGATTACTTTCACTGCTCTAGGTGGATTTAGGGAAGTTGGAAGGAGTTGTATGCTTTTACAAACCGAAAGCACAAAAGTTCTTCTTGATGCGGGAATAAATTTTAGTTCAGATGATCCCTACCCATATATTGATACACTAGGTTATCCTTTAAGTGAACTT
>Ga0265294_10006101_pt1 | contig 14556 bp, 7 predicted proteins | sample MunlanPumphouse3_FD_192504 | JGI IMG/M metagenome (GOLD analysis project Ga0265294, IMG submission 192504) | Groundwater microbial communities from a municipal landfill in Southern Ontario, Canada - Pumphouse #3 | ecosystem: Environmental > Aquatic > Deep subsurface > Groundwater | place... | reverse complement strand
GACCGTGCGCCGCGCCGGCGGTTCCGTGACCGTTGTATCCACGATATGCCCCGGTGTCTGCCACTCGAAGGCGCGTACCACCTTATCGCCGGAACGGAGCTGGACACGCACGCGCCGCTCATCCACGCGCACCAGAAAGTGTCCGTTGAGAGGCCCCGACAGATAGCCCCAGCCGTACGGCATGTCGGGGCGCGGAATCAGTAAGGCGCGCCGTTCCTTTATCTGGATCAGCGGGTCGCTCGCGTCCATCGCCACGCCGTCGCCTTGTACTCCATGTAATCCAGAAACACGAAGCAGGCGTTGCCGTAGCAGAAGGCGAAATACGGCCGGGTGACCGGCACGGCCAGATGGCGCGCGAAAAGCGGCAGGACCGTTTGCGCGTAGGCCGTTCCGCCCCCGTGACGGTCATGGAAGATCGCCCAGCACCGCGAAGCTGAACGATCGCGCGGCAGGTTCCAACATTGGCAGAGGTTCGGCGCCGCAGGCCAACGCAGTCAGGCTCATCAGCGGCATGCCCCAACGCAGCAGACGCCTCATACAAAGACGCTCCATTTTTGTTCTCGTTCCCGTGTGCAACCTCCTGCGGCGTCAGACGCGCCACGCGGCTGGCCGTGCTGCATAACCTGCCGGAAGGCGTTTACCCCTTGAGGGCACCCGCGCCGAAATCGAACCTGTTGAGGTCGATCTCATCCACGGTGAATGGGAGGGCCGTTTTCCATCCGCCGCAGGTGTAGTCCGGGAAGTCGGCCGCCGCCGAGCGGGCGTTGACGCTCTTTTCGGAAAGCCCGACGATGGATGAATAGGTCGCGAGGTCGTATACGTCCGTGTCCAGAGGAAGGCCGTTCTGCAGACAGTATGCCCAGCGCAGGTCCATGATGAAATCCATGCCGCCGTGGCCACCCACTTTTTTAGCGATCTCGCCCGCGGCCTTCCAGAACGGATGCCGGTATTGCTCCTTGACCGCGAGCGCCTTCTCGGCGGAGAAGTACTGCTCCGCGCCCCCGTCTCCGGTTTTTTCCTCCCACGCCATAAGCAGTGAGGGGTAGCTTCGGTAAATGCCGTTCGTTCCCATGTAGAGGTTGCCGCGGTCGTACGGACGCGGCGTGCAGACGTTGTGAATGAGCGTGACGATCTTGCCCCCCGCAGTGCGGAGCATCGACATGTTGATGTCGCCCCTTACCATCTTCGCGTTGTGCCGCCAGTGTAGCGGTTCGGAGCTGGAGGTGGCAATGGGATTACATGACCCGGCAAGAAAGGCCGTGCGCCTCAAAAACCGACAGGTCCGGCGCGAGCGGAGCCCTCTCGTCGAAGGGCGGCGCGTAGGCCTTGCCGACCAGCGCGTATTTCGCGCCGGCGGTCAGATGATACGGCAACAGTTCCACACGCTGCAAGCCGGACGGCCCCCGCAGCAGCCCGGCGAAGCGCGCGAGCGTCTCCGGCGCGTCATTGACGCCCGGTATCAGCGGGATGCGCGCGATGAACGGCCGTCCGCTCGCTTTCAGCCACGCCAGATTCTCGAAGATCGGCTGAGGGTCCGCCCCCGTGAAGCGGGCATGCTGTCCGGGATCGGGATGCTTCAGATCCTGCAGCACCAGATCCACCGCCTCCACCGCACGGCGGTAAGCGTCGGGCGCGGCGTATCCGGAGGTCTCGACCGCCAGATGCACGGGACGCAGCCGGCCGGCCAGCTCGACCAGAAAATCAGGCTGGGCCAGAGGCTCGCCGCCCGAGAAGGTGATGCCGCCGCCGTATGCCTGAAAGAAGTCGGCCTTGGCGTTCAGCTCCGCCGCCAGCGCCTCAGCGGTGACACGGCGGCCGCACACCCGTCGGCAGCCCTGCGGACAGACCGCCACGCACGCGCCGCAGGCGGTGCAGGCGTCAGGAGACGGACAGACCCGCATGCACGCGCCGCACGCATTGCAACGCGCTGCGTTGACCAGCAGTTGAGGTTCAAACGACAACCCCTCGGGATTCTGACACCAGGCGCAGCGCAGCGGGCAGCCTTTGAAAAAAACCGTGGTCCGAATGCCCGGCCCGTCGTGCAGGCAAAACTCGCGCACCTCAAAAATGACGCCTTCGGTCGACATGACCACCTACTTTCGCTTTAAAAACAGGGGGAGTTCAGCCGTTTGCAGCAGCCGTTCCGCCTGCTCGTAGGTCTCCCACGCCTGAAGATCTTCCGGGGAAAGGGAATTGATGAAGGCGCGGATCGCCGGGGCACCGAGAATCCCTGATTCCGCATCTTCATAGCCGGCCAGCCGCGCACGGAGCCGGTGAAAGACCCGCGCCTCGACACGCACAGCGCCTTCTTGTGTGCGGAATACCCCGTCGGTCTGCCGCGTGTCACACAGGCTGATCTCCGCATCGAGCGGTGCCCGCGTCTCGGCGTCGAACACCTTCACTGTGACGTGCGCGAGCACGGGTGAGGGCGCACTCCAGTCGCCGAAATAAAAGGGACTCGAAGCCGCAACGACCGACCCGGACTGTCTGTCCTCAGCGCACATAGCCGAGTACCAGGCCTTCTCGCGTTCGCTGAAGTCAAAACGCACCTCCGACATGCCGCTCTCAGGCACCGTCACCGGCATGCGTTTGAACACCTCGCCGTTGCGCGTGATCGTCACGATCCTCTTTTTGCCGGGCGTATCGTGAAGCGTGACGACAGCGTTCCGCGCCGCTCCCCCAGATGGGAACACCGTGCCGCAGTCCGAGCCGTCGACCGTGAACAGCAGTAAGACCCCGTTCCATGAGATCGTCGTCCGGCCGCTTTTAAACGCCTCGACGATGCTCGCGCGACTCAACTGGCCGCAGGCCGGGCGGATGAAGGTGGCGCCCATCGTTCCCGGAGTCCGCCCCAAGTCAAAGGCGGCGTCGCTCGTGGCCGTCCGGCAGAGGCGGTAGCCTTTGTTGAGGAAGAGCGACCATGTTTTTTCGCTCGACGCGCTCCATGACGTGTAGAAATCGAACCCGCAGATCAGCTCGGGCGCGCCGAGGAGCATGAACGGCAGCTCTCTGGAACGCATGTGGCCGTAGAGCGGATGGACCGGAACCGCCGCACCGCCTTGCTCCACAATGTCCGCCTTGATCACCTCGATGTTGGCATATCGCGAATAAGGGCGCGGTTTCGCGGGCGGTCCGATCCCGACCGAACCGACATGGCCGCCGGCTGTCTTCGGATACTCCGCGTTCAGGAAGAGCAGAAGATCGGAGCCGCTCTCGCCCACGGCCGCCGATGCGGCATCGACAGGAACGCCATCGTTGTTGAACTCGGAGGAGAGATAGAACCAGCGGTAGTTCTCGGCACGAAGCATGAAGGCTATCATGGGAATGTTCACGTCGTAGAGCCGCTCGCCATGCACGCCATGCGCATGGAAATCGCCTTTGTACCAGCCCGCCGCCGCAGGATCGAACAACGGCTTCAGAACGAGGGTGAGCGATTCCTGACGCCCCGCCTGCACGGCCCGTTCGACGGTGGCCGGCGCATACCCGTCCGCCTGAACCGTCAGACGCAGCCGACCCGGAGCGGCTGAAAAAGCAAAAGTGCCGGAGGTCCAGAAACGGCGGTTGGACTGATGCCAGACCCCCGCAGGCACATCGGTGCGACCGCCATAGGGCTGACCGGCCACATCGAACCAGCGTATGGGTGCCGAGCCGCTTCGGGCCTCAAACCAGGCTGCGAGACTTTTTCCCGTCACCGCATCCGTGACGCTGCCGCAGACCACCGCCGTATCGGCCGGCGTCATCTGCAGGCGGCAGGTGACCGGCACATCCGAGGTGACTGCAAGCCGCGCGAGAAGCGCGTCCGCCATGCCGGGGAAAACCGCTTTGAGCGCATAGCCGCCGTTCGACAGGTCGGCGATCACGAAGGCTCCATCCGCCCCGGACTGAACGATCCGTCCGTTGCAGGTCATGACCCAGGCACGCGAAAGCGGCGCGCCGTCTGCGCCCACAACCACGCCCGCAATCTGTCCGCCGTAACTCGCAACGACACAGGCCGCAAGCCCGAAAGCCGCGAGCGCTAAACGTACAGCCGAACATACAACCATCACACCGTCTCCCAAGTAATCGGCAAGTGGCAGGGGTACGCGAGTCGAGCGTATGTTTGATGCGAAGCCCAGTCGGGAGCGCGGGCGTCCCCGCCCGCAAGGTGAAAAAGTCCACAAGCGATACAGATGCGCGATTTAGCGCTCAAGCCATGATCGCTCATCCTTTTAACGGTGTTGCGGGCGAGGACGCCCGCGCTCCCGACTCGCCTGCTCCCTTTTTCCATCAGAAACACATGCACTTCGCGCATCCCTGCCTCTGGAAAAAACGCTAGGACACCGCTAGCTCAACGCGCTGGATGATGTGGTCCTGATAGGGTTTGTCCAGTTCGATGAAATAGCCGCTCCAGCCCCATACGCGGACGATCAGGTTGCGGTGTGACTCGGGATGCGCCTGCGCGTCCCTGAGCTGATCGCGGTTGATCGCGTTGATCTGCAACTGGTGGCCGCCGCGGTCGATAAAGTACTTCACCAGTTGCGCGACCTTGGTGATCCCGTCGCGCTCCCTGAACGCGCTGTCGTGGATCTCGATGGTCAGCGGTCCGCCGTTGATCACGCGCCCCAGATCGGGCACCGTGAAAGACTCAATGATCGACACCGGCCCTTTGACCGGCACGTTCAGCGACGGCGCGTAGTTGGCGGCGAAGGGCTGGCCGGTCAGCCGGCCGTCCGGCGTGGCGCGCAGCTCGTTGGCGTGCCAGATGTAGTACATCGCCGATCCGGTGCCGCAGCGGTAGATGCCGCCGCGCCCGTTCTTGCGCCCCTCCCACGTGTCGGCAAAGGCGTCGAGCAGCGTTTTGCCAAGCTGATCCACCGAAGCGTCGGCGTTCCCCATCTTCGGCACGCCAAAACGGGCCTTGGCCAGCAGTTCGGGCTGTCCCTCGAAATCGCTGTCAACCGCGGCCGCCAGCGCGCGCAGGTCCAGCGCGAGCTCCTCGAACACGAGCCGGCGGATGACGGCCAGCGAATCCACGGCGGTCGAAAGCCCGGTGCCGTGGATGCCGAAGTTGTTGTAGCGGTTGCCCTCGCACACATCGCGTCCGGCCGCGACGCGCCCCTCGCACAGGATCGAGACAAAGGGGCCGGGCAGGATTTTGACCGTCGCGAACGAGGCGGCCAGACGGTCAGCCTCGGCCATGAGGGCGGCGCGCACATCAGTCATGAAGGCTTCGAACGATGCGGCCCGGCTGCTGCGCAAGGCGCGGTCCACCACGGCCGGGAAAGAGACGGCGCCGATGTTGGGAATGTCCATGCCGCAGCCCGGTATGATGAATTCCCAGCAGGCCGCGACCGTATAATCGCGCGCGTCTTCGAGCGCGTACCCGTGACGCACCAGCGCCGGAATCACCACATCGTCGTTGGCGTATTGCGGAAAACCCAGCCCTTGGCGCGTCAGCTCGGTGCCGGCCTCCAGCACCTCCAGCGGGGTATTGGAGGTCACGCGCAGGTTGATCTTGGGGTCGATCACGGCCAGTTCGCACGAGGCCTTCAGGCAGAGGCGCGAGAGGTCGTTAAACGCATCCTTGCCGTCGCGGTCCACGCCGCCCAGCATCAGGCTCTGGCCGTTGTCGCCCTGCTGCACGCCGATGTAGAGGTCGCTGTCGCGGTTGCAGCTCAGGAAGAACTCTTCAATCAACTCCAGCGCCGCGTCGGCGGTCAGGCGTCCTGCCGCGAGATCGGCCTGATAGTACGGCCACATGTACTGGTCGAACCGCCCCAGCCCGTTGTGATACTCGCCTTCGCACCAGAGGGTGTAGTGCAGGATGCGCAAGAACTGCAGGGCCTCATGCAGGGTGGTCGCGCCCTGCCGCGGCACGCGCGCCAAGAGGTCCGCGATTTCGGTGAGCCCCTGCGCGTGAGCGGCGGCGCGATACCGTTCCGCCAGTTCGAGCACGGCATCGACGCCCGAAAGGGCTGCGGTCAGGAACGCTACGGCCGCGTCATCGCGCTCCGCGTCGGCCCGCCGCAGGCGCGCCTCGATCTCTGCGCGCCGCGCATCCAGACCCTCGCGGATCGTGGTCGCGTAATCCGGCGAGATATTGAAGACGCATCCCTTTTCGGCATAGAAGGCCGTGCCGCGCAGCGCCTCCATTTCGGCCGGCGTGAAGAGGTCCGGGATCTGCTTGACCGTGCGGAGAAAGGCGATGCGCTCGCCGGGCAGGAACGCAGGCTGTTCGGCCGCCAGCATGGCGCGCAGCCCTTCGGCCGCGCGACGCTCCGGTGAGACCCCCTCGCGGCTGAAGCGCTCGGACAGCGTCCACGCGACATCGTGGCGCAAGGCTGCGTGTTGTTTTTCAAGGATGTGTTTTAGCAAGGCCTTTATGCGCGGTGTCATGGTTTACCTCCTGCCGTCTGCCTGAGAAGAAACGTTCAACGCTCAACGGTCAACGCTCAAGCAGAAACTCCTAACTCCTAACTCCTAACTTCGTGCGATGCCCAGCCGTTGCTCGATGTCCTCGATCGTGCCGCCCTTGGTCTCCGGCATCCAGCGGATGGCGAAAATGATCTGGCAGATCATCATCAGGCCGAAAAAGCCGAAGGCGTAGGTGCCGGCGCGCTCGGCCACGGCCGGGAAGGCCCACGAGATGAGCGTGCACATGAACCAGTGGATGAAGCAGCCGAACGCCTGCCCCTTGGCGCGCACGGCGTTCGGGAAGATCTCCGAGATGAAGACCCAGATCACCGCGCCGGACGAGATGGCGAAGAAGGCGATGAACCCCAGAATTCCGCCGATGGCGAGCACGGCGTTGCCTTCCGTGCCCAGCGAGAGCTGCCACGCCACCAGGAAGTGCATCACCGTCATGGCGATCGAGCCGCCGATGATCATGACGCGCCGCCCGAACTTGTCGATGATCAGGAAGGCCAGCAGCGTGAAGATCAGGTTGACCGTGCCGACGCCGATGGTCGCGGCCAGCGCGGACTGGGCACCGACAAAGTTTTCGAAAATGCGCGGCGCGTAGTAGTTGATGGCGTTGATGCCGGAAACCTGGTTGAAGAAGGCGATGAAGAAGGCCAGCATGATCGGCTTTACGTAGCGCCGCTGGAAGAGCGGCACGTACCCGACCCGCTCCGCCTCGGCCAGCGTCTCGTCGATCTCCGCGAGCGTCTTGTCCGTATCGGGATCGCCCACCAGATCCAGCACGGCGCCCGCTTCGCGTTTGCGGCCTGTGCGCACCAGCCAGCGCGGCGACTCCGGAATGGTGAAGAGCAGCAGCAGGAAGGCGATGGCCGGGATGCACTCCACGCCCAGCATCACGCGCCACATCACCTCTTCGGTCGCCATCGGCGCTGAGGTGAAAACCTTGGCCAGGCTTTCGCACGCCGAGCCCAGCCAGCCTTGCGCCAGCATGGCTTTGGCGACAAAGTAATTCGAGACATACGAGATCAGGATGCCGAAGACGATGTTGAGCTGGTTCATGGCCACCAGACGTCCGCGCACCGGTCCCGGCGAGACTTCCACGATGTAGAGCGGCACGACCACCGAGGAGCCGCCGATGGCCAGCCCGCCGATGAAGCGCATCCACGCCAGCACCGGCTGCGTGCCGGCGAACGCGCAGCCCGCCGCAGAGATCAGGAAGAGGACAGCCATCATCATCAGCGTCGGCCGCCGGCCGAAGCGGTCGGACGGCCACCCCACGCTGAACGCGCCGATGATCGTGCCGATCAGCGCGCCGGAAACCGTGAAGCCGTGCCAGAACCCCGAGAGCTGGAACTCGTTCTGGATGGCCCGCTCGCAGCCGGAGATCACGCCGGAATCAAAGCCGAACAGAAAGCCGCCCAAGGCCGAAACGATCACGATGTACAGCAGCGCCGAATTTGTGTTTTTTGTGCGCAGGGCCGTGCTAGCCATAAAAGAGACTCCCCTTCACCCGTGAGCGGGCGGGCCTCCCCTCCCGTGTCTTCTCTAAGGTGTAACGGACAGTATAGGCGCTTGTCGCGCCTAGGGCCATAGCCAATCTGACCCAAGTTTTGTCTCTTTTGACCGGCCCACAGGACACGCCCCCAAACGTCTCTTTCTACGTTTAACGCGCGGCCCCGCTGAACATGGGCCTCTGCTGTGGATTTAGTCAGCAAGCCGCACGCGGTAAAAGCGGGGAGTTGACGTCAACGCAGTCAGGTCCTGAACGGATAAGGTTTCACTGATCGCTTCGACAACAGGCCCCACCGGGAGCCAAGTCGGCGAGATAAGGCTGTCTTTCGCTTCAAGTTGATAGCGCATACCGGGTACGGACGACCATGAAATCAACGGGCAACCATTCTCCGACACCACGATGCAGCGTGTGATCGTGAAGACAGACTCGCGGTCTAAAGGCTGTGTGCCCGCTTGAATCTCATCGCCGTCCTGCATGCGATCGCCGTCGGTGTCGGCAAGATTGGGATTTGTGAAAAACAACGCCGTTTCATCTGCGTCAATCAATCCGTCTCCGTCCGCGTCGAAAGCTTTCAGGTCGCTTGCAATGCTCACGGATACGAGAGCCTCGTTCACATGCGCTTCCTGAACCGACAGAACAGCCTGTCCCAAACCATTGAACAGAACCTCGATCAAGGGGCCAGAGCCAGCCAGTGGAGACGCACCCGCTAAAGAGACTTTGATTATACCGGCCTCATTGGTGTTGGATGCCAACGCGAATCCGCCGGCAGCATTTCCGGCACGCACCGAGGCCACGGCCAAACTATGCGGGTCGTACGTCAGGCACATGTCCACACCGTAGACCTCAGCCTGCGAAGCCGCAAGAAGAACGCGGGCAAGCAGATCTTGGCCTCCGACGGGGCCACAATCCGTGGCAATGATTGCATTCGCCAAGGAAGACTCCGTTAAATTCGGTGACGACGTTGACAGCAGAAGCTGGCCATCGTCCGGAGTCCAATTGCCAGAGACATCGCCCAGCAGCACAGCCGTAAAATTCTGATCGACCTCGTTTGTGTTAAGCAGGCTGTAGGTGCGTTGGGACGGCAAGAAGTCCCACATCTTTCCCGCACCAGGGAACGGCCCCTCGATCAGGCCTACTGCTTTTTCCAAGATGTAGGAAGCGTCCATTGCCGACACAAATCCGCTGCGGTTCACGTCGGCCGCAGACTGCTCACTTGAAGAGAGCGTGATAAGTCCAGCCGAGGCCTGCAAAACCAATGACGCATCATAGGCGGTGATTTCCCTAACGTAGTTCGTCTGCGACGGTGTCAACGTATAGCTGCCGGTGGGCACATTGGTCACCGTGAATACGCCGTTGCTGTGTGCATAAGCTCCGTAATGTGCCGCGCCGACGAGGTTCAGCACTGTGCTTGGGACAACTTGCCCCCCGCTAAAGTAGTTCACTTTGCCCGATATGGAAAAGAACCCTCTCACGGTAAAAAGACCGTCGCTCGGAGACGCTGAAAGTGCCCCGTCGTTGAGGCTGACGGACGAGATGGTCAGCGGTGTCGATGTGTTGGGCTGGCCGACCACGTTGAGCCTGAAAACGGCCAGTGAGCCACTGCCCGTTATGGCCGTCGCACTTGCGATCGAAAGGATGGCTTTGCCGGGAGTGTTCAGATTAGCCGCGAGGCTCCAGCCGGCCGTAAGCGTTCCTAGCTGCACACTCTGAACGACGACCACCGAAGACTCAAAATTGACGGTCACATCGACGCTCCGCAGACCCGACACATTTGACGCTGAAAGTGTGACATCCACGAATGTGCCACGGTCCTCTGTGATATTCGGCAATGAGACGACCACGCCGGTGTCCTCGAAGCGAAAGGCGTTGAGCAGCGTCGTCTGCGTTCCGTTCGTATTGACAACGGTGACGTCGACCAGAGCTGGATAGTGGGCCGGCGTCATACACGTCAGTTGGCTGTCGTTGAAAAGGACAACATTGCTGGCGAGTTGCCCGCCGAACAGAACGCTGAGTCCCGGGACGAACATACGGCCCGCCAGCGTGACCTGCGTCCCGCCGGCCGCCGGTCCGTGATTCGGACTGACGGATCCGATCGCAGGATCATTGCTTACGAGCACGCTGTGAGGCAGAGCGGGAGTCCCGTTGTATGCCAAACTGATGCCATCGCTCGCAACGAGGTAGTATTCCAAGCCAGGCGGCTGAACCGATTCGCCGGGCAGAGTAACCGTCCAATTGTTACTGCTTGTGTTCACACAGGCAAGCGTCGTCCATGTCGAGAGGCCGATAGCCCGGAACCAGACAGAGACGCCGGTCACGCGAACGTTGTCGGTAGCGGTCGCTGTAAGACGTAACCCCTGTTCCGGTGAAGCAGTTTGCACGGGCGTGTGAGCGATCAAAGGCGCTACCGTATCGAGCGCGGCCGCGGCGGCCGTATTCGAGAAATCTGATTCGGTCAGGTCCGAGGCGACGACCGTAAACTTGTAATAGCGGGGGACTGCTGGTACGACATCGGTGTCAAGATAGGTCTCCTGTCCGACCGGAATGATCGTACTGTTGAGACGCTCGTAAGTGCCGGTCGGCGTGCTGGCGCGATACAAGTTGTAACCCGCGAGCAAGGTAAAGTCATCTTGTTGCCACGACAAGCGGATGGCTCCCTCCAGGCCCTGTGCTTGCAGTGTCATCGCCGTCACACCCATTGTGCGGACCTGAAAACGAAAACGTCCCACATCATAACCGCTGGTCAGCCATGGATCGTCCGCCGCCACCGCACCTGAGATTCGCATCTGGTGGTACCCCTCACCCGTTACAGGGGTGATCCAAACAGCGCCCTGCCATGTGCGTGTGTTTAGCCATCCGTTAGAAATGACCTGAAAATCGTCGTTTCGTGGCAAGACCGAGAAATCCGTGTGCGGAGGCGTGGGTCCAAATGTGACAAACGGCTGGACCGAAGTGTCCATGTCACGGTTGAAAGTCACTGTGAAATCAGTCCGGCCAGCGCTGACGACCGGTACTGTGTCGGCGCGAACCCCTCCGATCCACACTGATTCGGCAAAAGGATAGGTTGACGTATAGCCGCTGGAAAAAACTGTGCCATAGTCCACTCGGGCGCTCGTGAAATTGTCGTAGTAGTCAACGATCATATGGTCAATCAGAGCTGTATTGGCAGTGCCCCAATAGTTGCTGTTGACCGTACAATACCCTGTGCTGGTACTGGCCGTTCCCGTTATTCGCATCCATCGGGACACCGCAGGATCCCAGTATTTGTTAAGAAATGCATTGAAAGTCCAATATGGCTCGAAGTTCTGGCGGACATGGGCAAGCAGTTGACCATTCGTCTGCGCCACAAGTAGTTGGTCGAGAGACCATTCGCCAGGCAGGCGCAGTAAAAACGACTTCCAAGAGGCCACAGTCCCATTCCCGTAACGGGATGAGGGAGTTTGGTCCACATTTCGCCAACCCCATATCTTTATTGCTCCATTATCGTAGACGTCGTAAAACTGAACAACATGCTCTGTTTTGGGGTTCAAGACGGCAGGATAACCGGCAGCCCAGTCAGTAAAGTCCAGAGGGGTGCCGTCAAGCCAGTCATAGTCACCGGGTATTTGTTTGTCTGATAGTCCAATGTACACATAATCATGATTGCCGCTGCCGTAGGCTCTGAAGTTGGCTGCGCCAGACACATAGGTCTTCAACAGGTTGGACTCCTCAAGACTTCGGATCGAGGCGACATGCCCGCCATAGAAATTTGCAATGGTTTCCGCCAGCCGCAGGGACGTGTTTTCCATCGGCAATAAGACGTAGGTCACGCCATTTGTAAACATGGGGGTACCCCAGAAAGGCTGATCCTGCTTGTCGTTCGTGAGCGGATTTTTAAACGACAGCGGGGCCGCGACCGACAGCGGTTTGTTGTTCTCGTTATCCTGAAGGAACACGCAGTTGTTGCGGATCAGCCCGGAGGGCACCAGCCACCCCGCGTCGAAGAGGCAGGTCTCGCAGCGCCCCACCGACAGGGTGCCGCCGCCGCGGAACTTTCCGAACGCGGTATGGGAAGCATAAGCGATATCGATGGTGGACGAGAGTGCATCCCAGTCTAACCGGCCGTGGTCCAGCGTGCGGATGCCTGTGAGCTGCGGGTTCTTGACCGTGACGTAGCTGAAATCGCACGAACTTCCACTCTCGGCGGTGATCAAGGTCGTCTGGCCGTTTACCAGATACGACGGGAATAGGGCGACGGGATTCGTCGCGCTGCCCTGCACGTGCAGCGTCCCGCGAACCAGCAGGCTGCCCGTCTGCGGGCCAGGGTTATAAGGGTCTGAACTGATCGCACCCCACTGAACCTGGCTTCCTTCCGTGATTCTCAAAACGGCATTGCTTTCAACCAAAACAGGCCCGCCCACGATCCAGTAATCGCTCGCGTCCAACGTGAGCGTCGTGCCGGCCGCGATCACATTGGGCAGATTCCTGCCCCGCTGAACGATAATCGTGAAGCGGTCAACCCGCGTGTACTCGGACGTATTTTCAGAATCCCACCCGTCTCGAAACGTAAAGGTCAACTCGAATGCGATGACGTGGTCGTTGGGACAGTTTTCAGAAATGTGAAACACGAACGGTCGCTGAACACCGCAGATCACCCCGCCAACGTCGTAGATGAACCCGTTGTCCGCAAGATTGAATGGCCCAATGCTGCCGAAGCTCACCGTGTTTGTTAATATGGTGACGTAAGGGTCGTCAAACGCCGCGCCATCCGCCCGCGCACGCAGCGTCGCCACAACGTTGCTCGCCAGCCCTGAACGGTTGATCACTTCGATCGCCACGTTCAGCGTTTCGCCGGAGTCGGCGCGACCGTCGCCATCATTATCGGAATCGATGCCGGTGTCATCGAACAGCCAGTTCTCAAGCAGCCTGACGCCCGGTTGCGGAAGTTCCGTTAGCGCCCGGTAAGCGTTCACGACGGTGCCACGCCCGCTCTCGTCCATACCCGCAGCCCAGAGGCCGCCCATGAGAAAGCGCGACGAGTAGATGTCACGCTGCCAGTAGTACGACCGCATCAGCGCCGCGATACCCGAAACGACCGGCGCTGCCATCGAGGTGCCACTCCATGCCGCATACTGGTTGCCCGGAAGTGTGCTGTAGATGCTCTCGCCCGGTGCCCCCAGATCGTAGCCGGTGTTGGAAAACCAGGCGATTTTCCCGTCGGGCGTCGTCGCCATTACCCCGTGCACATACGGAAGCGCCGCAGGGTAGCACGGATATTCCCATGCGCTGAGACCATCATTGCCCGCCGCCGCCACCAGTACCGCCACGTTGAGCGCGACAGCCAGCGCGTCTTCGACCATCTGCGAACGCGCGTAGCCGCCGAAGCTCATGTTGAGGACCTCCGCGCCATTGTCGACCGCATAGAGTACGCCTTCAGCAATGTCAGTGGTTGTGAGCGTGCCGCTGTACTGCGCCGCCCGGACACCCATAATCTGAACGTTGAAAGCTACACCCGCACCGCCCAACAAGTTGAAGGCCTGTGCTGCAATAATACCCGCGACATGTGTGCCGTGTCCGTGCAAGTCAATGGGATCACCCGAGTGGCTTCGTCCGTCCGACACCACGCAACTTCCGTGGACGTCATCGACGAACCCGTTTTGGTCGTCATCAATGTTGTTGCCGGCGATCTCGTCGGCATTATGCCACATGTTTCCTGCCAATTCTTCGTGCGAATAGTCCACCCCTGAATCGATCACCGCCACCACAACGTCGCGACGCCCTCCAGGGTACAAACCGCTCGACTTGAGGTGATTCCACGCTTGCTGTATCCGGCAGGAATCGAGATGCCATTGCTGGCCTATGGCCGGATCGGTTGTCCCATCTGGCAGACCCGTTATCGGCGGATCGAAGACGTCGGCCAATCTCCACTCTCGCACCAGTTCGGCGGACTCGACCGAAGGATCGGCACTCAGACCGGCAAGCGCTTGCGTCGCTTCAGAAGGGTCGGAAAGGGTGATCCTGCACCAGCGGAAGAGTGCATCGCGCTGTGTTTCTGCTGCGGGATGCGCTGCGAGAGGCACACGGCCGCCAGGAAGATTCTCGCCCCGTCGTGACCGTAAGAACACAGGCCGTATCGCAATCGCGCCATGCCGGGTCAACAACGGCCCAACCTCGCTTTCCTGAGCGTGTGTCGCCAAGCTGGAGCGGATGTGTTGATCGGAAGCGCGTAGCAGCTCGGCTGCCCGTGTGCCTGCCCGGAATTTCACCGCAATGTGTGCGGCGCTCTCTTCTACCGGCACGACGGGTCCAGCCGGCGGCAACACCGGAGTTGAACGCCAAATCCCCGGGGTGGGGACCGCTGAGGCCCGTGCCCCACGTTCTGCAACCGTGCCGCTCCAAACCTCCCGCTCAGCGACAGCACCTACTGACGATAAAACAATGCCCAAACACGCAGCTCCTAGTACGATCTCGACCAAGCGGCACCGAACATTTGCTTGCATGAACAGTCCCTCCATGTGCCCTGCCGTTCACTTCCGGAACATCACTCAGTGCCGGAGTCTTGCGACAACAGCTTCGGGTATCAAAAATACTGTGCGCTTTATGTGTCATTAAAGTCAATATGATTAAATACAGTAATTTGCTGAATTTTCTATCAGTATACTGATTTA
>Ga0265294_10006100_pt1 | contig 14557 bp, 10 predicted proteins | sample MunlanPumphouse3_FD_192504 | JGI IMG/M metagenome (GOLD analysis project Ga0265294, IMG submission 192504) | Groundwater microbial communities from a municipal landfill in Southern Ontario, Canada - Pumphouse #3 | ecosystem: Environmental > Aquatic > Deep subsurface > Groundwater | place... | reverse complement strand
ATGAAGCGTACGTGTGTGGCGGGCTGGATGGCGAGTGTCGCGTGGGTGTTACCGCTGGCGGCGGCCGAGCAGGTCTGGCTGGATGCCGGGCCGGACAACGTGTGGAGCACGACGGCGCTCAACTGGGATGCCGGCGCGGGGTGGGTGAACGGCAACACGGCGCGCTTCACCGGCGCGGGCGGGACGCAGGCCGGCGAGACGGTCGATGTGTCGGGTGCTGTGACGGTGGCGGGCATGGCCTTCGAGACCAACGGGTACGTGATCGCCGACGCGGAGGCCGACGGCACGCTGGCGCTGGACGGCACGCCGCAGATCGCCGTGACGCCTGCGACGGCCACGGCGGTGGTCCAAGAGGTGCTCGCGGGCAGCGGGGGGTTCACGAAGGCCGGGGACGGCATTCTGCAGCTCGCGGCGACGAACACCTACGCGGGCGTCACGCGCGTCACGCAGGGCACGGTGCGGCTCAGCGCCCGCGTGCTGGGCGCGCTGGGCGCGACCGGCAGCGGCAACGAGACGATTGTGGAGGACGGCGCGACGCTCGATATCATGTCGGCCTATTCGGCCAACGTGAACGAGGATTTCTTCATCAGCGGGTCCGGGGTGAACGGTCAGGGCGCGTTCGTCAACAACGGACCGACCGCCTATTACAATTGCGGATATCACAACCTGACGCTGACAGGCGACGCGGTGATTGGCGGTGCGCAGCGCTTCGACATGTCGAGCAGCGGCACCTATACCGGAAACGGCTTCACCCTAACCAAGGCGGGATCGTGCGAGGTGGCGGTCAGCCGCGCGGTGAACAACAGCCCGATCATCATCAACGCGGGCAACTATACGATGCAGCATGGCGGGGCTTTGGGCGGCTCGGATTATCCGACGACCGTCAACGGCGGCTCGCTGAACGGATGGCCGAGCCTGACGATCACCGAGCGGATCTTTTTCAACGGCGGAGCCATGAGGGAAAGCGCGGCCAGCAACACGCTCACGCTGGCCGGACACATGACGCTCAGCAACCGGACCGATGTCGTGTCGGGCACCGGGTCGTCGACGGTGAACCTGACCGGCTATTTCGACGGGCCGGGCGGTCTTCGGCGCACCGGCGGGGGATTCTGCCACCTGATGGGCAGTTCCAACAGTTTCAGCGGGGCGACGCTGATCGACTCGGGCAGCGCGTTGTATGTGGGGCGCACGAACGGGCTGGCGGGCTGGTTCGGCCGCGGCGACATCACGAACAACGGCACGCTGTACCTCGACCGCGGCGGTTCGCTCGTCTGCTCGAACGGCTTTTTCGGCAGCGGGACCGTCAATCTCCGCTACGGGTTGGACTTGGCCGTCAGCGACTGCTTCTCGTCGAACGGCACTTGGCATCTGGCGCATGGCGCGATCACGTTGACGAACGGCGCGGCGTTCTGCGTATACAATGAACTGACCATCGGCAACCGCGACAATGTGGGCTACGGCAGCATGGATTCGTACAACTCCTATGCCGTCAAGCTGACGAATGTCGTCGCGACTTTCACCGTCACCGACGGCTGTCTGCTGCAGGTCAAATCCATGACGTTCGGCAACGGTGGCGACCTGACCGGCGGAATCATGACCGGCATCTTGAATCAGGCCGGCGGCACTGTTCGCACGACCGGCACGGCGGCGGAGGGCAACGGCGTGCGGCTCGGCCACTATCCGCAGACGCGCAGTTTCTACAACATGATGGGGGGCACGCTGATCGTTGAGCAGGATTATGATCTCGGCTGCGCGACCGACGGCCACGGCTGGTTCAACATGACGGGCGGCGAGGTGTTCGCCAAGCGCGTCATGCTCAACGAGCGGATAGGCGGCGGCGGGTACGGTCGCCTGACGGTGGCGGGCGGCACCTTGAACCTGGGGTCGCTCACCGGTTCGGACATGGCGATCTCCAACGGAATCGCGGTCGATGCCGGCGGGCCTTATCTGGTCGAACTCGGCGGCGCGGGCGGCACGATCCGTGCCGTGACGAACATCACGGTATTCTTGGACGCGACCCTGAACGGCACCGGAGCGGAGGCCATCCATTTTGATCCGGCGGGCTGGGAGATCACGGTCTCCGGCAACCTGACGGGCGACGGCGGCCTGAACAAGACGGGAACCGGCACGCTGACGCTCTCGGGCAACAACACCTATGCCGGGCCGACGCGCGTCCTTGAGGGACGGCTCGTGCGCGGCGCCTATGCCGCGCTGCCGGACATGGGCGAGGTGCTCTTCGGCGTGACGCCGGACGACGCGGGCGGGCGGCTGCATGCGGACGTCGATCTCGCGCTCGAAGGTCTGGTGGTCGGCGTCGCGAATCCCGAGGCGCTGGACAAGTCCAAGCACTACACGATCGCCACGTGGGGCGGCGGACTGGCCTCGGGCTTCAGCGGCTCGGTCCTGCCGGCGCCGTGGTTTGTGTACTATGACTGGCCGAACAAACGGGCTCAGCTCCGCGCGGAGACCGGCACGATGTTCTGGCTGCGTTGAGGCGGGAAGGTGGGCCGTTCGCCGTGCGCACGGGCGGCTCACCGAAGGTTAGCCTTCCGTTTCCCGCCGAGCGTCTCCCCCTACGCGGCGCGACGGGCGCGCGTAGAAGGGATAGCGCGCGGCGGCGTCGCCGGGCCGGATATATTTCCAGCGCCGGTAGTTAAGACACCACAGAGACGGATGACGCCGGATCACGCATTCGAAGGCCGCGACAAGCTGCTGGGTACGGGCCTGATCGTCCAGCGCGGGGTCAGGCAAGAAGATCTGCCCCGGCTCGATACGGTATCGGCCGTCCTTGAGCGGACGCGACCAGGCAAAGATGATCGGCACATTCTGTTTTCGTGACAGGGCGGCGGGGGTCCGTGAAACGCCGGCCGGCACGCCGAACAGGCTGACCCACGTGCCGCCCTCCCAGACGTGCGTGTGTTGGTCGATCAGCAGCCCGATGCTGCTGCCGTGTTTGAGCGCGCGAATCAAGTGGCGCATGGCACCTTCAGCCGGCACGATCTGCTGTCCGATCGTGGCGCGCAGGGTCGTCAAGCGGTCTGTCATCTCGGACGAGCCGATCTGTTTGGCGACCGACATCATAGGGAGGCCATTGGCCACGGCCGCCTGCGAGAGGATCTCCCAGTTGCCGAAGTGAGCGCTGACGGTGATGGCCGGCTGGTGAACACGCAGCGCGTCGAGCACAGCGGGAGAGAACGTCACCTGGTCACGGATGCGGGCGAGCGTATCGCGCGACATCCAGAAGATATTGACAAGCACGCGCGCCATGTTGCGGTAGGAACGACGCACCAGCGCACGCTCGCGGGCGGGCGTCAGGCGCGTCCCGAACATCAGACGCAGATTGGCCGCCGCGACAGCCTTGCCGCGGCAGTCGAAGGTGTACGCGGTGTCGCCGATCCACCGCGAAAGCCGCAGCATCGCGTGCAGAGAAAGAGGCGGTATGATGCGCTGTCCCAGCCAAACAAGAAACCACTCGACTGGTCGCCGCATATTCCTGTAATAAACTTTAACGCCTTTGCTCGCCATCGCGTTCAGAACGATAGCATGACTGGCGGGAGCGTGAAAGGGAAATCAGGCGAGATTGCAGCAGCGTAATGATCCGGTGTGCGCGGTTCGCCCAAGGGTGTGGTTCAGCCTTATCTAAAGCGCACCCTTCACCACATGTCACCGAGCGGGCCGCAGGGCAGCACCTCGATGGTGGCGTCCACCTGCTCGCCCGGCGCGAAGCCGGCGATGCCGGCAACGACCCGCATCGGCATGTGGTCGGGGATGGTGAAGCCGCGTTTACGCTTGGTGCCGTCCCAGACAATATTCATGCGGTTATACGAGTAGTGCTTGGCCATGCGGAGGGCGGTCTCCTCGCTTAGCATGGGCACAGACATGGAGGCGATCAGGCGGTTGTCCTCGTCGATGCTGTAGACGGCGACGCAGCCGGCAGGACCGCCCGCCTCGCTGAGCGCGGGGCGCTGCGTGCGGAACACGACTTTGCAGGCCAGGTCGCGGCTGTCGTTGAGCCGGAACGACATCCCCTTGCCCATCCAGCTCAACGCCTTGTTATCGAAATTCATGGTGCTGTATTTGATGGTGCCGCGCACATAGGCCCGAAGCGTTTTGGGATAGGCGAAAATCCCCAGTTCGTCGGGCTGTCCGGGCTGCTTGTAGAGTGCGAAATCGTGGGCGTAGTTGCCTGTCCCCTCATAGCTCCACTTGGTGATTTCCGGCGGCCACTCCCTGTCGTAATCCAGCGGCTTCATCAAGAAGGCCTGGATGGCGGGGGCGAGTTCATTGAGGGCGAGCGCGGTCAAATTACGGGGGCCGCCGGCCGGTGCGGCTTCAAGCTTCTCCTTGATGGCGGCCACATCCGGAACAGGAGGCATGAAGCGCACCGTGAGTCCGGCATCCTGCAAGGCGCGCGTGGCGAAATCTTTGCGCTGCATCGCCACGCGCAGGCGCGTCGCCTCTTTTTTGGCGGCTGCGGCCTCGGCGGGCTTGCCGTCCGAGGTGTAGCGCGCCTGCAGCATCTCCAGCCCGCCATGATATTTTTCGCTGAGGGCCGTCACTTTCTCGTTACGGGCCAGGTCGTTTGCCGTGCGGCGCGCCGCATAGGCCTCTTGGATCAAACGCAGCGCTTCGGGTGCCTCCACCACGTTATCGGCGGTCAATTCCGGCACGGTCTCAAAGGCATCCGGCTCGGCCGCGAGCGCCTGCATGAAACGGCCGGCTTCTTTGCGCACCGCCTGCATGCCAGCCGCGTCTTTCGCCTCCTTCATCCGTGTCGAAAGACGCCGCAGTTCCAGGACATAGTTCTCCGCAAGCGGCAGGAGCGAGGCGTCGTAGTCTTTAGCGATCGACTCAAGTCCCGTTCGGTAGGCCGCATGCAGGCGGGCGGCCTCCGCCGGCAAGGCTGCCGAGGCGTCGGACGCGGTCTGCGCCGAGGCCGCACAGCAAGATAAACAACAGAGACATCCGAGGAAAAGTCGCATGGCTTCATCTCCAAACGTGATACACGGGGGCATCGTAGCAAAGCGCCGTGCGCAACGAAAGCCAGAGATGCCGGCGGCGGCATATTCAGAATTAATTGCTGGCATCCCCCCTTGTATCCCGTAGGAAGACGGGATAAAATAGTCTGCATATGGAATTGAACAAACGAAAGCTGTTGCTGGTCGACGACGACCAGAGCCTGCTCGAAACACTGGGCGATTTCCTGTCGTTCGAAGGCTACGAGGTGCTGTGTGCCGTGAGCGGTGAAGACGCGCTGATCAAAATGCGCCCCTTCCAGCCCGACCTGATCATCCTCGACATGGGCATGCCCGGCATGGGCGGCACGGGTTTTCTGGACCGCATCACCCAGCCTGACGGCCATACGCTTTACCCGGTTCTGGTGCTCACCGCGCGCGCGTCGATGGCCGAGTATTTTGCGGACAAACAGATCGCGGGGTTCCTGGCCAAGCCGTGTGATCCGCCGGACCTGCTGATGGAGGTCAGCCGCATTCTATTCGAGACGGCGAACGCCGGGTATCCCGCTGCCGGCGCTGCGGCGCTGCGGCGTCTGGTGATCGCGGAGAGCGATCCTGCCCTGCGGCAGACGCTGGAGGTTGAGTTCGTGCAGGCCGGCTTTGAAGTGAAAGCCGTCGCCACCGGCACCGAAGCGCTGGAGGCGTGCGTCACGGTCAAGCCGCATGCGGTCGTGATGCGTTTGGAACTGGAAGGCATGAGCGCCGATGAGGTGGTGGCCATGCTGCGGCGCCTGCCGACCACGCGCGACATTCAGGCGCTGGTCTACGGCATGGATCTGCCGGAGGCGCAGCTCGACCACGTCGCCAATCTCGACATTCCGCAGAACTGCATGCTGAAAGACCTGACGGTCAACACCATCATTGACCGCACTATGGCCGTGACCGGCGCGTAACCCTTCCTCCTTTTTCTTTTTTCCTTCCTCCCTAACAACTCCTAACTCCTCATTCCTAACTCCTAACTTCTTATGCGTTGCCCAAAATGCGGACACCTGGATGACAAGGTCTTGGATAGCCGTGCGGCGCGCGAAGGTGCGTCCATCCGGCGACGGCGGCAGTGTCTCGCGTGCGAGCACCGCTTCACGACTTATGAAGAGATCGTGAAAGACGAGTTGCGTGTCGTCAAGCGCGACGGGCGGCGCGAGGAGTTCAGCCGGTTGAAACTGGAGCGGGGCCTGATGCGCGCCTGCGAAAAGCGTCCCGTGAGCGCGGATCAGATCCACGATCTGGTTGATCAGGTGATTGAAAGCTTTGAGGGCGAGAGTGAGGTGACGACCGAACAGATCGGGCAGGCGGTGATGACGCGCCTGCACCGTATCGACGATGTGGCCTATATCCGGTTCGCCTCGGTCTACCGGCGTTTCGCGGATGTCAATCAGTTCCTGCAGGCCGTCAAAGACATGGTCGAGAAGTAATGCACAAGCTGACGGTATATGTCCCCGAATCGCATCTCGAAGCGCTGAAGGCGGCGCTCTTCGCCGCCGGCGTGGGCCAGTATGCCGCCTATGACCGCTGCTGCTGGCAGGTGTTGGGGCAGGGGCAGTTCCGCCCGCTGCCCGGCAGCGAGCCGTTCATCGGCGCGCACGGCCGCGAGGAGCGGCTGCCCGAATACCGTGTGGAGATGCTCTGCGCCGATGACGCGATCGCGGCGGCGACGGCCGCGCTGCGCACTGCGCATCCCTACGAGGAGCCCGCCTTTGATTTTGTCCGTCTGGCGGACATCCCCGCAGGCTGAGCGCACGCCGGACACGAAGGCGGCAGGCGCGCGGCGCGCGTCATCATCACTCGCGGTAGACGCGGACCTCGAACACGCGGGCGGAAGGCTCGCCATTCGTCGCTTCCACCAGCAGGCGCAATTTTGACGCGTTGCGCGCCTCAAAACGGTGCACGCGGTGGCGCAGGAAGTTGTCGCGCTCCGTTGCCACGTCGATCCACTTCCCGCCCTCCAGCACGGCGAGCCGGTAATCTTTCACGCACTGCGGCACCACCGGGCGTACCGGGAACTTGGGGTTGAGGTCGGTATCGAACGTCAGGCGTACGGCATTGAACGTCACCGGCTTGCCGAAGTCCAGCTCCAGCCATTGCGGCAGCGGCTGCTGCGGGTCCGTCGACCAGAGGTGGCTCTCTTTGCCGACGATGCGCGATACGCCGTCGATGACATTCTCGGGCCGGTGGTCGGTGGCAAAGCGGAGAGCCGGCTCGGTGAAGAAGGCGTACTGCTGGCCCTTGACGACGGTCCACGGCCGCGTGTCGCCGCCGCCGTATGCGCGGCACCCCTCGGGCATGCTGCTGGCGACCAGCGCCCAGGAAACGCCCGGCGTCCGGGGCAGCCACAGCCAGAGGTACGGCTGCGCCACGGGACAGTCCACCTTGAACGCCACGTACGCGCGCCGCCGAGCCGGCACCTTGGCCGTGACGGCAGCCAGCTCTTTCGACGCGGAGAAATCGCCTGCCGCATCCGCGCTGCGCACATGCAGCGTCAGATCCACCGGTTCCTCGCGCGTGGAGATCAGGCAGAGCTGCACGGTGCCGAGCCGCTCGGTCAGGCCGCGCGGGAACATCACCGCGCGCGGCATGTTCAGCTCATGTTCGTCATCGGTCTTCACCTGCTTGCGCGTGAATTCGGAGAAGCGCTGCGTGCTGGACGCGGTGACCGTCGCGCCGCGCGCGAGATCGGCCGGATCCTCGTTCTTGAGCTCCGGGATGTACTGGTCGTCCTTGAGCAACTGCTGCTGCAACTCGCCGATGTAGCGCTGCCCGACCTCGCGCGGCGTGGCGCAATGCCGGATCGCCAGCGCGGCGGCGGTGCCCGCCGCCTGCCCGGCGGTCGAGAGCGTGGCCTCGACGCGGACGGTGCCCAGCGCGATATGCGTGACGCTCATGCAACGGCCGGCAAACAGCAGGTTAACGATATTCGTGGAGTACAGCGTACGGTAGGGAATACTGTAGATGGGCACGCGGCCGTCAAAGTCGTACGGCCCATCCTTGCCGGAATGGATGCCGCGCGGATTGTGGACATCCAGGCTCCAGCCGCCGTAGGAAATGCGGTCCGGAAACATCACGCCCTGCTCGGCGTCCTGCTGCTTGAGGATGGTATCGCCGACCAGGCGTCGCGTCTCGCGCCGCGCGTCCATGTAGGGCACGTACGACAAGGCGTAGGTACGGGCACGCGCCTTATGCTCCCAGTGGTTCTTGATCCAGCCCCAGTAAGCGAAGGAGATGCGGATTAATTCGTCGCGCGCGTGCTCCGGATCTTCGAGGTCGTCGATGTCGCCGGGGTGTTCCAGCCACCACTGGCCGCCCGTGAAGCCTTTGGGGAAACGGTGAAACGCTTCGGGCGGCGGCAGCCGGGTGGCCCACGGCGGCGGCGTGTACGCCTGCGGCTGTCCGGTGTCAACGGCGCGGTAGCCGAGCGCGTAGTTGCCCATGATGCAGCCGCTCATGGTGATGCGGTCCGCCTTTTCCGGCGCGGCCGACTCGCCGAACTCGTCGCGCGATTCGCGGCCGAACCGGTACTGCGCGCCGGCATAATAGCCCACCCAGCCGTCACCGGTGCAGTCGATGAACAGCCTGGCGCGGAAACGGCTGGCGCGGTGGGTCAGCGTGTCGGTCGCGAGCACGGCGTCGATCGCGCGCGGGTCGCGCATCTCGACACCGAGCACGCGGCGGTTGTTGAAGAGCGTCAGGTTCTTCTCGCCCTCCATCTGTTTCGCGAACGCCGCGCTGTAGCGCCCGCTATTGAGTTTGCCGCGCCAGAGATTAACCTCTTCGTTCAGTCCGCTCTCGCGCGCGTTCGGATGCGAGACACTCGCACCGCAGGTCGGCACGCCCAGCTCGTCGCTGGCGTTGCCGCCCAGCACGGGCCGGTCGTGCACCAGCGCGGTGCGCGCCCCGTTGCGCGCCGCGGCGACCGCCGCGCCGCAGCCTGCCGTGCCTGCGCCCACGACAATCACGTCGAAGTCGCCTTCGTCGCGGATCTCTGTCGGGAGGCCTGTCAGTCGCGCCCGTTCACGCCGGCACGCCTCTGCTTCGGCCGGCGGCTCATAGGCAAGGTCGCGGGTCAGCAACAGGGCGTCGCAGCGTGCGAACGCGCCGGAAAGGTCGACCAGCGCGAGGCGCATCCGGCCGGCCGCCAGTTCGAAGTCGCCGGCCCGCTCCCAGATCCATCCTGGCTGCTGCGACGCGCCGAGCGTCTGTGCGGCGCGCCGGCCGTTGACGGCCACCGTGAATGTGCCGGGCGAATACTGCGGCAGCCAGTTCTTTGTGCGTGCCCAGACGCGGTAGGTGCCGGCCTGCGGCAGGCGCACCTCGGTGGAGGCCTCGCCGATCGGTGCGCCGACGCCGCACGCGATCAGGTAGGCCGACCCCATCTTATGGATGAACTGGGTGTCCAGCTTCCATGCGCCATACTCGGTAAAATCCTCGGCCTCCACCCAGAGAAAACCGTCGACCGCCATGTGCGCCTCGTTCGGCGGCGGACGGAACGTCACGAAATCCTTCTGCTGTGCCTGTGCCGACGGCACGGCCACTTCGGCGGCCCACACAGCCGTCACGACGAAAACGGCCACAACCGCAGCCAACGCTTGCTTCCATGTTTTGTTCATCATAGCGTTACAGTATACAGACTGTTGCGCCGGCTCGGCAACGGTTCAGCGTGCCCGTTGCGTCCTTTTTTATTGCCGCATCTGTGAAATAACTGTGTTATTCTTTGGTATAAAGAAGGAGAAGTACCATGCTCCAATTGGGTGTGAATATTGACCACGTGGCCACGCTGCGGCAGGCGCGGCGCACCGCGTATCCCAGCCTGACCGAGGCGGCGGCACTCTGCGAACGGGCGGGTGCGCAGGGCATCACCATTCATCTGCGCGAGGATCGCCGCCACATCCAGGATGCGGACGTGTATGCGCTGCGCAGGACGCTCACCACACGCATGAACTTGGAGATGGCGAACCACCCCGACATCGTGGCGGTCGCGCTGGATGTCAGGCCCGAAGAGGTGTGCATGGTGCCGGAACGCCGGCAGGAGCTGACCACCGAAGGCGGCCTGGATGTCGCGGGGCAACGCGATGCGCTGGCCCCCGTGGTCGCGGCGTTGCGCGCGGCGGGGATTACGGTGAGCCTCTTCATTGACCCTGACGCGCGGCAGGTCGAAGCCGCCGCCGCGATCGGTGCGCCGACCATCGAGCTGCATACCGGCGCGTATGCCGAGCACACGGGCGCGGCGCGCGAGCAGGAACGGGCACGCCTCATGGACGCGGCGCAGCGGGCGCACGCGCTGGGCCTGACCGTCAACGCCGGCCACGGATTGAGCCTCGAGAATATCGATCCCATCCTGGCGATCCCGCATCTCGACACCCTGAACATCGGGCATAGCATCGTCTGCCGCGCTCTGTTTGTCGGCATCGAACAGGCCACGCGGGAGATGCTTGATAAATTGCAGCAGCGGCGGTAGGCGTCGAGGACGGTTCCCCGACGCCTTCTCCGCGGAGCGGCTCACATGTCTTTGCAACGCGGCACATACGGCATCGAATTCGACGGACAGCAGCGTTCGCCGCTGAAGAAATGGTGGCTGCCGGCCATCCTGGTGCTGGTCATCGGCGCCCCCCTGCTGCTTCTGCGAGGCTGTGCCGGCCGTTCCGATCCGCGCGGACAGGCGGATGAAACGGCGCCGGGGCAGACCCGTTACAGCGTGCCGGATGTCGAGACCCGGCGTGAACGGCCTTCGATCTGGCGTCACTTCCTGAATTTCGGCTGGCGCGGCCGCGCGACAGAGGAGGCCGCTGAGACGACGGCCTCAGGTGAACGGTGGCTGAATGCGGAACACAAAGCGATGCCGACTGCGGCGGTGCAGTCGGCCGACGTCCAACGCCTGCTGGAGCAGGTGGCCCGCCACGAAACGGCGGATGACCTGATCGCGGCGCGCCGTGTGCTGCACCAGGTGCTCATTCGTCGCGATGCGCAGGATGTGCGTGACTTTGTGGAGCGGAAGATCGGCGAGATAAACACGGCGCTGCTCTTCAGCGACCGGGCCATGCCTGAAAAGGCGCGACACCGCGTCGCCTCCGGCGACCTGATCAGCAAGATGGCCAAACGCTACGGCACCACGCAGGCGTATCTGCTTCAGGCCAACGGCATTGCCCGGCCCGAACGCCTGCGCATCGGCCGCGAGATCTGGGTGCTCGACAAGCCGGCGTTCGAATTAACGGTTTTCAAGCAGGCGGCCTCTGCCGTGCTCGTGCTCAACGGCCAATTCTGCAAGCGGTATGCGGTCGGGCTCGGGCCGTCCGCCGACGTCCCGGCCGGCACGTTTGCCGTGCGCAACAAGGTGAGCGACCCCGCCTACCGCCTGCCGGACGGCGGCGAGGTGCCGTTCGGCCACCCGCAAAACATCCTGGGCACACGCTGGATCACGCTTTCGGCAACCGGCGAAACCCCGCCCGCGCGGCTGCTCGGCCTGCACGGCACATGGGACGTGTCCTCGCTCGGACGAGTCTCCGGCTCCGGGCGCGTGCGTTTCAGGAATGCCGACATCGAGGAACTGTGCGTGCTGCTGCCGGACGGTACGCCGGTCTCCATCGTCGAATGAGCGTTCGGCAACGCCAGCCCCCTTCGTCCTCCCTAAACCGTGGGTGCTCCCCACTCAGTCAGTTTGGATGCGATAAACGCGACGCTCTGGTCGTGCGTGGCGCGCGCGCCGAGCGCGGCCGGCAGGACCGGGCCGCAGGCGAAGCGGATTGGCTTGTTGGGATCGACCTCGCCGAAGTCCTTGATCCATTTGCCGGTCTTGAGGAAGTCCGTCTTGACCGCCAGCGGCACCACCGGCACGCCGGCGCGTTCGGCGAGTTTCGAGCCCAGCGTGTTGAACTTCTTGCCGTCGAAGACCGCTTGGCGCGTCCCTTGCGGAAAGAGCAGGACCGAGTGGCCGGCGGCCAGCCGCTGCGAGCCGACCTCCAACACGGTCTTCAGGTCTTCGCGCGCGTTCTTGCGCGTCACCGGAATGCAGCCGACGTGCAAGGCGGCCGAACCGACAAACGGGATTTCGGTCAGGCTTTTCTTGAGCACGATCGCGAGCGGGCCGAAGGCGAGAAGCGTCGTGGGGAAGACCATGGTTTCGAGCGTGCTCATGTGGTTGGACACATACACGACCGGGCCGTCGTGCGCAGCGCGCTGTTCGAAGCCCTCGAAAGTCACCACGCCGCCCAGCTTCTCGGCGAACGCCACGGAGGCCATGCAGATCCGCGCCCACGCGTCATAATCGAAGGCGCGAACCAGATGGCTGAAAGCGCAGCGCGAGACAATCCCGACAATGGTGGAAGCATAGCGGACTGAGTTGACCGGCGAAATGCGCAACTCGGCGGCCGGGCGGCTGGCGGCCGCGGTTTCGTAACGCCCCGTCGCGCGCAACGCTTCCTGAAACGCTTGGTAGGTGCTCATTGTGATGCAGAGTATACTACACGGGCGGGCGGAACAGAAGACCGTGTTTCGCCCCGTCCGCCGCGCTCAGAAAAGATCCAGCCGCCACGCGCCGCGCATGTGCGGCGCGAGCAGCTTGTCCGCCTCCGGATCGTTGTCGAACCGCGATGCCGCAGCCAGCCATTTGAGCGACGTCCGGCCGAGCCGCATGCCGATGTGCGCCAGCACGGCCGGCGTCAGCGACGAAAACCCGGCGGTCACCGGCGAGATCGGCGCGGCGCCGCTGTAAATCGCATCGATGAAGTTTTTCTCCTGCTGTCCGCTGCGGATCAGCCGGACGCCGTCCTCGCCGATCTTCTCGCGGACCAGTTCGGCCGGCTGGGTCTCGAGTTTTCCGTTGGTCGCATAAATCTGCTTGCCGTTCTCGCCGTAGAAGCGGCAGCCGTAGGCGTACTCGGAGGAAACGAAAACGCGCAGGCCGTCGCCATACACGATCTCGAACGAAAACGGCTCGGCCAGCGTGTTGTAGAGGTCGGCCGGCGGCGGCAGCCGCCCCTTGATGTTTTCGATCGCGACCGGCTCGACGCCGTCCTTATTCAGTGCCCACTGCATGATATCGAGCTGATGGGCGGCGAAATCCGTCAGCATGCCGCACGAGTAATCCAGGTTGTAGCGCCACTGCATCGGGTGATGGATCTTCGGCGTGAACGGGCGCGCCGGAGCCGGACCCAGCCACAGGTCGAAATCCACATAGGGCGGCGGCGCGGCGAGCGGCGTCTCGCTCAACTGTTCCGGCGTCTTGCCGAACGTGGCATGCCCTTTGTTCAAGCCCACTTCGACCCGCTGCAGCTTGCCGATCCTGTTGTTGCGCACCAGCTCGCAGGCCATGCGGAAATAATCGTTCGAGCGCGACTGGGCACCGGTCTGGAACGTGATGCCGCTGCGATCAACCGCCTTCACCATGGCGCGGCCCTCCAGCAGGGTCAAATAAAGCGGCTTCTGGCCGTAAATGTGCTTGCCCTTCTTGGCCGCCCAGACCGTGTGCAGCGCATGCCAGTGGTCCGGCGTGCTGATGCAGACCGCGTCGAGCGCCGGATCGTCGAGCATGTCGCGAAAATCGTTGAAGACCTTGCATCCGTTGTAGACGGGCCGTTTGTCGCGCGTCTCGTAAAACGCATTCACCTTGCGCCGTCCCGGCTCGCGCCCGCCCATGCGCTCGGCCTTGTATCCGTACAGCGGGCCTTCCGAAACCGGATCGCAAACCGCGATGACCTGCACGCGCTCGTTGTGCAGGAAGTTGCCGATATTGTCCTGCGCCATGGTCCCGTAGCCCAGCATGCCCACGTGGATGCGCTCAGACGGCAGCGGGCGGCGGCACTTGCAGGCGCTTACGCAGCCAGACGGCACAATCATGGGCAAGGCCAACAGCGAACCGGCCCCGGCAGTGAAACGACGGCGCGACACCTTCAACATACATCCCCCTTTTCTAAAACCCCTTCACGTATCCATCGACACGTTTCTGCCGTGTATCATTCCGCATCTGCCACGCCGTGTCAAGCCGGCAACGGGATACAAGCAGGGCTGAGAGCGCATGTCAGTTCTGTTGGGCCAATAAATCATAATCTTAATCTTAATCTTAATCTTGCACATCGGACTTTCTCGAGAGTACACTGCGCCCATGAAAACGAGCTTTGATCACGAGAAGCCGTCTGTCTATCAGGAAGCGATTCGATGTGTGGCTTGGGTTGGAGATCTCCCGGAAACACATCGTGATGTTGGTGCCCATCGTCTCGATGCGGGTGGGCTTGATCCGCAGCACCTCCGCTGATCGTGTTCATGAGGAGCCGGCCGAATAGGAGGCCGACAATCGGCGACGAGCAGATTAAGATTACGATTACGATTACGATTACGATTACGAGAAGGTCTCCCCAACAGAACTGCCATGCGCCCGCAGGGCTGACGCATCTAATTTCTTGTCTTTACGGCCTTTCACCCACGATGTCGGCGCATGGATCACTTTGCCTGTGTCGGGAGTCTGTGAATCAGGTTTCACATCGCGGACGGGGCCGTCCGCGCCCCCGACTCTTCGTTCAAAGCACGCGCTCAACGCTGACGTTGGGAGTAGACATCGA
>Ga0265294_10006097_pt1 | contig 14559 bp, 14 predicted proteins | sample MunlanPumphouse3_FD_192504 | JGI IMG/M metagenome (GOLD analysis project Ga0265294, IMG submission 192504) | Groundwater microbial communities from a municipal landfill in Southern Ontario, Canada - Pumphouse #3 | ecosystem: Environmental > Aquatic > Deep subsurface > Groundwater | place... | reverse complement strand
AACGACGAAATATGAAGCAGTTTTTACTTTATAGCTATAAAAGTTGCGAAGTTTGCCCAGCGAAAGACCACCTCACAGTGCTTAAATCCACAGTTTTTAGCCATCTTAATATTTTCATCCTCACTATAAGGCACTAAGACATTCTCTAGTGCTTCTCTTTTTTGAACTATCTCATACTCCGAGTAGCCCTGCTCTTTTTTATAGTCATAGTAGCACTCTATGAGATCTTTGTTTAGTTTTGAGTGATGACTTATAACTTTTTCGCTAAAGATAAAAATGCCGTCGTCTTTTAGTGAGCTGTATATCTTTTTAACTAATTCTTCACGAACTAAAGGGCGGATAAATTGTAGGGTGTAGTTACTTATAAAAACATCTGCGTCTTTGTAGTCATACTCTAAAATATCAGCATTTTCAAGCTCAATCTTTGCTCCAAAAGCTTGTGCTTTTTTTCTAGCTTGCTCTAGCATCGCCTCTGAGTTATCAAGTCCAATTAGTCTTGCATCTACTTCTAGCTCTTTTGAGATGCCAATAAGTAAAGATGCAGTCGATGAGCCTAAGTCATAAACAATAGAATCTTTTTTTATACTCTTTAGTGCAAAAAACTTTGTAATCTTTTGTGATTCTTCATAAAAAGGAACACTACGTTTTAGCATATCGTCAAAGACTGCAGCAACTTCTTCATCAAACTCAAAATGTTTTTTTATCGGTTTTGTAAATACTTTATCATTCATAATGAGATTTTAGCTAAACTTTTAGAACTATTTCAATTTTTAGGGTTATTTTATGGAACTAACTACTTCATCATGGATGTTGATTTTTTTTGTAGCACTGCTTACTGTTAGCATCTGGAAGATTTATGCATTTTTGCCAAACAAGCCATTAGCAGATGATGATACAACTAAAGAGTCTCAAGAGGAACTTTTAAAAGTTATACTAAAGGTTATAAAAGAGTCCGAAGGTGAGCTAAATCGTGAAGAGCTTTTTAAAAGAGTTAAGAGTGATGAGACTTTTAACAAAGAGAAATTTTGGAGATTTAACCAAAATAGACTAAACCAACTACTAAGTCACTACCACTTAGAAAATCCACATACTAACAATGTAGCAGATATATACAAAGACTTAAAGGGCTAAAACCTTTAAGTCAGATGTTCTTAGTTTCTACCAATCGCATTTAAATCTTTAAAAGCCTCTTCAACACGACTAACCAATCCCTCTTGTGATGCTCTAAGCCATTTTCTAGGGTCATAGTATTTTTTATTTGGCTTATCTTCACCCTCTGGATTTCCTATTTGAGATTCTAGGTAATCACTATACTTTTCTATATAGGTTTTTAAACCACTCCAAGAAGCCCACTGAGTATCTGTGTCTATATTCATCTTAACAACACCGTAACTTATAGCCTCACTTATTTCTGAGGGAGCTGAGCCTGAACCGCCATGAAAAACAAAATTTACAGGCTTTGTTGATGTACTATATTTCTCTTCTATATATTTTTGAGAGCTTTCTAGGATCTTTGGGGTAAGTTTTACATTTCCTGGCTTATAAACACCATGAACATTTCCAAAAGATGCTGCTATTGTAAAGTGTGAAGATACTTTGCTTAGCTCTTCATAAGCGTAAGCTACTTCTTTTGGTTGTGTATATAAAAGAGAGTTATCAACGCTAGTATTATCAACTCCATCTTCTTCTCCACCAGTAACTCCTAGCTCTATCTCGATGCTCATGCCGATTTTACTCATTCTCTCTAGGTAAGTTTTAGATATAGAAATATTTTCTTCTATTGGCTCTTCTGAGAGGTCTAACATATGTGATGAGTAGAGTGCTTTACCAGTATGCTTGAAGTGTTTCTCACCTGCATCTAAAAGCCCATCTATCCAAGGAAGAAGTTTTTTTGCAGCATGATCTGTATGGAGGATAACTGCCACACCATAAACTTCAGCCATCATGTGAACATATTTTGCACCAGCTATTGCACCAGCTATTGCAGCTTTTTCGCCCTCATTACTAAGACCTTTTCCTGCAAAGTAAGATGCACCACCATTACTAAACTGGATAATTACAGGTGATTTTACCTTTGCAGCAGCTTCTAAAACTCCGTTGATAGAGTCGGTTGAGACAACATTTACAGCAGGAATAGCAAACCCTGCCTCTTTTGCCATACTATATACTTTTTGTACATCTTCTCCAAAAAGAACGCCTGGTTTTACGATATCTAATACACCTTTGCTCATGTCACTTCCTAAATTTTGATTATAGATGTGATTATAATATAAGCTTTATTTGAAATAACTTTCTTGTAATGTTTTTATGCTAAAATGGCTAAAAAATTTAGTGACATATATTTTACTTAAATTCAACACAGATTTTCACTCAACTTTTTACAAGAAGGACATTAGTATGAGACTAACTACAGATGAGTATTCAAAAAGATTTAAAATGTCAAAAGAGATGATAAACTCTAAACTTAGAGCGAAAAAGTTAGACTATATTATTGAAGATTCTATAACTTATATCCTAGTCGATGATGCAGTTTTAGCTAGCGAATCTCAAAAAGAAAAAGAGAAAATCATACAAACAAAAACAGTAGCAAAAGCTCCAGCTAAACCAAAAACAACCGTTGCAACTGTTATAGCACTCTACCAAAGAGAAAATGCACAGCTTAAACAGAAGATTTTACAACTTGAAGAGAAAATAGATGGGCTCATAGATGATAAAGAGCAGATGCTCCGCGATGAGATGAACAAAATAGAGCAACTCTATAACAAAAAAGATGAACAACTAAAAAATATCTTAGAACTTATAAATGCAAAGATGCTCCAAGAGCAGCAAGGACAGACCGTACACGAAGTCCAAACTCTTGAAAACAAGGCTCAAAAAAAAGAACAAAGCTTTGATGTAGTTGAGCTAAAAGAGTATTTAAAGGGACTAAATATTAAGTCTTATCAAAGAAAAGTTATTAAAAGAAGATTTTTGTCTGTTTACGACAACGATATTAGAGTGCTTCAAAAAGAAGGGAAATTATATTTGGATTTTTCAAAGTATGACTATAGTGACCTCCTCTCATATTAAGGAACAAGTCAGCTTATGGATCAAGGAATATTAAAAAGCATTAAAACAAAAGATATAAAAGCTGCTATGAGTAGTTTTGCAGCTGAGCATCTAACTCCACTAAATGAGTGTGATTTTGAGATACAAGAGACTATAACATATATAAAAACAAGCTCTGATGAAAGCTTTAGGCTTTTTAATGAAAATATCCATGAGCACTATAAAGATGAGGCTTCTATCTTAAATAATCGCCTAGAACTAAAGCAAATCTATACTATAGTTCCAAAAATTCCAACAGAGGTAATAGTAAAACTAAACTATACATTAGAGCAAGACTCTCACAAAACTCATCCAAAAATCATCTTGCATCCAGACTCACACATACTTTATAAAAGCCGCAAACCTAGTGAGACTTATACTCTTTTAGTTAGAGAATTTAACAAGATAAAAGCTAAAAACAATATCCTTATAGAGCTCTTTGATGAGGGTATGTTAAAGGCACTAAGAGCCTTTATAAAGCATCTTTATGAAGGTAAGTTTGTAAAAAAAGTGCGTATACCACTTTTTGATGGTATAGAGCCAAATATTGCAAAAGCTGGAAAACTTATACTTTGGTTTGAACAAAAAGATCCACTTAGAAAACAAAAAGTTATAGAAGTTGAAGCACATGAAATCTTAGCAGAGTACAAAAAACCAAGCTATGCAAAAAGTGGTTTCAACTCTCTTGGAGAGCACATCGATAGTAGCTATTTAAATAGCTATGATGACTTACAAACTCCCATCGATGAAGACAGCATCTACATAGAAGAAGATGAGCATAAGAAATTTTATAAAAGTAAATGCAAAGGTTTTGTCATACTAAATGAGAAAATTTTTAGCGTTAACAATAAATTAAGAATGAAAAAACTCTCAAGAATTGAAAGTAGCATCTCAAAAGCTGAAGATAACAATATAGAAGTTCTTGTATCTCAAAGCGACACTACTAAAGATAGTATTGGCGAGGGAGTTGAGCTAAAGAGCGAAAAAATTCACGTAAATGGCCATATCGGAGCAAACAGCATCTTAGAAGCACTTGACTTACAAATAGATGGAGCTACTCACAAAGATTCTATGCAGTTTGCAAAAACTGCTAAGATAAATAGGCATAAAGGCACTCTAAGATGCCATGATGCAAAGATTGCACTTCTTGAGGGCGGAGTAGTAAATGCGACAAATGTAGAGATTGAAGCCTGTCTTGGCGGAACAATTTACGCTCAAAATGTAAAAATTGGGCATGTAAAGAGCAACCTAAAAGTCTATGCAAGTGAGTCAATAGAGATAAATCTTGTTAGCGGAGAGGACAATCTTTTTAAGATAAGCTACAAAGACATTCCCATACTTAACTCAAAAGTTAAACTTTTAAATGCAGATATAGACAAACTAAAAGATGAACTCGAAGTTGCAAAAAGACATGATATTTCTAGTGTTAAAAAGATACAAGATGAGATAAAGCTCTTAAAAGATGAAATTTTAACTATACAAGACTCTGCTCTAAGAGCTAAAATAACCATCCATAAACCGCTAAAAGGGCTAAATTCTATAGTATTTACTTTAGCTAATTCTAAAGAATTGGTCTATAAAACAGAGGCAAAGAGCTATAAGCCTTTCTACTTAAGTGTAAATGATGACAAAATAATATTAGAACCTGTTAGAAAATCAATCTCCCTTTAAAAAACCAAAATAAAAGAATTTTTTAAAATATTTATTTATATAAATATTTTTTTTATAATTTTTACACGTTATTCCGTGCATTTAGTATCTTTAAAAGTATAAAAACTTTTATATACTGTTTATTAAGATATTTATTAACGATAATATATACATATTAGATTATATTATTACATATTAAATGTGTATTTAAGTATTTAACTCGTATAATTTTTTATGCAAATTGATGATCTATTTAACATACTTCATAACTCTTTAGAGTCAAAAAATAATGGCAAAAAAATATCCCTAAAAGATATGGCTACTTCACTAGGGATACCTATGCGCACATATCAAGACTGGAAGCTTGGTCGCGCGAAGCCTCAAGCTGCTACTATTGTGATGAAGATGTTAGGTGAATTGGATGATGATGAAATCATTAGAGCTGTTAGAAAAATAAATAAACTACACGAGGAACGATAATGGGTGCATTAACAAAGCAAGAGAGAGACTCCCTAGAAGAGATTTTTCTCTCAATTAGCAAAGGCGATGATAAATACTCAAGATTGAAACAATACACATCAATGAACATCTCTAAAAACATAAGTCTTAATGTCTCTAGGCTACTTAAGATGGCTAAAATAGGAATAAAAGAGTCGAAATTATCGCAATTTATCACTATTTTTAGTAAAAAGAAGAAAAAATTAAGCAAATAAACTATAAAGTATCCATAGCTGAATTATTTAAGCATAAGTATTTGTGGTGCTTACGCAAAATAATCTCGGAAATCTTTATGAATCTAAGGGTAAATATATGAATAAAGCTCAATTTGTTGAATTAGTACAATCATGTGGTGAGTATAAGACTAAGGTTGAAGCAGAAGCTGCAATCAAGGCATTTACAGAAGCTGTAACAGCGGCACTAGTAAAAAAAGAGGATGTATCTTTGGTTGGTTTTGGTAGTTTCGTTTCAAGCCTTCAAAAAGGTAAGAGTGGTAAAGTTCCAGGAACTGATAAAACTTATACAACTCAGGACAAAATGGTTCCTAAGTTTAAAGCTGGTAAAGGTCTTAAAGACCGCGTTGCTGCTGGAAAGTAATCTTTTAAAACTTGCTGCTCTTTAGCAGTGAGTTTTAGTATATCTGTATATCCTCATTTTCTCTCTCTCCTAAAAAACAAATAATTTGATAAACCAAAACTCAAAGCCTCTTCGATTTAGCTACAATACGCTCTCTATAAATTTTATAAAAAAAGTGCCGAAGCACAAAATACAAAAGGAAAAATATGATTAAAATCTTACTTTTAATTATGCTAACACTAAGCATGAACCTAAGTGCGGATGAGAAAAAACAGAGTGTAATCTTAGAGACTACACAAGGAAATATTGAGCTTATGCTTTTTAATGATATTGCACCACTGGCAGTAGAAAATTTTACTACACATGTAAAAAATGGTTATTACAATGGTATAGCATTTCACAGAATCATTAAAGACTTTATGATTCAAGGTGGAGACCCAACTGAGAGTGGTCGTGGAGGAGAGAGTATTTGGGGCAAAAGCTTCAAAGATGAGTATAAAAACAAAACATTCAACAAACCTGGCATCTTAGCTATGGCAAATGCTGGACCTCATACAAATGGAAGTCAGTTTTTTATAACAACAGCAGAGACTCCTTGGTTAAATGGAAGGCACACAATATTTGGCGAAGTAACACAAGAATCTATGCTAACTATACAAAAATTAAACAGAGTTGCTACTTTTGGTTCTAGCGGTGCAGATAGACCCATTGAGCGCCAAGAGATTATAAAAGCATATATAAAATAGTATGTCTGTTTGCAAAAAAAGGACCAAATATATTGAGCATTAAAAAATTTGCTATGCCAATTTTGGTACACTCATTAATGCAAATCAAGCTATAATTTTTAAACTATATTTATGAGGTAACAATGGAGATTTCAACTTTTAAAAAACTAGAAAAAGTTGCTCTAAAAAAGAGTGGAACTGATTTTACAAGGCTAGGTTTCTCTCTCTTTTTTATGATAGGTGTTTTAACATTTAGTTTATTAAGCAATGGTGGAATTTCTAACAATATGTTTTTAGCTATAGCTGCACTAATTGGTGCATATATGGCTATGAATATTGGGGCTAATGATGTAGCTAACAATGTAGGCCCTGCAGTTGGCTCAAAAGCGCTAACTCTAACTACAGCTATTATCATTGCCGCTGTTTTTGAAGCCGCTGGAGCTTTGATTGCTGGTGGAGAAGTTGTAAATACCATTAAAAGCGGTATCGTAGATATCACAGCCTTTGGAGACAACCCTAACCCTTTTATCTGGGCGATGATGGCAGCACTTTTAGCAGCTGCACTTTGGCTTAACTTCGCTACTATGATGCGCGCTCCAGTATCAACTACACACTCTGTAGTTGGAGGCGTTATGGGGGCTGGAATTGCCGCTGCTGGATTTTCTGTAGTCTCTTGGAGTACTATGGTAAAAATAGCTTCCTCATGGATTATTTCACCGATTATGGGTGGAATTGTTGCTGCACTTTTTCTTTTTGCTATTAAGAAATCAATAATTTTTAAAGATGATAAAATTTTAGCTGCAAAAAAATATGTCCCTTTTTTCGTTTCTATTATGGCGTGGGCTTTTACAACATATCTTATACTAAAAGGCTTTTCAAAAATATGGCCACAAACTGTTGATATATTAAACTTTATCCCTTTTGTCTCTATAGATATGAGCGAAAAACCAGCTATGTCTGTTGCATTTACGCTAGGACTCATAACAGCTGTAGCAGTCTATTTTATTGTAAAGCAAAGAGTTAACTCAAACACAACTCTACTTGAGAACACAAAAGCATCTGTAAATACTCTCTTTACTATCCCTCTAATCTTCGCAGCTGCACTTCTGAGTTTTGCTCATGGTGCAAATGATGTTGCAAATGCTATCGGCCCATTAGCTGCAATTAACGATGCAGTTGTAAATGGCGGAATAACTTCTAACTCCTCGATCCCTTTCTGGGTGTTGGCAGTTGGTGCTTTAGGAATTGTTCTAGGACTTGCTCTTTATGGACCACACCTTATCAAGACTGTAGGAAGCGAAATTACAGAGCTTGACCAAATAAGGGCATTCTCAATTGCTATGGCCGCAGCTATTACAGTCATCATAGCATCTCAGCTAGGATTACCTGTTAGCTCAACCCACATCGCTATTGGTGGTGTTTTTGGTGTTGGCTTTTTAAGAGAGTGGATGGACTTAAATACAGTCGATAGAACCATAGAAGATGATAAACAAAGCATTATCGAAGACCGAGAAGTTCTTAACGCATTAAATTCTGAACTCCTAACTTTAGAAGCAAAAGAAGGAAAAATTCAAGAAGACTATGAAAGAATTGTGGATCTCTATAAAAACATAGCTATAGAAAAAGTACAGATAAAATCTACAAAAAAGAGTATCAAAAAAGCCAAAAAAGTTGAGTATGTAAAAAGAGAAGCTATCAAAAAGATTATAACTGCATGGGTTGTGACTGTTCCTGCAGCGGCAATTCTAGCAGCTATGTTGTTTTTCATGATAAAAGGGATAATGATTTAGAAGTGCTTAAGGGTTGATAATTTTCAACCCTTATGTAGTGTTTTTAGATTTTAATGTCATTTACAAGAACTAATGTTACTGATAGGTCCATCGTTTTGGCATATTAATTTCATTTTTCCCTATAAATGATATACCAAATATTATCTAAGTTCAATGATATATGTAAAATCTTTTGGAGACAATTCATATAAATGACATAGGCCGCTGCTTAATAGTATTTTTAGCTTATCTGTTTCAATATATCTGTCATGTGTTTGGGTACTTAAACTATTAGATTTAACAACCCAGTTAGTGCATAAATTTTCTATTTCTTGTCTTTGCGATGCATTAATCGAGAAGGAAGCGGTTGAACTGTTTGAACCAACAATAGTTAAATCCATTGCCTTATGAGGGACTATCTCATTGATTAGTGTTTTATTTTGATTCCAATCTTGATTAGCTATATAACCATCAGTAATTTTTACCCAATTAGCATCCGACAACAATGCTTTTATATGTGCTTTTGCTTTACCTTTATCTGTTGCATTCGGATAAGTTGCTCCATATTTAGGCTGTAGTTTTTCTGGAATTATTCCCATGATATTAACTGTCGTAAATGTGGGAATAGATGTGATAGCTCTATCAATCAGCATCAATTTTAAACGACTTCTTTGAACCAATATAGCTTCATCAAGCTCATTACTGATTTCAATTAAGGGATCACTTCCCTCTAGTTGCATTTTAATAGCAGGGTCTTGCATTAATGGGTGATTGTCTTTCAATGAAAATGGAAGAATATATTTGAATAGTTTTTGAATTTTACTTTTATTGAAGCTACTATTATCTTTGAACTTCAAATACTCATCTACTAAACTATCATGAAGAACTAAATCCGCCATTTTACTGCCCTCTATTTATCGCAAATATCTCAGATAGTGTCGCATCATAAAAGCCTTGAGGAAAGCTGTTTTCACCGTCTTTATTGTTGAATTTTCCATTTTCAGTGATTTCAATTTGTTCAAATGGAGATTTCACCTCTTTATAATGGATGATGACATCATTACTTGAAAGTTCTTTTTTAAAGACTTGGTATCTTATTTTATTGATAATATGATCGTTATGTGTTTCTATAATGACTTGAATTCCTTTAGAAGCAATAAAAGATAAAAATTTACCCATCATAGCTTGTGATCTTGGGTGAAGATGGATTTCTGGGTTTTCAATAATGAGAATATTATCTTTAACTGAGCTCAACGCCGCAATTACAATTGCAACAACATAACTTATTCCAGTACCAATATTATTTGGTTTAAAGTCTAACCCATCTAACTTATATGAAGCTAGCACAAGTGTATTTGTTGGTCTTGAGGTACTAAATTCATATGATTGTTCAGTTATAATTTCCAGCCAGTAGTTTACTTGTGCGTCTAATGTTTCTGGTACCAATACATTTGCAACTAAATAACTTTCTATCGGTTTTATTTTATTCTTTTCATAGTAATTTGCAATATATCTGCCATCAATACCAAAATACCTTGTTTTAAAAGTATTATTTGTGTTATTTATCTCATTGATGCTTATTCTATTAGAGTTTAAATAAACCAAATTTGAAGGATATACTAAATATTTAGTTGGTCCTTTTTGAAATTTAAACTGTTCTTTTGAGGCAGATAGTGCTTGTGTTGAATCGTCTGTAAATGTAATTTCTATTTTGAATTCTTTGGGGTTGGTGTAGCGATTCTTCAAATCATCAAATTCTCCTAACCCTTCAATGTAATTTGGTAAGTCGCTACTACTTCCACGATTTCCAGTCAACAAAATTGATTGAATCAGTGATGACTTTCCGCTTGAATTTGTTCCTGTCAGGATTGTGAGCGGTCTAATTTCCAAATTTTCACTTTCAAAACATTTAAAATTATCTACTTTTATATTTTTTATCATGTGTGCAATTCCTTTAAAATGCTATCCATTTTATTAAATCGACTAATAACTTTAGTTGAACTATCCACAGGGGAAGTTATTGAGTTATTAAACTCATTGTCTTTAAAAAGTTCTTGCACTAATTGTTTAACACGATCTGGGTTCATTTGTATACTTTCATTTGAAAGCAAATAAGCCAAAGAGTCAAAAAGTGCCATATTTACTGGTCTTTTATATGATTCATGGAGATAAGAAGAAACTCTAAAACCATTTTGGCTAAATATAGAACAAGCATTTGTCATAGCAAATTCAAAAGCCGTTTTAGCTTTCTGAACAGTTTCTTCACTGGTAAAATTTAAAAATTCCATCGTCTTGCCTAAAAATGTATCAATATCACTTTTGTATTCAATCAATGAGCCGTCTTTGTTTTTGAGTATTTTATTTTTCCAAAGATAAAAAGCAATGAAACGTAAGATCATATATCTATCTTTCATAACTTTGCCCCGAATAGAATAATCTGTTGCTTTTTTAAAATTTTCATTATCTTTAAGCTCTTCCAAGAGCTTCGTTGCTCTACCTTGATAAATAGCATTTCTCATTTCTTGATTGTTCAATCGTGTACCACCACGATTTACCCTATCAAAAATATCAAACTTAATTCTATCAGGTGTTGGAGGCTTTATGACATTGATAGGAATTTTGTAATCCTCTAGTTTCCCTTGATCAAGTCCATTTAAATTCTTAAATTTTTTTCCTTTTAATTCTTGCAAAATATTTAATTCTGATAATGAAAATTTATTATCCATAAAATCAAAAAGTGCACTTAATCTTTGTTTTCCATCGACGACTTGCTTAATGCCACTATTGTCTTGAAAAAAATACATTATCGGTAATGGAATTCCCATGAGGATAGACTCAATAAGTTCTGACTTTTGTTTAGAGCTCCACACATTTCCTCTTTGATAAGATGGCGATAACTGTATTCTTTCTAAATCTTTTTGTCTTTTTAACTCATAAACAGAACTATCATCTTTAGAAACATTAATAGATGCTGGATAAATCTCTTCATCGGAAGAATTATCCGACATATCTCTATCATCTTGTTTATCTTGAGATTCTTCATTGTCTATAGATTCTAAAAGTTCATAATATTTCTTTTCATCAATTTTTTTACTGCTCTGAGAAATAAAATCATTTCCTAAAATCTTTTCTGCCATATCTTGGTCAATAATTTCATTTTCTTGAAATAAATTTTTTGTTACCTGAATCTTGACTCTATGGCATTCATCCTCATCGTCGTAATAAAGTTCTTCAACAATTTCTGCCAATCCATATATGCCGGATTCCAACAGGTCTACAACTTCACTGCTGTTAAGTGTTCTTCTATCAACGGAGCGGGTATCTTTGCTAATTTTAATAATACATTTATCACCGATTTTTGCATTTTGAAAATAATCTTCCCTTACTCTCCATGGTTGAGTCGCTAAGTTCAATAAGATATCGTTGACATTAGCATTTTCATGAGAATTCTCACCAAACCATTTATCAGGTGAAGCGACCATTATCCAGTAGTTCATGCTTGATCCTTTTTACAATTGTTGTATTTTATCATAAAAGGCTCTTTGTAATTAGTAGTTGAAAAATTATTTGCTATTTAAGACTTTCTGTATATAAATTGTCCAACTACAATCAGTCAGTTTTTTATTTACTTTTTTATACAAAATTCTTTTGTTATTTTTAGAATTTTTCCATTCAATAATCTTTAACATACCAAAACTCATGGTTACAGAACACAGCTATTTTTAAACTAAAACATATTTAAATGCAAAGCAGCTTAGAAGATACATAAAATAACGTTTATACATATAAGTTACACTACTTTACAATTTAATCTATTTTCTAAAAACAAATGTTATTAAAAACACTAAATAAAGTTATTTTATTTATTTTTATAATAACTAATGTTATTAAATTTATATATAAAATTATTTTTAATTTTGATATAATTATTTTATGAGTGTCAGAAAAATAAAAAAGAGCTACATCTCTTGTGTCGGATATTTTAAAAGCTATAAAAACAATAAACAATTGGCTTTTGAATCGATCTTGGAAAGAGATGTTTTTATGTTGTTAGAGTTTGATAAAAATGTGGTTTCCTATGAGGAACAACCACTGAAAATCAATTATCAGCTAAAAGCTAGAAATACAAGATATACGCCTGATGTATTAGTTACATACAAAAATGGCTCTAAAAAAATCTTTGAAGTTAAGTATCAAAGTGATTTAGACTCCGATCCAAAGCTACAACATAAGATATCTGTTTTAAAAGAAGAGATAGCAAGACAAATGTCACTTCCTTTTGAAACTTTTACAGATACTCAAATAGATCAAATATATTTCAAAAACTGTGTTTTTCTATATAAAAATGCTTTTATCTCTGAAAACCGTACTATGACGAATAAAGTACTGGAGAATATCAATAAGCTTTCTAAATCTGTTACTATCAAGTCATTCTTAGATGTTTTATCAACCAAGCAAACGGAACAATTGCAGGTCCTCCCCTATCTTTGGCATGAGATCTTTAAAAACCCTGCCTTGATAAATATGAATCAAAAGATCACTATGTCATCTCTTATCGCAAAAGGAGCAAGTCATGAGTAAACTAGACCTTTCTATAGGTTCCAAAGTCTTTTACAATAACGTTGAGCATATCATATTAAAAGCCGTCAATTTTCATACCTTATCCATAGCTCCAACAGACAATCAAGCTGAAATTATCAATGTAAAAATACAAGATCTATCTTCAAAGCCTCAAGAAGAAAAAACTCAGTTAGACAGTTACACGGATGAAGAGTGGAGTGAAGCAAAAAAGAAATACGATGCTATTAAAGAGCTCGTCTTTAGAAAAAAGTCACGTGACGAAGTTGAAGAGGTAGCTTCTAAATACAAAGTGACCGCTATGACCGTCTATCGTTGGATAAAGACCTATGAAGAATCAGAAAAAATCAGTTCACTTATCTCAAGCAAACATAAGCGTGGTAAAAAAGGAAGTCGCATAGAGCCTTTGACAAATAAGGTCATTGAAGATGTTATAGAAGAACTCTATCTTACCAAACAAAGAATCGGTTTTCCTAAAATCTTCAACACAATTAAAGCAGAATGCAAGAAGCTAAACATAACCGCTCCACATGAGAACACTGTCCGCAATAGAATAAAAACAATCGATCCAAAATTTGCTCTGAAAAAACGTTTTAGTGCAAAAAAAGCAAATGAAAAATATGGGAATTTTGAAGGAGAATATCCAGAGGGAAACTTTCCTCTTGAGGTGTATCAGATAGACCATACTCCTCTTGATATCATACTTGTTGACTCTCACTCAAGAAAACCTCTAGGAAGACCTTATTTGACACTGGCGATTGATGTATATTCCAGAATGGTAGCAGGGTTTTATCTCTCCTTGCAAGCGCCCGGATATTTCAGTGTGAGTCAGTGTCTCTACAATGCTTTTTTGCCAAAGGATGATTTTCTAAAAAAATACGATATTCAAGGCGAATGGGAAATATACGGGATTCCTTCAAAATATGCAGTCGATAACGGCAAAGATCTCATTGGGCTTGATATGCAAAGAGTATGTGATGAATTTGGCATGACTATGGTTCGAAGACCCGTTGGGCGGCCAGAATACGGTGCCACCGTGGAAAGAATATTTGGGACCATAAACAAAGAGATTCATAATTTACCAGGTACTACATTTTCTAATATATCCGAAAAAGCTGAGTATGATTCCATCAAAAACGCAACTTTTACCCTCGAAGAGATTACTAAGTGGCTCACGGAGTTTATCGTCAATGTTTATCATAACCGTGTACATCATGGAATAGGCATGACACCAAGACAAAAATACAGTTTAGGTATCTTTGGCGATGATGAGAATCCGGGTACAGGCTTGCCGCCGATTGTAGAGGATAAAGAGTCTATTAAGATTGCTCTCTTGCCTGCATTTCACAGAACGGTTCAAAAAGACGGTATCACACTTGATGGTATAACATACTACTCAGATGTACTTAGAACCTGGATAAATAAAAAAGACGACAAGGGCAATAAACTAAAGTTCAAGCTCAAGAGAGATCCGCTTAATATACAAAAGCTCTATTTCTTTGATCCTGAGATAAAAGAGTATTTTGAGTTGAACTACAGGAAGCTTCATGCACCAAAAATGACACTTTGGGATATGTACGCGGCAAAAAGGTATCTAAAAGAGCATAAGGTTACAGATGTACATGAAGATGATATATTTGATGCGTATGAACGGCTCAATGAAATGAAAAAGAGGC
>Ga0265294_10006096_pt1 | contig 14559 bp, 6 predicted proteins | sample MunlanPumphouse3_FD_192504 | JGI IMG/M metagenome (GOLD analysis project Ga0265294, IMG submission 192504) | Groundwater microbial communities from a municipal landfill in Southern Ontario, Canada - Pumphouse #3 | ecosystem: Environmental > Aquatic > Deep subsurface > Groundwater | place... | reverse complement strand
ACTCGGCCGTCAAACGCTGCGTTGCCAATGGTAGTGCCTGTATAGCTTGTGCGAGAGTAGGTCGTTGCCGGGGCTTATTTAAACATTAGGGCGTCTCATTAGAGACGCCCTTTTCTGTTTTATATCCAAAACACTTTCCTTCCCTTTTCCCACTTCCATCCCCTTTTTTCTCCTGTGCCATCTCACTGACAAGAGTTTGAGAGGCATATAATTAACAGAAAATTAGCATAATATGAATAATCCTAATATAGTGATCTTTATTCTTGATGTTTTTCTTGACGTATGATTCTTTGTCTATGACAATTCCCTCGTGCCTTTGAAGGATTGGAAAGTAGTTTGCCGTTAGTAAAAAGGAGTACCAGCCCTTTTATTTGGGGTATTATTTTCTCTTTTTCTATAGGGCCGTTCAACCGAAACTTCGGGAAGCATCTGCCGCCTTTGCTTAAAGTCGGTTTGAGTTTCCCGGTGAAAGATGAAACAATGCGAAAAAGACAAAAAATAGTTGTGTTCGCTTCTTTAGCATTCGCCGTGGGGATCAGTGCCGCACAGGCGGATTATGAGGCGACCATAATGCTGCAGAATCCGGCAGCCTATTATCGTTATAATACGACGATAGAACAATCTGAGACGGACCCGAACCTGGGTTACCTGAATCTCCCCGGGGCTCAATTTTTTGACGCCCACACCAGAGGAGTTGCCGGTCCGGACCTGAGTGGGTTCGAATCCGAGAACAAAGCCGTTGAATATACGGGCGGCTACAGTGCCTTGCCTTCCATGAACCTCCTGACGGAAGAGGCTACGATTCTCGCATGGATGAAAACTCCTGCAACGCATCCCAATTATGCGGGCGTGGTTTTCAACCGCGGTGATGGCAACAGCACCATTACTGGATTGGATCTCAAGGGAGCCAATACGTTTCAGCTGGGTTACCACTGGAACAACGATTCGACCAGTTATTCTTATGTCTCGGGTCTCCTTGTGGAGCCTCTCGAGTGGAATTTGGTGGCGCTGGTCGGCAGTTCGGAAGGGGTACGTCTTTACCGAGGCAACAGCAGCGGGTCGCTCGAGAGCGTATTTAATGCTGTGCCTTGCGCCCCTACTTATCTGAATGGCACGATGCGGGTGGGTAGAGATTCGGATTCTACTCGTATTCTTTCTTCAGCGGGCAACCCGGCCTATATCGACGAAGTGACAATTTTCAGTCACGCATTGAGCGAAGCGGATATTCAATCCATTTACCGTACGGCACGTGGTGAGGCTTATGCGCCCAGCTGGGTCCGGATCGAAACTTCTTATCCGAAAATGTTCGCCGGAGAGGGGACACTGATGGTTCGAGGAAACGGCTCCTATGGTTCAGTGGAGTGGTATAAAGACGGAGAAAAACTGGAAGAAGAGGGTTTAACTCTTTTGAATCCGGTTGCCGGTGTTTATACGGTGAAGCTGGTGAACTCGGCCGGAAGCGTGGAGAGTGAAGCCATGACGGTTTTGCCAGCCAGCGCGCCGAGCGTGACCCTGCAGCCGCTGGGAACCAGCCGCCACCCGTATGGGCGGGTGACCTTCTCGGTCGAGGCTGAGGGCTCACATCCGATGACTTATCAATGGAAGCTGAACGGCAAGGATGTTGCGGGCGCGACGTCGAGTACGTTGAGTCTAACTGGGTTGGAAAAAAATCAATTCGGCTCCTACACGGTCGTCGTGACCAACTCGGAGGGAAGCACGACCAGCGACGCAGCCGTGCTGACGGAAGTGCCTGTTGCTGTCGATTCCTTTGCCGAAGCGATCATGAAACACAATCCTATCGCTTTCTTCCGGTTTGACGATACGCTCAACGATAGCACCATTGAGTACGATCAATATGGGTATCCTCTCACCGGCGTGGCCAAGGATTACGCCGGCGGCAACGACGGTGTTTACCACAATCTCTACACACACAGCCAGATTGAGGGTGCAATCGAACAGGATGCCAGCAAGGCGCTTCACTTCGAGGGATCTCAGGAATATGGCGGCTGGGTATCCACCAGCTTGCAGGTGAATGATTATCCGAATGCTTTCACAGTGATGGGCTGGGTTCGGCTGAGCACTTTGTACAATGATTACATGACGATGAGCGCAGGCTATTTCGGGCAGAATGACGTGCTTGAGCTGGGGTGCCTCAGCAGTGGGACTCATGGCGGCTGGACCAGCGGTGTCGGCTCGATTTATGCGCCCAATGATTTTGGCGACGGAGAGTGGGGTCTGTTCGTTATGGCTTATGACGGGACCACTCTGAGATTTTATCTGAATGGTCAAGAGGCAGGCAACCGGACGGGTACATCCAATTTCAACGCCTATCGGTACTACTTCAATATAGGCGGTGGAGGTGTTCGCAGCGACCCGACCGTGAATATGGATTTCCTCACAGGCGACATTGATGACGTGGCCGTCTTCGACACCGCAATGACCCAGGATGATATTTTATCCTTCTGGAATAAGGGACGCTTCGGCCCGGGTTCGGCGCCCATCATTTCCATTCAGCCACAAAGCATTCAGGTCTATGAAAATCCCGAATCCACCCACACTTTCCGGGTGCAGGCCGGAGGCACTGAGCCGTTCAGCTATCAGTGGTTCAAGGATGGAACCGCCCTTGAAGGAGAAGAGAGCACGCGCCTGACAATCCCTCTGGTTGCAGAAACAGCCGGGAATTATACGGTTGTGATCAGCAACGATTACGGTTCTGTGAGCAGTCAGCCGACGGATGTTCAAATCTATCCGGCTCCACAGCAAGACACCTATGAAGGGATAATTTATAACCTGGCTCCTCACGCCTACTGGCGTTTTGGCGAGAGCAGCGGCAGTGTGGCATTCGACCGGATCAGCGCTCGCAACGGACTCTATACGACCGATAATACGCTGGGCAAACCGGGCGCATTGAAGGGCGATAGCGACAGCTCAGCTGGTTTTGGCGGAGTAGAGCGTGTGATGGCTCCCAGTATGGATATTGTCGATACCCGTGAAGTGACGATGCTTGCCTGGATTAAATCCGATGGCGTCATCCCTCACTATGCGGGAGTCATCTTCAACCGCGGCGGCAGTGGTACGGCCTCGGGCATGGATATTGCCAATGAGCAGGTTTGCTATCACTGGGCAGACGGGCAGTACAGCTTCCGTTCGGGACTCTATCCGGAAAATAATGTCTGGAACATGGTCGCGCTGACCATTACACCCTCAGCCGGCACCGTTTACCTGGGTGACAGCAAGGGGAATTTCACTTCAGCAACCAACCGTGTTACTCATGCCGCAGCCAGCCTGAACGCTGATATGCAGCTGGGCGGAGACCTGATCGCGGCCCGCCGCTTCAAGGGCGATATCGATGAAGCGGTCATCTTCAACCGCGCGTTGAGCCTTGAAGAGATTAAACTGATCTACCAGATCGGCCTGGCGGGTTTCGAAATGCCGCCCGAATTCACGATCGAGCCGCTTGATTTTGAAGGATTCGAGGAAGATACCGTGACTTTGAGCGCGATGGCTCTGGGTTCTCCGGGAATTACCTGGCAGTGGTATAAAGATGGCGAAGCGATCCAGGGTGCCACCTCTCCGACATATTCATTTACCGCTTTTGTAGCGGATAGCGGAGAATATACGGCAGTCGCGACCAACCCGGCCGGCAGCTCTACGAGCAGAGCCGCACAGGTTCTCGTGGCTTACCCTCCCTACTCAGTGGACTTGAAAGACGGGCTCTTCGCTCACCTGAAGTTCGACAATACCTACAGCGATTCTACGGGCAACGGCAACGACGTGACCGCAGAGGGCGAAGTGCCGTTTGTGGAAGGTGTGATCGGCAGCGGTGTGAAACTCGTTACCGATCCGGAGCAGGGTCTGATCAACAGCCTCGCGTTCTTCAATGGTTTTGAGATTGGTAAGGATCCCCTGACGGTCGCTTTCTGGACCAAGCTCTACGGAGCTCCGGCGGATGTCCCTTGGTTTTGTAACCGGATTGTCGGTGCGGGGCTGGATAACGGCATTTCGCTGGCTCCCCGCAACGGAGTCAATGGATGGTCTTTCCTCCTGAAAGCCGATGACGGAGTCGCTTTTACCCAGGCTGGAATGAATGGTCCGGCTAACACGCTGCCCTCGGAAGAGTGGCATCACCTGGTGTTTGTCATGGACCCGGTCAGCGAAACAATGAAGGTCTTCCTGGATGGGCAGATGCCCACGGAGGTGGATGTCAGCGCCATTGATTTTGCCAACGGGAGCTTTGACTCCCTCGGCACGATGAGGATCGGCCAGGATGGCGGCGGCGGATATTTCTTCGCCAGCCAGTGGGATATGGACGACATGGGTATCTGGAAAAAGGCCTTGAGCGACCTGGATGCGCGCGGTATCTATTCGGCGGGCAGAAACGGTTTCAGCTTCGACGAGCTGCATCCGGATAATACGCCCCCTGCAATCGTGGTTCAGCCCAAGGGCTGCGAGCTCTACCCGAGCGACACCAAAATATGGACTCTGAGCATCGAGGCCAGCGGTACCCAACCGCGCACGGTGACATGGTTCAAGGATGGCGAGCCTACAACACTCATCAGCCAGGGCAGAACACTCAATGTTCCCCTGACGCCGGAGTATGCCGGCGAATATCACGCGGTCGTCGAGAACGCCTATGGTTCGGCCGTTTCTGAAACGGTTCAAGTGAGAATGCGCGCGGTTGAACCCGGAAGCTATGAGGATTTCATCGTCGCTCTGGACCCGGTTGTCTACTACCGCTTCGAGGAAGAAGCCGCTACCGGTGCCGTGGCTAAGGATTACGCCAGCGAACAGGATGGGCATTACTTCGGTGTGAACGAAAACACCCAGATACCGACAGGCATCTTTGGTGATACGGACGGCAAGGCATTGCATTTTGCCGGGACACTCACCGAGACCTATGTGGGGACGCCCTATCAGATCAATGATCTGGCAGGCTCCTTCACGGTGTTGGGCTGGATTCGCCGCAGTCTGGGGTATGGTCCCTATGGCTCAGCGGGCGGATACTTTGGCCAAAACGACGTTCTGGAAACGGGCGATGGCTCCGATTCGCGCATGGGCGGTTGGATTTCCGGCCTGAGCGCTTCGCAGTACACGACCGTTCCTCATCCGGATAATGAGTGGAGTCTCTTCGCGATCACCTACGATGGCTTTACAGCCAGGTACTATGCCAATGAAGTACACTGGGGAACCGCAACCGGCAGCGTCAACTTCAGCAACAGGAATTACTTCTTCAATATCGGCGGCGGCGGTGTCCGCAACCCGACAGGAGATTTCTTCCTGGGCGACATGGATGAAATTGCCGTCTTCGGATATGCTCTGAGCGCCGAGCAGATCAAGGCCGTTTACCTGAAGGGAATGGTGGGCGGAGACTTGCCCGTCGATGTGCCTGATCTGGGGTACATCCTGGGTGAGAATCTCATCCTGACCTGGCCCACGACGCAGGGAGTGACTCTGGAATGGGCACCGACGGCCGAGGGTCCTTGGGCAGCGGTCGAAGGAGACATCACTGATGTGGATGGCGTAAGCCGCTACGAGACCTCTCTGGGCGAAGCTGCCAGCTTCTTCAGACTCAAAGCCGGTGAATAAAATCGGCTGAAACAGACCCTTTTCATAAGGGTTAATTGACACGGCGTGCTGGATTTTTCGTTCGGTACGCCGTGTCTGCTTTTTTGGCACACGCGGAAAACGTGAAAGGACATCATCCCAAAAAACGGCCGGACTGCGTTTCAAAATAAAGAATGGAACTCCTTGAGCCGAAGAGACGGAACCCGCGGTAACGTGAATGCAGTGATTCGCCCGATGATCAGCTTTTAGCAGAGGCGATTTGGAGTGGTTTCTTTTTTAGTGCGCAATTTCGGCATAAACCCCGTGAAACGACGACCAATAGTGTTTTTATAGAAGTGAATGATGCCCAGCCAAAAGACTGATATCTTCAGATCGGAGGATTATCGTATTCAACTCCTGGCGGGAATTCTGAAACAATGCGACGTGCTTGTCAGCAATGACAGCTCCGCCATCCACGTAGAGGCTGTTATTGGATATCCAGTGATCGTAATCAAGGGATTATTGATGAAAAACTCTTCAATTTACTCCCGAAACCAGTCAAACAAAAAAATTTATTGAACAGAATACCTTGACATCCTGGAAAAATGACCGTACACTATGCGAATGATTGAATCGTGTGGTAACCATGGTGGTTCTTCATGGATTCAGGATAAAGTATAGAATGGATGAATCAATGAATATAAAACGAGAAGATTTCAACGAGGCATTCCCTGATGGGAGTGAGCTTAGAGAGTTGGCTAAAGAAATTGCGGGACTTGGTTTCAATGAAGCTAATGACTTGGGGATATTAAAAGCAAATCCTCCTCCGTATAATTTTCTGGCAAATGGAGAAACAGAAACAAATGATTATGGCAAAATAGAACTTTATTGCCCATTAGGATTTGCGAAATGGAAGTTTGGGAAAGATTTAGAAATGACAGGTCATTGTTGCGAATTAGAATTATCTAAATTTGAAAAAGACCCAAAAAAGTTTGGACGTTTACACGGATTTGGAGAAAATAAAAACGAGTCAGTCAAAGGTCTTTCTTTTCTGTTTGATCCATTGGTGGATGCGTTTCTCGCTCCGCACTTTCTACCCCTTAAGGAGAATTCTTCGAAAGTTGAAAAAGAAGCACCAGAGGGAACTGCACCAGGAACTGTTATTGTCCTTTCGGATTATGGGGCAATCGGAGACACAGATAACGAGATAATCAACTATAATGATAATGACGAAAAACATAAAATAGAGTGGGCGGAGCATATTATGAACGATGTTCTTAAAGTAAATTCAAAACAAGACAATACTACAAAAAATATATTGTCATCCGTATGTATGGACAAAGAAAAATGGAAGGAGAATTCAGATTTAATCTGCAAATCTATTCGTGAAAAAAATGTATATGTTTGGAATTTCTTTCCCTTTATGAGAGGGGGAAAAAGTTCCACGGATGCGAAAGCACTGCCTAAAAAAGAAGGAGGATGTTGGAATAAGTGCAGCGAGTGGCTGTTGCGATTCGCAACATCTCTCAATGTAAAGAACATCGTGATTTGTACAAATGCAGTTATCAGGGAACGCGCTTTTGGAAATGTAGCAAGGACAGGAAATAAAAAAATTAAATTAGATAAACTTCTTTTTGAATCATATCAATCTCTTTTTAACAAATTGTGTAGTGAATTCTCTGTATATGTACTGTATCACCCCTCTTCCAGTAATTGGATAACGGATCCTGGAGATGGCCTTGGCAAAGATTGTGAAACTCTTAAAAAAATTTTAGACCCATCGTGGAGACGTGAGAAACCTTAAGACAGTTTGAGATTGGGGGACATCTCTATCTTGAGAATCGGTTCCAGGAAAGCTTTCCCTGGCAATATCCTTACTTGTAAGCAATTCGGCAGTTTTAAAAAAACAGGTTATCGGCCCTGAATTTGGAGTCTTCGGTCAGCGGATGGCCCAGGAGAGTTTTTTGCCGCTTCAATTTCGGCTTCAGGATTCCGTCTTACCTGTTCATTCGCTCCGGGCCATCTGGTTTTGAGACGACGTAATGCCCAAAAAAGGGCCGAATCGTATTTCAAAATAAAGAATTGGACTTTTCGGGCTCAAGAGATAGAATTCCGGGTAACGTGAATGCGGTGATTCGTCCGATGAATAGCTTTTAGCAGAGGCGATTGAGAGTGGTTTCTTTTTAGGGCGGTATTGCGGCATAAACCCCATGAAACTATGAATAGACGAGAATTTATTGCAGGCAGCGCAATAGCGGCTGCAGGTGTTGTGAGCGGAGTCTCCGCTCTGGCGCAGGGGACTCTCTCCTGGAGAGGCGCTCCCGGTAATCGCGGTATGGCCGGTGGGCCCGGAGGCGCTCGCCGTTCTCCGATCCGTAAGGCGATCAGTCTGGGGATGATCTCCGAAGGCAGCTCCGTTATGGATAAGTTCAATCTGGCCAAAGAGTGCGGGATTGACGGGCTGGAGGTCAACTGCCCCACGACGGATGAGAACCTGAAGGAATTGATCGCGGCACGGGATGCCACGCAGGTTCAAATCGCCGGTATCATGTTCGGCGGGAACTGGTCGCAAAATCTGACCGATTATGACCCGGAAAAGCGCAAGGTTGCCGCCGAGGCGATCACCAGAGCGCTTGAGCAGGCCAATGAGCTGGGCGCTCCGCACGTACTGGTCGTGCCGGGAGTGGTCAATGCGGGGATGAATTACGAGGATGCCTGGAAGAATTCGATCCAGGAACTGGTCAAGCTGGCGCCCGTCGCGGAGAAAAACCGGGTGAAAATCGGTGTCGAAAACGTATGGAATAATTTTCTACTGAGTCCGGTGGAGATGGCCTACTATCTGGATCTGGTCAATAGCTCCTGGGTGGGATGCCTTTTTGATATCGGCAATATCGTCAACAGCGGATGGCCCGAGCATTGGATTCGCACTTTGAACCGCCGCCTCGTGAACCTTCACATCAAAGGCTTTGACCGCAAACTGGCAGACAGCAAGGGCAAGTGGGCCGGGTTCGGCGTCAAGATGCAGGACGAGGGAGATTTCGATTGGAAGCCGATCGCCAAGGCACTGGTGGAGATCAATTACCGCGGTTGGCTGATCGCTGAAGTGGGTGGAGGCGATAAAGCGGTGGTTCAGGATGTTTCCGACCGTCTGGGCAAGATGGTGGAACTGGTCCGCGCAGAAACGACTCCGAGCGCATAGATTTATTATTGAATCCCAAGGCAGGGAGTGAACCCTAACCCGGTTGACTCCCTGTTGGAAGCCCCGTCATTTTCCGCGAGCGTGGGGCGCAGGTGTGGTTGTGTTTCAGGTCATTCATGTTTCATCTTCAAATACCCAAAAATCTTTCCAAGACTGAGCTTTATCGCTCGCTGGGAGAACAGGCTCATGCGCTTGTCAGCGGTGAGCTTGATTTTATGGCCAATGCAGCCAATCTCTGCTCGCTGCTCTGGCATTGCCTGCCCGATATCAACTGGGTGGGCATTTACCGGCTTAAGCCCGAAGGATTGGTGCTCGGGCCCTTCCAGGGCAAGCCGGCCTGCACGCGCATCCCGCTGGGCAAGGGTGTCTGCGGCACAAGCGCCCGCCAGAATAAGAGTGTCCTGGTACCGGATGTGCGGAAATTCCCCGGTCATATCGCCTGCGACTCGGCTACACGCTCGGAGCTGGTGGTTCCGCTTCGGATTTGCGAAGACCTGGTGATCGGCGTTCTGGATTTGGATAGCCCGGTTGAGAACCGCTTTGATGCTGTGGATCAAGAGGCTATGGAGGCACTCTCCCGACTGCTGACCGGGCGCGTCTCCAATCTGCTCAAAGGGGATTTATAATAAAACTAAAAATTTGTCCTCAATCCTGAATAAAAGGCATGAAAAAAGCGTCTAACCGCGGATTGAGGTGCAATCAATAGAGATGATTGAAGATAGAGAGGGTTCGAGGGTGAGACCGGACGGCATGTTCTATTGCGTTCGGTGTTTTTTTTCTTTTATTACGGCAAATAAACAATTCTTTTTCTGGAGCGTTGCGCTGGTTTGCGCGGCGATTCTGGTGAGCGGATGCTCGCCCAAAAATGCCGGGGCGGCAACCAAAAGTACGGCCAAAGAGCCGGTTCCGATCCTGGCGGCTGACGCGGTTCGGGCGGATTTCGATCTTTTTATTTCGGCCTTCGGGCATGTGAGCTCCTATAACCGGGTTGCGGTCAAGCCGCGCGTCTCGGGGCATATCATCAGCGTCCATTTCCGTGAGGGTCAGGATGTCGAAAAAGGAGACCTCCTTTTCAAAATCGACCCGCGCAAGACCGAGGCCAGTCTCGCACAGGCGCAGGCGACACTGACTCGCGATGAAGCCCGGCTGAGCAATGCCACCAATAATTACGCGCGGGCCAAGGCGCTTTTTGATCAGTCGCTGGTTTCTCAGGAAGAGATGGACAGCATCACGACGGAGCTTCGCACCGCAGAAGCCACGGTGGCTTCGGATGAGGCCTCCGTGAAGGATATGCTTCTCAATCTCGAGTTTTCCAACGTGACGGCGCCGATATCCGGCCGGGTAGGTTCCATCGAGGTCAATGTCGGCAACGTCGTCTCGGCGGGCTCCGATACGATGGTTACGATTAACGAGATCGACCCGATCAGCATTGAGTTTTCGGTGGCCGAGAGGTTCATGCCTCAGGTGCGGGCGATATTGAATACGCCCGATGCCGTGGTGGATGCCTACGATAACTCGACAGGGGAGTTGCTGGCGTCCGGGAAACTGGATTTCATGGAGAACTACGTGGATCGCTCCACGGGCATGATCGGACTGAGCGCACGCTTTGAGAATGCAAAACATCTGCTCTGGCCCGGGCAGTTTGTTCGGGTGGTGATGCGGCTGGAGCGGCTCGAGCAGGTGGTGCAGATTCCCACGGTAGCGGTTCAGCGCGGCCAGAATCAAACGTTCGTCTTTGTGGTGAAGGCCGATCAGACCGTTGAGATGCGCCCGGTCGTGGTCGGTGAACAGCGGGAGCTCCTGGCCGTCATCAAAGAGGGTTTAGCTCCGGGCGAGACTGTCGTGACCGATGGGGTGCTGAGGCTTTCGCCCGGTTCGCCCGTCATCATCCACTCCTCGCTGGATGCCGCGGTTGAATCGGTCCTCACGCCGGGACAACCCACTCAGGAAAAAGCCAAAAGGGAAGAAGCCGCCCAATGACATTGCCCGCTCTTTGTATTCGCCGTCCGGTCATGACCACGCTGCTGATGGCGGCGATTCTGATTTTTGGTATCATGGCGTATCGTTTGCTCCCGGTGAGCGATATGCCGACCGTCGATTACCCGACGATCAGCGTCAGGGCGAACCTCACCGGCGCCAGCCCCGAGACCATGGCTGCAACGGTGGCGACGCCTCTGGAGCGCCAGTTCTCCAGCATTGACGGAGTCGACTCCATCAACTCGGTCAGTTCCCAGGGCTCAACCCGCATCACGATTCAGTTTTCTCTTGAGCGCGATATCGACAGCGCGGCTCAGGATGTTCAGTCAGCCATTTCGCGTGTCCAGCGGCGTCTGCCCAAGGATATGAACACGCCGCCTTCCTACAGTAAGCAGAATCCGGCCGATTGGCCCGTGCTCTTTATCGGGGTGCACTCCGATACGCTGCCGATGTACGAGGTCAATGAATATGCGGAGAATATTCTTGGACGCAGCTTGAGCATGATTGGCGGCGTGGCACAGGTTGCTGTCTGGGGCGGCCAGCGCTATGCAGTGCGCGTACAGCTGGACCCGGCGGCTTTGGCGGCCAAGGGCGTCAGCGTGGCGCAGGTTAATGAAGCGATCAATTCGGCCAACGTGAACCTGCCCAATGGTATTTTGCAGGGAGATGACCAATCTTTCACAATCGAGGCCGAAGGGCAGTTGATGCGCGCCGAGTATTACCGCCCGCTCATCGTCTCCTATGAAAACGGCAACCCCATTCGGCTCGAGCAGCTGGGACGGGTGCTGGACAGCGTCCAGGATGATAAAACCGCCAGTTGGTATAATCAGCGCCGCTCCATCGTCCTGGCCGTTTTCCGCCAGCCCGGAGTCAACACGGTTCAACTGGTCGACGCGGTCCGCGCGGCGTTGCCGGGATTGCAGACGCAGATACCCCCGGCCGTGATGGTGGACCCCTTCTTTGACCGCTCGCAGGTGATTCGCGAATCGGTTCGTGACGTCCAGTTTACCCTCAAGCTGACCGTCTTCCTGGTCATCATGGTGATCTTTGTTTTCCTGAGGAATCTCTCCGCAACCCTGATCCCGACTCTGGCGATCCCGATGTCGATTGTCGGTACCTTCGCCGTGATGCATCACTTCGGCTACAGCATGAACAACCTGACCCTGATGGCGCTGACGTTGAGCGTCGGCTTCGTGGTCGATGATGCCATCGTGATGCTGGAAAATATCGTGCGTCACCGCGAAGAGGGCATGTCGCGGATGGAAGCCGCCATGAAGGGCTCCAAAGAAATCGGTTTCACCATTATTTCCATCACGCTGAGCCTGGCGGCGGTCTTCATTCCCGTTCTATTCATGGGCGGACTCCTGGGGCGGCTCTTGCATGAATTTGCCGTGACCATTATTTCGGCGGTATTGATTTCGGGCTTCGTATCGCTCACTCTGACGCCGCTCTTGTGCAGCCGTTTCATCCGGCATGACTCCGTGGGCAAGCGCAATGTGATTTACCGCGGGATTGAGGTGGGCTTCCAGGGGCTGATTCATTTTTACGGCAGGACGCTTCGGTTCGTGATTCATCACCGGCTCTCGACGCTCTTTTTCACCATCATCCTCATCGGCGTATCGGCCTGGCTTTTCGTCATAATCCCCAAAGGATTTTTCCCCAGTGAAGATACCGGCACGCTCGATATCAACGTGGAAGGGGTGGAAGGCATCTCCTTTGAATCGATGCGCAGCCATATTCTGGCCCTGAACCGGATCGTGAGCGAGTGCCCGGAGGTGCTCAATTTCACGGCGAACGTGGGTAGCGGCAACAGCGGACGCATCAATGTCCGCCTGAAACCGAGGGAAGAGCGCAAGAAGCACGTCAGCCAGATCATTCAGGAGCTTCGCCCGAAGCTCTCGGCCGTGCCTGGGGTTAAGGTCTATCTCTCCAATCCGCCCATTATCCGCATCGGCGGCCTCTCCAGCAAAAGCCTTTATCAATACACGCTGCAGAGCGTGAGCCTGGACGAGCTCTACAAATGGGCGCCGATTCTGCAGGAAAAATTCGCGCAGATTCCCGGCGTGAACGATATCTCCAGCGATCTGCTCATTAAAAACCCGCAGCTCAACGTCACCATCGACCGCGACAAGGTGGCTTCGCTGGGGCTGACCGTTGACCAGGTGGAGAACTCCCTCTACAACGCCTACGGAACCCGTCAGGTTTCCACGATTTACGGCTCCGTGGACCAGTATTACGTCCTCCTGGAAACGCTGCCTGAATTGCAACGCAACCCCGAAGCGCTGGAAACAATCTATATCCGGACCGGCTCGGGCTCGCTGGTGCCTCTGAGCACGGTCGCCAAATGGGAGCGCGGTTTCGGCCCGATGAGCGTGAGCCACTTCGGCCAGCTCCCGGCCGTGACCCTCTCCTTCAACCTGGCCCCGGGAGTCGCACTGGGGACGGTCGTCGACGAGATCGAGGCGCTCACCCGCTCGCTCCATATGCCCAAAAGCATCACCGGGCGCTTTCAGGGACAGGCACAGGCTTTCCAGGATTCACTCCGGGGAATGGGGATGCTCCTCATCCTCTGCGTGGTCATTATCTACATCATTCTGGGCATTCTCTATGAGAGCTTCCTGCATCCGCTCACGATTCTCTCAGGGCTGCCTGCGGCCGGTTTCGGTGCGCTCATTACCCTCATGCTCTTCAATCTGGACCTGAATATCTACGGATTCGTGGGGCTCATCATGCTCGTGGGTATCGTGAAAAAGAACGCCATTATGATGATCGATTTCGCTCTGGAAGCCCAGCGCGGGGGATTGACTTCGGAAGAGGCGATTTACCGAGGCTGCATCCTGCGCTTCCGGCCCATCATGATGACGACTCTGGCGGCCATCGCCGGAGCGCTGCCGATCGCTTTCGGTTACGGTGTCGGCGGAGAAGCCCGTCAGCCGCTGGGACTTTCGGTGGCCGGCGGACTCATGGTGAGCCAGGTCATCACGCTCTACATCACGCCGGTGATCTACCTTTACTTTGAAAAACTGCGCCACTTAGGCAAGCGAAAAACGATCCGAGGGTAAATAAATCATTTTTTGTTGGAAAATTCCGCCCGAAATTCCCATCCTTAATGCGCGATGGATTATCTGGAGATCAAGGGCGGCAATCCGCTCAGGGGTGAGGTCAGCATCAGCGGTTCCAAGAACGCGGTGCTGCCGATTCTGGCGGCGACTTTACTGACGGAAGAAAAATGCGTCATTCGGGGCATACCGGATTTGAGCGATGTGAAGCACATGGCCAAAATCCTGCAGACCCTCGGCGCGGAAGTGGAGCTCGATTCGGGCTCAATCACGGTACAGGCCAAATCGATCAATCCCTTTGGCGATTACGACATTATCCGCAAGATGCGCGGCTCGGTCTGCATCATGGGTCCGCTCCTGGGGCGGCTGCATGAGGCGAAGGTCTCGATGCCCGGCGGATGCGTGATCGGCGCCCGGCCCATCAACCTGCATCTCTGGGGCTTCAAATCCCTGGGCGCCCAGATCGATCTCAAAGAAGGCTACGTAATTGCCAAGGCTCCCCAATTAGAGGGATGCAGCATCTTCATGGGCGGCCGCAACGGCTCCACAGTTTTGGGGACGGCCAACGTGATGATGGCGGCGGTCCTGGCCAAGGGTCAGACGGTGATCGAATACGCGGCCTGCGAGCCCGAAGTCAAGGACCTGGCCGATTTCCTCATCAAGATGGGTGCCGATATCAAAGGCGCCGGCAGCCCGACCATCCGGATTCGCGGCGTGGAGAAGCTCCACGGTGCCGAGCATACGGTGATCCCCGACCGGATCGAAGCGGCGCCCTATGCC
>Ga0265294_10006095_pt1 | contig 14560 bp, 17 predicted proteins | sample MunlanPumphouse3_FD_192504 | JGI IMG/M metagenome (GOLD analysis project Ga0265294, IMG submission 192504) | Groundwater microbial communities from a municipal landfill in Southern Ontario, Canada - Pumphouse #3 | ecosystem: Environmental > Aquatic > Deep subsurface > Groundwater | place... | reverse complement strand
TGGGAGTGACAGTAACATCCCCGATTTCTTCAGGAAAGGGAACATCAAGGCGCCAGTTCACTGCGTCAGCGTATCTTTTACCTGCGCTGCGTTCAGATGCCGTAAGGGTTGTCAGATTAAACCATGGATGCCCAGCAAGAAGCTGAACAAACCGTTGCCCTACTGCTCCGGTTGCGCCAAGCACACCTACATTGATCATAGATGAATGATGTTACAGTGGAGCATATATAAAAAAGTTGGTTTTTATCTGTGGTGAACAAGAATAGACCGCCCTTCAGGGCAGGGACGAACGCGAGATCATAAAGTTCCCATTTGATATATATATAGTTGCGAACCTCACTTTTTTGACTCATGCTGAATCAAAGATTCATCATGAGCTCCATTCATTTTTGAAATGGAGCCCAATGGAAATCGCGGGAAGCGATTTACTTTGGTTATTCCTGAAAATATGTTCGTAACTATAATGAAGAAGGCTCACCACTTTCACAAGTGTTGAGCCCGCATTAAATCTATGATTTATTACGAAACCAGACTTTTTACTAAAAGTATGGTTTTTGACTATAATAACCGATATTTGTGGGCATCAGTGACAGAATGTATCATGATCCCCATATCAGATCAGCATAAAGTATCAAAAAAATGCCCTGCAAAAACAGAATTCTTTTGGAACCTCAGACCCGGGATACGCCACAGAGCCCGGAGATCTACCTCAAAATAAGAAGGATGAGGCAGGAAACCTCATCTATTCAGGCAGGGGAGAGTTCACTCCATATGGATGGCTTCAGCCGGGCACTCATCCACGCAGCTCTCACAGTCCACACAGAGATCCTCATCAACAACAGCAATGCCATCTTCCATGGTGATCGCCGCAGACGGGCAGATGTCCACACACGTCTCACAGCCAGTACACTTATTCTTGTCAATAACTGCTACCATATTAATTATCCTCTGTCATTACTTTGGCAGAAGATAGATAAAATAGATTTCGATGTTAACCGGTTTTTCAGTGAATAAGGCATCATATAAAAAGAATATGGGTTAATTCAGAGACCCAGAACATCATCCATTGAGTATATGCCTGGTTCCTTGCCTCTGAGCCACTGTGCAGACCTGATCACACCATGTGCAAAGACTGCCCTGTCATAGGCCCTGTGGGAGAGTTCTATGACCTCATTGTTGGCTGCAAAGAGAACTGAGTGATCTCCGACTATGTCTCCGCCACGAATGGCATGGACACCAATCTCATTCCCACGTTCTCCAACCATTCCCTCTCTGCCGTATTTCTCCTCGCGGTCTCCGACCTCCTCTTTGATGATTTTGATGATGGTCTTTGCAGTGCCTGAGGGGGAGTCCTTCTTGTGTCTGTGGTGTGCCTCGATTACCTCAATGTCGTAATCTCCGAGCTGTTTTGCGGCTTCCCTGATGAGTTTCCAGAAGATGTTGACACCCACACTGAAGTTACTTGAGATTACAGCAGGCACCGTGCCCTCGATGGTGCTCTTGATCTCTGCTCTCTGCTCATCTGTAAAGCCTGTAGTGCCTATTACCATCCCGACACCATGCCTCGCAGCCGCCTTTGTATTCTCGACAGTTGCCTTTGCAATGGTGAAGTCAATGAGCACGTCTGGCTTCTTGTCCTCAAGGAAGGCATCGATCTCTGAAGATTCCACAACCTCAACGCCATAGAATGATCCAGGTCTGACATCAATGCCACCTACCAGTTCGAGATCAGGGGCCTCTTCCACGAGTCCGCCGATCTTGTTGCCCATGCGGCCAAGTGCGCCGCAGATTGCTACCTTAATCATATTTTGCCAGTACCTTTCTCAGCTTATCTGTTGTCTCATCTGTGGGCTCATCAAGTGGCAGACGAAGAGGGCCTGCCGCCATTCCCCTGAGTCCGACTGCTTTCTTGACAGGCACAGGGTTTGTCTCTATAAACATCGCCCTGAAGAGGGGGCCGAGTTCATAATGAATACGGCGCGCCTCGGCGATATCACCTGACATGAAACTCTCATACATCCTCACCATACGTGCAGGCTCGATATTAGCTGCAACTGAGATCACACCAGAACCCCCGAGTGCAAATATCGGGAGTGTGAGTGCATCATCACCTGAGAGGACGACAAAGTCCTCATCCTGTGTTCCCTCAATTATCTGTGAGACCTGTTCAAGATTCCCGCTTGCTTCCTTGATACCCACAATATTGGGGTGCGCGGCAAGTTCACAGATGAGATCCACCGACATGTTCTGCCCTGTTCTGCCAGGCACGTTGTACATGACAACAGGAACATCCAGATCAGCGAGCATATTATAATGCTTGATCATTCCTGAATGGTTTGGTTTGTTGTAATACGGGCTGATGATAAGTACACCATCAGCACCCAGATCCTTTGCAGCCTTTGTAAAGCGCAAAGCTTCAGCTGTATTATTTGAACCCGTACCTGCAAGAACAGGAACCCTGCCATTTATGACATCAATCGTTTCTGCAATGACTTCTTCATGCTCTTCAAAGGAAAGTGTTGCAGATTCGCCGGTCGAACCGCAGGGGACAATACCATGCACACCTGACGATAGAAGGAACTCAACGTTTGATCTGAGCCCTTCAAGGTCAGGCGATTTTTCAGGATTATCCTTAAAAGGAGTAATAATTGCTGGAAGAACGCCCTCAAACATAAATTATGTTATTGAACCTTTCTTCTATTTACCTTTCTTGTGATGTGACCTGCAACTCGGTTGCGAACGCGCTTGCTGTCTATGACAGCAACCTGCTCAACAAGCAGCTTGTTCTGATCAAAGTCGTTTGTAAACTTCTTGCTGTGCTTTGCGAGCAGTTCGTGGCCAAGGGCCTTGATATATGTTGGTTTGATTCCCATCTGAAACACCCTACGGATATGTATTTCTAATGCGACCTGACAGCATAATAATATTATGTGCCACTTCGACAGGATCTTCGCCCAGTATACGGATCATTGGCTCCTTTCCAATGGATCCATGGTCATAGATCACATCAGGCACCTCATCCTCACTACAGCATGAGGCAACCCCCCAGTCCATGCTGTTTACACCTTTAGGTTCATTCATGCGGTCAAATGAGGTAACCTCAGAGACCTGATCTCTGAGGGCTGAGACGACCTCCTCTGAAAAACGGATATTGGCCGCACTCCGCACCTCTGGATCAAAACGCATTGAGGTAAGCACAATCCTTGCGATATGGTCGCTTCCACCAAATGCCACCTCACCTACAGGCCTGATCCTGTCCTTCACACGCACGATCCGCCCCTCAATACCTGCGACCTCAGAAGGGTCACGCGCGTCTGGCAGTGCATATACTATGTTCATCCCAACTTCAGGGATCAGTGAGGCATCCATGCCGTCACACAGGATCGAGACAGCATAGGCGAGTTTTTTTGTTACAGATTCCCTCTCTTCCTCAGTCATGGATTATCTATCACTTATCAGTGAAGATAATAAATATCTCTTCAGATGAGATTTAGGTCTCACTCTGGATGACGCACTGGCTGAATAAGAACAGATAATGATATACTCAGAGACGATTAATTTATAGATATGAATACCGTGCTCCTGGACGTGTGTACAGCCGCAGGAAGTCTTATAATACTCATGGCTGCCCTAATGATTCTTCCACAGATACTTCCGGCAGGGATTGCGTCTCTGGCAGCGATTGTGATATTTATTATTACTATGAGTGCAGGCGGCTACTATATCAGCGAAAAATGCACTTAATCTTTTTTCTGCCTGGCAGTCGTCTGTTTCTTCTTAAGCCTATAGTAACTGAGGGGATGACTTACCTTCTCGCAGGTGCTGTCCCTGTTTACGCAGAGGCCATAGGTGCGCATGGTTGCGCAGCCTGGCGGTGTGTACTCGGTGCCACTGCTTCCTGAGATGTGCTCGACCTGGTATAGAGTCATTGAGAGATCAAAGTCAGGCGCCCGCTGATAGACCTCCACGATCTGTGTCGTGTCCATTCCAATCATGTGGAGAAAGGCTGTCATGGCAAATCTCCCGGTATGTGGCAGGTTCACCCCTTCTGAGACTGCACTGATAAGGGCACGCATACAGGGCGGGAACGCACCCTCCTCTACCTTGCCGAACTGTTCAAGCATCCTCTCCTGGTAGACTGCCCCAACCTTCTCTATGGCCGGCAGAAGGAGTTCTCTGATATCACCAGGCACAGGTCTTGGCATCTGACTGCGGAGCACTGATCTGATCCTCTCTCTGATGAGGTCTTTGATCTCCTCACTCCTGACAAGAACCGCCCCATCATGAATAGTGCGGTTTACAAGCCTCCATGAGGGATCTCGGAGGTGCACAATGAGTTCCACATATTTGCGCACATCAATGCTCTCGGCCTCTGGATTGATTCCGACACTCTCTGCCACATAACGTCTCTTCTGAATATCCTCTGTATCAAGAAAGTATGCGGCCCGCGCGGCCTCATACTGTGCCAGGCGTTCGATTACAGGCCTCTCCCCCATGGCTGAGGCTATTATGCGGGCGATTGCATAACTGAGGATCTCAATCTCAGGAAATTCCAGGTTGATCTCCTCAAATCTGTATGGAGGGCTCACCGCCTCAAGCACGCGATCAGCGGCTTTTGAGGCGGTCATCTTTCCTGTGTTGCTTTTTAGGAAGGATTCAAGGGACTGAACCTCTGATCCTACCAGAGACTGTGCCTCCTTTAAAAATGGGTATTTTGCAAGATCTTTTGTATCCAGATCTACTACCATCAATCGGCCTCAATGCGCGGGGCAAGCAGATACTCAACATGTCCCTTGCCGTCGGCGATCTCAAAGACAAATTTCACAGGGTGATCGATCCCGATCTGTACCTCTACCTCATCAGCGCGGCCCATGACCTTGCCCATATCCCTCAGATAATCAAGTGAGAAGAGGGAACGTGCCTCTGCTGCCTCAAGTGAGATGAGCTCATCAGTGCCCAGTTCGAGTCTGATATGATCTGTATCCCCATCTGCCTCCATATAGAAGACCCCTTTTACAGGATCAATTCCAAGGGCGATCTTGTCAGATATGACTGACCCTGCCTTGATGGCGTCATTGAGCTTGTTGCCTGAGATCACAGCTTTGCCAGGGAGCTCAATTGAGGGTGGATTTGGATCTTTGCGGATGGTATTGACATCCAGCAACGTAAGCGAGTATTTGTAGCCGCTGAATTTCAGGACCATCTTCTGGTTGCCTTCCGGAAGATCAAGGGAGAGTGATTCCCCCTTTCCCATCATATTGATTATATTCTTCATCTTGGCAATATCAATACCAAGCTCAGCTCCGGTGGCCTCAAATGAAGAAAATGCACCTGGTTCCATCTCAAGAGAGACCATAGCCACATTTGCTGTATCAACAGCACGTGTGCTTATGCCCTCCTCACTGATATGGACACGACATTCTGTCACCATGGCTGAGAGAGCTTCGATAGACTCTTTGAAAATATCTGCGTCAATGTCTGCCTTAAACATCATTACCCCTTTACAAACTCTATTATAAATTATATAAGCATATTTTTAATACTGTTTGGTGCAGGTCAGGGCACCACATCAACTCAGACGAGGTATTTTATGGGATCACAGTGGGGAGCAGACAAATATTACAGAAGGTCTCTTAAGGAAGGCTATAGATCACGTGCGGCGTATAAACTGATTGAGATCCAGAAACGTTTTGAATTTATCAGGGACGATGATAATATAGTCGATCTGGGCGCGGCTCCAGGAAGCTGGATGCAGGTTGAGAGGGAACTTACAGATGGCATGATTATTGGCGTTGACCTCAATCCTATCGCACCAGTCGAGGATACAATGACAATTGTCGGGGATTTCACAACAGAGAAAGTACAGGATAAGGTGCGATCTCTGATAGATGAGGTTAATATCGTTCTCTGTGATGCCTCACCCAAACTCTCTGGTCAGAAGAGTTATGATCAGGCAAGAGCGATTGGACTATGTGAGGATGCACTTGCTTTTACCTGCAAGATCATCAAACCTGGCGGCAACTTTGTGATGAAGTCATTCCAGGGTGAGATGTTTGGAGAACTTCTGGTAGAGATCAGAAAGCACTTCTATTCAGTGAAAGTATACAGAACAAAGGCTACAAGAAAGGGAAGTACAGAATCATACATTATATCCAAGAATTTCAAGGGGTAAGAGTATGCTGCTTAAAGATGATTATGGACGTACAGTTACCAACATAAGAATCAGCCTCACAGCAAAGTGCAATCTGAGATGTATATACTGCCATGCAGAGGGCGAGGTAGCTCCTGAGGAGGAGATGCCTGCTGAGGAGATCGCCGAAATCCTCAGGGTGGCCCGCAAGTTCGGTATGAACAGCGTGAAGTTTACAGGGGGTGAACCAACAGTCCGTAAGGATATTGTTGAGATTGTGAGATCTGTGCCTGAAGGGATGGAGTCTTCAATGACCACCAATGGCACCCTGCTTGCACCTATAGCACAGGATCTTGCAGATGCAGGCCTTTCAAGGGTTAATATCAGCCTTGACACCCTCAGGCCTGAGCGTTACAAGTCTATAACCGGTAAGGACTGTCTTCAGGATGCCCTTGATGGTATCGACGCCGCGCTGAAGGCAGGCCTTACACCTGTAAAACTCAATTTCGTTGTCCTTAAGGGGGTCAATGATGATGAGATCGATGACTTTGTCAGATTTGTGGGCAAGAGGGATAACCTCATACTTCAGCTTATTGAACTTATGGAGTTCAAGAACTGCAAATTCCACAGCGATGTCAGTCCACTTGAGGAGGACCTGAAGAAGCGCGCAGAGGTGGTTATCACACGCAGGATGCATCACAGAAAGAAGTACTGCCTTGAAGGGGCTGAGATCGAGGTGGTGCGCCCTCTCCATAACTCTGAGTTCTGCGCCTACTGCAACAGGCTCAGGGTGACCTCTGACGGCAAACTCAAGCCCTGCCTGCTCAGGCATGACAACCATGTGGATGTACGTGGCAAGTCAGGTGAGGAGCTTGAGGAGGCATTCAGAGTGGCAGTGAAGAGGCGCGAGCCCTTCTTTACCTGAAAATCCACACTTTTCTGCAATGTAAATGTGCAAATATTTTTGAACAGGGCTTTCAAATACAAGAGTATGCCTGAGAATAACGAGTATGTCAGTGTTGGACGCCGCCTCTATGACAGGACTCTGATGTATGAAAGCAGATGCGAGTTCAATCCTGTGCTGGATTTCTATTATATAGACGCTGTTGCCCATCTTGACTTCTCAATCTGCCTGATGGCATTCAACTATCAGTCTGTGCGCAATCTCATGAATATGGAATACCTGCGCTGGCGCATTGATGAGGAGAAGAAAGGGGACAGGGTTCACTTTCCGGCATTTATCAACTGGCTCAAAAAGGTCAATCCTGAGAAGTTTGAGAGTCTCCCGACCCTCTGGAAGGTGATCTATGATGAGGAGAATCCCGCTGCATACAGGAGTTTCCGTATATCCCTTGATCCAGATTCACTTCAGCCGATTCCGGCGAGTTTCTACATGAAGTCAATTGATGAGTTCTTTGATCCAAAGTTCCTGAAGAGTCTCTATGCTGATGGTTCTCTTGGAAAACTCTTTGATGAGTTCATGGCCTCACAGAAAGAGTGAGGTGCTGTTATGGACCCTGCCAGCCTCTGTTCTGAGCTTGTGAAGATCAGGAGTGTCAATCCTCCGGGTGACTGTGAGGAGGCTGTCGATTATATCGCAGATCTCCTTGAGGGTCTTGGGATCAGAGGCACTGTCACCAGGAACATGGACGGCAGGTGCAACTTTGTAACTGCAAGAAAGGATGCTCCTCTTCTGCTGTGCGGCCATCTTGATGTGGTGCCTGCCATGGATGAGGGCTGGTCATATGACCCCTTCTCTGGCGAGGTTGCAGACGGGGTTGTACGCGGGCGCGGCGCGACTGATATGAAGGGGGGTTGCGCGGCGCTTATCTGCGCCCTCTCTAATCTTATTGAGAAGGGAATTGATCCAGATGTAAATCTGGCTTTTGTCTGTGACGAGGAGTCTGGAGGGGAGTTTGGAATCAGGCATCTGCTTGCAAGGGATCTCATCAGGCCATCTGACTGTCTGATTGCTGAACCATCTCCACAGTTCTCACCCTGTATCGGGCAGAAGGGGCTTTGCAGGCTGAAGATACAGTTTTCAGGCCAGCCGGGTCATGGCTCCCTCTACCCACATGTGGGTGTGAGCGCTATTATGGAGGCATATGATCTGCTTGCATATCTGGGGGCTCTCAACAGGCGGGAGTTTGAGACTGATGCAGAGATGGAGAAGATCTTTGAGACCTCTGCAGAGGTTCTCTATGAACTCTTTCCTGTGGATGGTCTTGATGCTGCCCTCAGGAGGATCACATTCAATCCAGGCAGGATCTCAGGTGGAGAGGAGGTGAATATTGTCGCCCAGCAGTGCAGTCTTGATCTTGATATGAGGGTGCCCTGGGGGTGCAGTCCCGAACGTCTGAGAGATGAACTCGCATCACATGCCCCTTCTGCCAGGATCACACCAGTTGCCCTCTCACCTCCGAGTTACACGTCCTGTGATTCAGAGATCGTACAGGTGACATGTGATGAGGTGGAGCGTGTATATGGCAGGCCTGCGCGCCCGATTGTCCAGTGGGCAGCAAGTGATGCCAGGTTCCTGAGGCCTGCAGGTTTTTCTGTGCTTGAGTATGGGCCAGGGGAGATACACACCCTGCATGGCATTGATGAGTATGTCCGGATCAGTGAGCTTGCAGCTGTAACTGAGATCTATGAAGGAATTGTCACTCATTATTCAGGATTAAACTGATCTCAGAAGGTCTATATATCACCACTCTGAAATAACTGGATTATGTTGACCACTGTCAGGGAGGTGTTGATTGTTGCGATTCTGGGATTTGTGCTTATATGTGCAGGATGTGTGGAAATGCCTCCTGAGGATCAGAATGTGGGTGCGGTCTCCTCTTCAGGGTCTCCGAAAGTTACCATTGTCCCTACAGAGACACCTGATTACATGACCTCTGCCACCCCTTTCTCAACTCCCACACCCAGACAGAGTACAGGTTCATCAAAATGGCTTGTGCAGGAATCTGTTCCTGATATGTCAACAGAGATCTACAATGAATCCCTGAAATTTAAAGGAAACATCATAGCCAAGCATTACAATCTGACTTCTCCACCAATGACAATCAGATTTGAGATCTCACCTGTGATGGAAGATCAGGTGAAGACAGGCAAAAGTCAGTACGGCAACAAAAATGACTACTCATATAAAGTAAAAAGACCGGTGGCCGGAGCAGGCTTCAGTGTGACTCTCAGAGATCTTGACACAGGCGAAGTCACAGATGAAGCAGGATATGGCGGGCAGTTTTCCTCTGATAAAAAGCAGTCTCTGAAGATTTTGTCATCAGGAAACTATCATATCGAGATGACTGGCAATTTTGTGGATGCTGATATAACTATCAGGGTGCATAAGGACAATCCTGAGAAGGAGTGATGATATCTCCAGGTTTCAGATCAAAACCGGCATATATTTATGATGATGTGGCTTATGTTATCAGGCAAGTCCCGGTAGGGTAGTGGACATCCTAGAAGCTTGCGGAGCTTTTGACCCGGGTTCGAGTCCCGGCCGGGGCGTTTGAATGTGGGATAAAATATACACTTTTATTTTTTTCTGATTTCTTGTGTATTTTTGTGATTGGTGCTGGATAAGCCACTCTCACATCAGCCCCATATCTGGTGTAGGCATCAGTCACTCCTGATTCTGAAAGAGACGCCTTTTGATCTGAACTGCCCCATCTCCACCTGGGCAGAGCCTCTGGATTCATAGATAATAGATCTATAATCTATAAAAATAATGCAGAAATGATCCTCCTGACCCTAATTGAGAATTTTAAGCTGTTTTGGATAATCTGTGCGCGATTAGGCCGAATTTTTATATCAGGTTCAGATAAATCTGAAATCACATCTCAATGACAGATCTTGATCTAAATCTCTTCAGAATGGTGTTGAAATTCAGTCGTTCCTGATCTTGACCTCATAAATCGGATGGAACCGAGTTGGGCCCGTTGAACCAACAACTTAAATTAAGCACTGATCTTATGTCAGTCCCGCATGGTTAATAAACCCTCAAAATCCATGGGATATATGAGAGATAAGGATGTACGACCTCATATTTCTGATCCTGTTCCCATGTATTATTGCATTACTCTTGTTATTGATCAATAATGACAGGGTTAGGCAAGCAATAGTCGCTCTTGGAGCGCTCGTCATTTCGGCGGGTTCTATTTACCTTCTGGTCTCCTCGTTGACAAAGGGTGCGCTGTATTACGCCTTCCCCTTTGAACCGACAAGCCAGGTGATGTTCGCCCTGGAGGTAGGTATCGCACTCCTGCTCCTGTATCTTGGAGTCAGGTTCAAACAACCAGTCGCTGTTCTGCTGGTACTGATCCAGTCGGCGATAATGATCTTCTATGAACTCACATGGGGTCTGGCAGTAGAACCAGTGATGAATCTCTTCATCGACCCGTTCTCCATAATCATGGCCTTGATCATAGGTATCATTGGCAGTCTTATTGCTGTTTTTGCCACTGGTTATATGAAAACCTACCATGATCACCATCCTGAGGTGCGTGATCGTCGCAGGCTCTTCTTCTTCGTGACATTTATATTCCTTGCAGGGATGTTCGGCCTTGTATTCTCCAACAATATTCCGTGGGTATTCTTCTTCTGGGAGATTACGACTCTGGCATCCTTCATTCTCATTGGATATTCAGAGACTGAAGAAGCAACAAATAACGCATTTCTCGCTCTGAAACTAAACATGCTTGGTGGTATTGCCTTTGCAGGGGCAATTGCCTATCTGGCATATATTGACCCCACCGGCGGTCTTCTTCAGCTCGATGCCCTCCTTGCCTCAGGTCAGGGAGTTGCCATCATTCCTGCGGTGCTCATCAGCTTTGCAGGACTTACAAAGAGTGCTCAGATGCCGTTCTCAGGCTGGCTCGTTGGGGCTATGGTTGCCCCGACCCCGGTTTCGGCCCTGCTTCACTCAAGTACAATGGTCAAGGCTGGTGTGTATGTAATCATCCGTTTCGCTCCGATTCTTGCCGGCAGCCTTGCAGGTGTCTCGATCGCACTTGTTGGTGCTGTGACCTTCCTCCTGGCTTCAGGGATTGCAATCTCCCAGAGCAATGCAAAGAAGGTTCTTGCCTACTCAACCATCGCCAATCTCGGGCTGATTGTTGCATGTGCCGGAGTCGGAACCCCACAGCTCATCTGGGCCGCGATATTCCTGATAATCTTCCATGCAGTCGCCAAGTCTCTGCTCTTCCTCTGTGTCGGTACAGTTGAACACCGGATCGGCAGCAGGGATATTGAAGACATGGATGGTCTGATTGTGCGCATGCCAAAGCTCGCTGCCATGATGTTTATCGGAATGGCAGGGATGTTCCTTGCGCCATTTGGCATGCTGGTCTCGAAATGGGCTGCTATTGAAGCATTCATAGTTGCACCCTTTGGCCTCATCTTTGTGATGATTCTTGTCTATGGTAGTGCTATGACAGTCTTCTTCTGGTCAAAGTGGATGGGTAAGATCATCCAGGTTACCCCCTTTGGTGAGAATGTTGAGGGCACGGTCTCCACAGGCAAATGGGTTGTCCTGTGGTGTATCACAGGCATGACAGTGCTTGCGGCCCTGTTATTCCCGCTGATCTCATCGTTCCTTGTTGAGCCATATATCTTTGAGGTATTTGGCGAGACAACCAGGCTTGCCCAAGATAATGTCATTATCATGGTGCTGATGATTGCCCTTCTTCTCATCCTGCCGCTCTCATATCTCTCATATAGGAAGCGGACCGGGAAGCAGAGCCGGAAAATCCCTGCTTATATGGGCGGTATGACGACAACGCCTGATATGAAGTTCACTGGTTCTCTTGGTATGGAGCGCGAGATGACAACAAGGAACTACTACTTTGAGGATATCTTTGGTGAGGCAAAACTCCTGAGGATAGGTAATCCTGTCTGTATACTGCTGATCATGGTGGCTCTCGCCATCCTGGTGGGGGTGACAGCATGATCTCAGTAATAACCGCTGTGATCTACCTGATCCTTGCCCCTCTTGTTGGAGGGCTGATCGCTGGTATTGACAGAAAACTGACTGCAAGGATGCAGGGCAGGGTCGGGCCGCCGCTCCTCCAGCCATTCTATGATGTGGCAAAACTATGCGAGAAGGAGGATGTGACAGTTACAGAGTCGCAGAACTTCTATATCCTTGCATATATTGTCTTCATGGCAGTGACAGGCGCTCTCTTCTTTGCAGGAGGCGACCTGCTGCTTGTGATCTTTGCCTTTACACTGGCACATGTCTTTATTGTCCTTGGTGCCTATGCGGCCTACTCACCGTACAGCTACATCGGGGCTGAGCGTGAACTGATCATACTGATGGCATATGAGCCGATGATCATTCTCACAGCTGTTGGTATGTATCTGGTCACAGGGAGTTTCTATGTCTCTGATATTGCAGTCTCTGAGATGCCTGTCATTATGTACCTGCCAGGAGTATTTGTCGGGTTCCTGACAATTCTGACCATCAAACTCCGCAAGTCACCCTTTGACATCTCGACCTCACATCATGGCCATCAGGAACTGGTGAAGGGACTCACCACTGAGTTCTCAGGTTCGACACTGGCTAAAATTGAGGTGGCTCACTGGTATGAGACTGTTGTCCTCCTTGGAATTGTGTACCTGTTCTTTGGATTCAATCCATTGCTGGCACTGGTAGTGATTGCCATAACATATGTTCTGGAGATATTCGTCGACAATACATTCTCCAGGATGAAATGGCAGTGGACAATGAAGGAAGGGTGGGGTGTTGCACTGACATTCGGGTTCATTAACCTTGTCATCCTATATTATTTCCCTCTGGGGGTCTGAGATTATGGCATATTTAAAGAAATCACCCTGGTTAATCCATTATAATGCATCAAGCTGCAATGGCTGCGATATTGAGCTGCTGGCCTGCCTCACACCTCTGTATGATGTGGAAAGGTTTGGGATTATCAACACAGGAAATCCAAAGCATGCTGATATTTTCGTGATTGCAGGAAGTGTCAATGACCTCAATCGTGAGGTCGTCTTAAATATCTATAATCAGATGCCTGACCCAAAAGTTGTGGTGGCCATAGGGATCTGCGCCTGTTCAGGTGGTGTATTTGCTCAGTGCTACAATCTTTCAGGTGGCGTTGATCAGGTGATCCCTGTAGACGTATATGTGCCAGGATGTGCTGCAAGACCAGAATCAATTATCGATGGCATTGTGAAGTCACTTGGCATCCTGGAAGAGAAAAAGGAGAAAATGAATAAAAAGGAGGTCTCAGCATGACTGAAGAGAATCCAATTAAAATGATCTCCTCTGAAGAGTTACTGGGGAGTGTGAAGACCTATTATGACGGGGGTTATCGCCTTGTTCAGATCAATTGTACAAAAGTAGATGAGACATTTGAACTCAGTTACTGCTTTGATCTGGACTGCCACATGGAGACACTCCGTCTTGTTATTCCTGCAGCAGGAACTGTACTGCCAAGTATTTCAGGTATCTACTGGGGTGCGTTCATCTATGAGAATGAGACACACGATTTCTTCGGAGTGGAGTTCACTGATATAAACGTTGATTTCAATGGAAATCTGTTTAAAACAGCAAAGAAATATCCTTTCAGTAACATCAGCTTCAGGGAGGTGGAAAAATGTCCAAAACAATAGTTGTGCCTTTTGGCCCGCAGCACCCGGTTCTGCCTGAGCCTGTTCATCTGGATCTTATCATGGAGGACGAGAAGGTTAAGCAGGCGATTCCAAATATCGGTTATATTCACCGTGGTCTTGAGACTCTGGTGGAGAAGAAGGAATATCCTGAGTATGTCTATATTGTCGAGAGGATCTGTGGCATATGTAGTTTTATCCACTCCTCCACATACTGCCAGGGGATTGAGTCTTTAATGAATGTCGAAGTGCCTGAAAGGGCTGACTTCCTGAGGACGATCTGGTCTGAGTACTCAAGGCTTCATTCCCATCTTCTCTGGCTTGGTCTTGCAGCAGATGCACTGGGCTTTGAGAATCTCTTCATGGATGCCTGGCGCCTGCGTGAGTCTGTCCTTGACGAACTTGAGTCTACGACAGGCGGACGTGTGATCCAGGGAAGCTGTAAGGTCGGTGGAGTGCGCCGTGACATTGAGTCAGAGAAACTTGACCAGATGGTGGGCAACCTTGAGGGTATGCGTGCAGAGCTCTCTGATATGATGGATGTCTTTATAAATGACAGTTCTGTCAAGGGGAGGATGAAGAATGTCGGTATCCTGCCTCCAAAGGAAGCCTATGAGTATGGTGCTGTCGGCCCGACTCTCAGGGGTAGTAATGTCACCTCTGATGCAAGGATGCTTGGATATGGTGCCTATGGAAAGCTCCATTTTAAGCCTGTGGTGGAGACAGGGTGTGACTCATATGCCAGGTGTGCGGTTCGTGTAAAGGAACTCTTTACTTCCATGGATCTTATCAAAGAGG
>Ga0265294_10006094_pt1 | contig 14561 bp, 7 predicted proteins | sample MunlanPumphouse3_FD_192504 | JGI IMG/M metagenome (GOLD analysis project Ga0265294, IMG submission 192504) | Groundwater microbial communities from a municipal landfill in Southern Ontario, Canada - Pumphouse #3 | ecosystem: Environmental > Aquatic > Deep subsurface > Groundwater | place... | reverse complement strand
TATTCACCCACAGTCATACATGAGTGAAATAAAAAAGGTCTAGTAGGGTCAGCACACGCATAACGCGCATTTAAGCCCGTTTTCTTCACTAATTCATGTGTGTCATTTGATATGTTCAGATGAAGATGTTTCTTCAATCTCTTGTATTTTTCGTTCTTTTCCGATTTTACCATTTTTCCTGTTCTCTTTTCCACCGTGTTCATACGTGAACACGATATGAGAGATAATGGGGTGCTCGATGGGATAAAGAGAGAGTTCCACAATTAGGGGTGAGACTTTCGTGGTGTAGTCTGGAAAGAAAAACAGGAATGCAGATTGCGCGTGGAGTTGGATAAATAGAGGTTGGATGTTGAATATTCAGGTATCTAGGTGCTCGCAGAGGTCATCATAACACTCTCCTATTAATTCGTTATTCGGATATTGTGCTGCATATTTCGCAAACATACTTCGATAGGTTTTCAGAGTTGTTATCTTCAAAGATGGAGTGTTGAGCACATGGCACATTTGAAGTCTCATATAAATCTCGACGAGTTTTTCCACATCACTGTGATCTTTGAGTAATTTTCTTATTACTGGCATATATTCGCGGATGATACATTTATCATCAAAAGCATAATCAAGAGAGATGGAGTAAATCCTAGAAATTATTTCAGAAAATCCTGCCACTAGGATCGCTTTATCCCCCCTCTCTCTCTCATGAACCTGTGATATAAGATATTCAATATGATGACCTCTACGAAGAAGTTGATCATATATGAAGCCATAATCTTCATCATCCATAAACAGTTCATCCATCTGTTCTTCAAGTTCATCCAGTACGTCATTACATGCCTTTATGTAATGTTTGTAAAGATTTCCGAAATTTTCTGAACCTTTGCTATATCGATGGGCAGACAGTTCTTTACTAATTTTTCTCTCAATTTCCCTGAGGCTCTCTTTAATATCATCGGTGTATTCATCATTGTTCTCTTTTGATTCGTAACAGGAGTCTAATGCGAAACATGCCATACACCGAAGATAAGAATCAAAAATTGTTTTGTTGTGCGGGTAGATGACTGCTAGATAGAATGAATTGTGCATGATATCGGAGACCATAGATACTATCTCATCTCCATCTCGTCTTGCAGGGTCCATCTCTATTTGGACAAATACTTCTAGTCCTTCTGCATAGAGTTCTGCGATTTTTTCATTCAGAGGATGATGTGAAGAGAGTCTAGCAAGGAAATTGACGTATCGCAGGCACTCATCATAGTTTTTCCTGTATCCATTCCACCTCTCACGTATCAGGTGAATCAGTTGTTTTCCGTATGCTACCTGTATCTCTTCTATCTCAGGGTGGCGGTAAGCAAACTCATTCATCCTTTCAAGATGGTGTTCAAACCACTTGCGATTTGTCGTCATTTCGTTTTGACAAAGTTCGAATGTGGCTTCTGCGTAAAGTATCAGCCGTTCTTTTTCTTCTTCAGTGTATGTTTCTATCATTATGATTACTCCCCTCATTATCTACATCTTCGATCAGAGCACAGTAAAAATTGAGTCTGCGGGCGTCATGATGGAATATATGGACATAACATGTTATAGTTTTTTTTGAAAATTAATTTTAAAATTAGGTCGGCTTTGAACTAAGTATCCTTGGAAATGTATGGATAGTTTATCTGCCCAATAATATTCGTGAAGTGGAATTTATACAGGAAAATGTGGAGTTCCATGGTGATTCTTCGGTTATTCCTGGTTATTCCACGAGGAACTTCTGGAAGGTGGTGTCATTCGAACATATGCCCCCAAATAATGGTTTTTTTTCAAATCTGTCAATTATTTCAATAGTTCCAGATTGGAACTTCCTGATGCAGAGATTGCAGAGAAATGGTGTCTGTTGAGTTCCGATATGCTCTGATAAATTGTATGGAGAAATATGGTTTCATTATTCGAGAATAATCAGGAATAAAAAGTATCTAACAACTCTTATATTGTTCGAAAACCCACTAGAATCAGTGGTCCTGCCCCTCCTCTGATTATGAGGATACAAATACCATATTGAGGGAAAAATTGTTATGCCTATTCGACTTTGGCCAAAGGAATTTGAGAGAAAAGATCACATTTCCAAGGCAGAAAAAGCGCTTTTACGAAACGCACAAGCAAATTTTAAAGATGGACACCTTGCCGTCAGTATAGATCCTATCGGATTGAGTACTGATAATGTTAAGATGTGTCTTTACCTCTCCCCATCAGAAGGATTAATTACAATTTCATTATTTTCCACACCCTTTGACGAAAAACAAACAGATACTTACGTAAAATACGTGGAAATGGTCGAAGAGGCTGTTTACGAGAGGCTTTTGGATTCAAAAATACTTATTGTTCGAAATGGCAAGTATAAGGCATTAAAATTCCCCTACAAACACATCATCATGTTCTCTAACGATAAGAAAATAACCGTTAGTGAACAGAACCTCAAGAAACTTGAAGGTTATGTTACAGCAAACTTTTTCCTCCCCCTGAATTTCTCTACAGAGAAAAAGTATCTGTCCGATTTACAGATTTTTTCCAACATAAGAAAGCCCTTTGATCCTGAGTTCCGTATGATTTCTGAACTTGAATCGCGTGCGGTTTTCGAAAGATTGGCCCCTGAATATACAGTCGTCGTACATGAACTTGAGAACGTAAACATCAAAGAACGGACCAATATTCCAACCACTGCTGATTCTTTGACAATTACAGGGGATGAGTTAGAATACAAAACTTTCTTTTTGGATGAGTATCAGGTCTCTCTCGTAAATGACATGGGAACTGGTCACAGGGTAATTCTAGCGAATCCCGGATCGGGAAAAAGTGTTCTTCTACTCTCTAAAGCATTCAAGTATGCCATTACCTACAAGGATTCGAAGGTTCTACTCACATGTTATAACAACAATCTTGCCGACTCTTACAATTTCAAGAAGAGCTGCGCTAATTTTGGAGCAAATGACAATCTGTTCATAATGACCTTCCATAAGTTGGTACGGAAGATCTACCTAGAGTGCCTGCACCAATCATGTGAGAGCAACATTGCTACCGATGAGGAAATTCAGGCATGCATAAACGAAATCAAAAAGGGGAAGGTTGATCTCAAATTTACGGCAATCTTTATCGATGAGGTTCAAATATTTGACCCGCTCTATCTTGAGCTTTGTTACCTCTTACTGGATAAAGAGAATCCTAATTCCATCTTTTTAATGGCAGGCGATCTCAATCAGACTGTGAGAACTCAAAGTAGAAGGGGAGATGCACCGTGGAAGAAAATTAATGGGGTCAATTTAGATTTTACAGGAAGGGTGCGCTACATTGAGAAGAATTATCGAAACAGCAAAATCATAGGTGAATATCTCAACCATATGCTACGCCTTATGAACGATCGTCTGGATATGCTGAAGATGATCAATCTCAAAGAGTTTGAATATGACTCTTTTGAAGTTGGTGATAAGCAGAGTCTTGCTTTAGAGGTTAGAACTGGAATCGATCGTTTCAAGATTAAAGATTCTGTAATTAATGCGATTCATGAGATAGTCACCAAATATAAGGTAAATTATTCCGAAATTGCGATTCTGTTTCCCTACCAGCAACAAAAACTATTGAAATATTTCATCAAATCCTGGATCGAAAAATCTCTTGAGGAGGCAGGAATCCCATATTCTCTTATCATCTCATCACCTAGCAACAATTATCGAAAAACCAGATATAGCGACACAGAGGGAATCATTCTATCTACAATCGATTCGTCACTGGGATTGGATTTCAAGGCAGTGATTCTTGCGGGGCTACACCCATACGACTATGTTATCACCAATGATTATAAGAAGACAATGATCTCATCCTGGAAAAAAGTCAGTGCGATGGGTGATGAGGAAAAGGAGCTCCTCCAAACACAGATGAGAAAGTTGTACACGGCATGTTCTAGGGCCAGAGACATTTTGTATGTCCTTAGTGATTTGAAACCAAAGACACCGATGGAGGAGCTGTTACTGACTCCTATGGAGGAACTGAGAAGGATGCAAAGGAGGAAATAAACCATGTCCAAAGATTACAATATTTTAGCCAAGTACATCACAAAGAAATATGTCGATCGCATTTCTGGAAATGACATTGACGGGGAAATCATTGGTGATGATCCTGCAAAACGGGTAATGGTCGGTCTGCTCTCTGAAGATCGCGTTGATCTCTCTTTCTCTGGGACATATGTTGAAAACACCAATACTAAATTTGAAAGTGTCCCCTCTCTTAGCATATCGTTCATCGTCAAGAAAAATCCATCTGGCATTCTTCGCATCATTCCCCGTGGACTTTTGTTCTATTGTGTCAAACCAAACTACGAGGAAACGCGAGATTATCTTCTCAATCTCTACTCAGAGAAAGATAAAACAAAATACCAAAATATTGATGCAATCTGTGAGGTCCATCCCGATGAACGTCTCCCCTTCCCATTAACGTACAAATCGATTAATCTTGAGAATGTTTTTGGAGAGGGAATCGAGATCTCACTTGATGAATTGAACGAAGGAGCATTTCATCATGAGAAAGAAATCAAGAAGTATCTCAATGAATTATCAGAAGAAATCTTTCCAGAAATAGCAATTGTTCAGAGTACTCACATATCTTTGGCAGATATGCTGGATGAAGATAGATTCAATAGGGTCTGTATCATAAAGGATGAATCTGCTTCCCCTCGATGGAATATCGACATTCTTCGTACTGTGGTTGAGCAAGATGATTCTTGGCGTATATTATTGCAGATGGTCAATAAAACGCCAATCGGAAAGACGGATGCCAGAAACATAGGTTATATTCCAAAAATTTTCAATGCAGGTATGTCTGTGGTTGGAAATCCCTCCATTCAATTCATCGAGATTCCACTTGACTCATTCAAAAACTCGTTCAAATCAAAGCCATCTGTATTCGTCATTTCAGAAAACACCTCCGCAAAATACATTGAAAAAGATAATGCAATTGTAACAGAAAACGTCCCCATATTCTATCAGTACCGATTAAAAACGAAGGATGATTTCAATCATATCATAACCTTTGACTCACTCATAGAAAATCCAGTGGAAAATCTCTATGAAATTAAGCAAAAAATGGAGGAAGATTATGCAGAACGTGAGGCAGAATTTCGTTCAATATCTAATTTGACTCCTGTTGCAAAAGAGAAATATGAAGAAGCTTTGTTTGACTATCGGCATGAAATTGACCGTTTTGAATTGGGAATCCAACAGATAGAGTACAAAGATTTTGTTAAACGTGCTTTTCTGTACATGAACGAGACGTTCAGATTGAAATTTGCTAAAGAACAGCGTCCAATTTCTGGCTGGCGTCTATTCCAAATCGTCTTCATCGTATCTATAATTCCTGATATTATCCTTAGTGAGTATAAAGAGGATAAACATCTCCAAAATGTAGAACAAGGGCATGCACATCTTTTGTATTTCCCGACTGGTGGAGGTAAAACTGAGGCATTCTTAGGAATTACAGTCTTTAACATCTTCTTTGACCGTTTGAGAGGAAAGAATGAGGGTATAACTTCTATAATCAAATATCCTCTTAGGCTGCTTGCAGTTCAGCAACTTGACCGCGTGCTAACTATCATTATGAAAGCAAATGCAGTAAAACGCACTTGCAATGACATTAAAGACACAACTGACTTTAGGGTTGGATTTTATGTCGGAAAGACAAATACACCAAACAAAATCTCCCCCCAAGAAACCTTGAGTGAGAGGGGTTCAAAAGGATCATATCGCAACAAAATTCTTGACAGTGATGAAGAGACGCTCAATGAATATTATCGCTTTATCGACACCTGCCCCGTCTGTGGAGAGAAAACCATCACCGTTTCCTTCAACAGGGAGCGATGGGTTCTTGAACATAGATGTAGCAATCCAAACTGTCAAGCGGGCGTACTTCCTCTCTTTATTGTCGATAACGAGATCTATCGTTATCTGCCATCGGTAGTGGTAAGTACAATCGATAAAATGGCTCTTCTTGGAAATACAAATGAGTTTAAGATGCTTTTTGGACAGGTAAAAAAGAAATGTCCAGTACATGGTTTTACCCACACCTCAAAGTGTCTTGCCCCCAAATGTGCGGGTTTCCCGCTTGAAGATGTGGGTTTACTCAAAGATCCAGTGCCAACCTTGTTTATTCAGGATGAGTTACACTTGGTGAAAGAAAGTCTTGGTACTTTTGACTCGCACTATGAATCTTTCATCCAAAACTATGCGAAAAACCTAGTTCCTGAATCTCAGCGAAAACAGATTCGGTTTGTTGGAGCAACTGCAACCATCGCGATGTACAATGAACATATCCATAATTTGTATCATAAAGAAGCACGGAGATTCCCTTGCGAATATCCATCCATGGAATCGGGTGAGGATTTCTACTCGTATACTGATATAGATGACATTACACGCATCATCCTTGGATATGCCCCATATGGCAGGTCTATCACTGATGGAATGTGGGAATCAGTCTATATCATGCGTTTGGTGATCCATGGACTGTTTAATAATGAAGATGCATACCACACTCTTTGTCAGAATGGATTTGCAGGTTCTTTTGAAGACTATAATAACATGCTCTACGATTACTGGATTGACTTGGTCTATAATAATCGGAAACAGGATGCAATGGAATTGGAGAATGCCTTCAAAAACCAAGGAAATAACTTCCTAGAAGAAAAAGGAGTGCCGAAATTTGAAGTTGAACAGATGACCAGTGATACTGATTTCCAAGCAGTAAGAAAAGCCTTGTTCGACATACAAGCCAATCGGAAAAATTTGGACAGTACAAACCTGCTTCTTGCAACACGTACTATCTCTCATGGTGTGGATGAAGATTCATTCAATATCATGTATTTCTTTGGAATGCCAAACAACAATGCGGAATATATCCAAGCTTACTCTAGAACTGGTCGAAAATACACAGGAATCGTCATTGACATTATTCGTTTGATGAGAATCCGTGATCGTTCGTATCTCAAAAATTTCATTGTTTTCCACCAAAATAAGGAAGATTTGGTCGAATCTGTACCAATCAACCGCTGGGCAAAAAATGCCATATACAATACTCTCCCAGGTATGCTGTCTGGAATATTGATGCAATATTATACTCTTCAAACAGGAGAAGATTCACTCTACCATACATCCACTGTCAAAAAACTTCTGAGAAATGGCAGTATTGATATCGATGATGTAATTGAGAAGCTTGTCATGATGTATGATTGCAACCCACAGGAAAAACCCTCCCAAGAATATGAGGGCGTCATTTCAAAAGAGGTCAGAAACATTCTTTCGAGTATTGAAACTGGAACTTTCCCGAACAGCGAGCAACTTTCAACATCCATTGCCCGATTCTCACATGGAAGAAAAGGTCCAATGACAAGCCTTCGAGATACAGAGGAACAGATTGAAATTAGTGTTGGGATGTGGTGAAGGATGAAACGAAGTAAAACGCAAGCGATATACAAGTTTTTACCCGAAATGTGGGTTTCTGATCGCCCGGATTATGGTCCGGCGGTCACTGCGATCATACGAAGTTGGAATCATGTCAAAATGGAGGGAATCTACGAAAAATTCATTGAAAATGAAATTAAACGTCAGATTCGGATGTTTGGAGACAGAGGAGGAGACATATCTTCTTTCTCAATAGACCCATCTATCCCCTCCTTTTCTATTGAAGAACCAGCATGTAACGAAGGTGTCCCTGACATTGTTGGCGAAATCTCACCATTGGTTTTTTACTGTAGTTCTTGCCATCATGTAACAACCGCGCCTTCACCAAAATATGTCAAGGCACTCCTGGGAGGTGTTTGTCATAAATGTGGCAAAAAGTCTATGAAACAACTTCAGATGGTATATGCTTGTGAGTGTGGATATGCTCAAGCCATAGAAGTTCCATATGTTGGTAGCAGCACTAAGAATATGCTCTACAAACCAAATGAAGATCGGTATAAAATGTTCTATTATGCCGGTAACCTTCTGAAAAAAGCCGAATTTTATAAACAGTGTCCCAACTGCGGTTCAAGACTCCTTCCTGACAATCCAAACTCTGGACGAAATTACAAACCATTTGGTCTGAATATTATCAATCTCATCGATCATAGGGCAGGTCAATTCTATGAAAAAGGAATCGATGCACAAAAGACAGTTATTGCAAAATGGCTTGTTTATCTCCCCTCAGAAGAATATGCAAAGATATTAGAAAACGTTGAGCGGGCATTTGACCCTGAACGAGGAAATGATGCTGCAAGGGCCGATGCCGAAAAAAAAGTTCAAGGTTTAATCGATGCAGGTCTCTTGTCTCAAGGTAAGTTTGAGATTGCTGTAGCACAAATGCTGAAGGCCACTCCAAATAAGTACAGCATTGATTCGTGTGTCGGTTACTTTAATAAACGCTTTTCAAAATTAGTCCACGATAAAGGAGATCAATTCCTCCAATGGTTAGAGAATTTATCGTTCAAACTGATGCAGTATGACACCATCAAATATCCGAGACGGATTACTTCTCTGCAAGAGGCTATCGATAAACAGATTGAGATGGACTTCATTGATGATTCGAGTGAAATAGATCTGTTAAATTCACAGATGGGTATAGCCAACATGCAGGTTTCCTATGACATAGAGATCATCAGCTGTACCTATGGATATACCCGAAAAGCTGTAGACCCAAAGAACTCCAATAATAAAAATCATCCTCTGAAATTAAATGCCTACGCAAAAACACGCGATGGCACAAAACACCTCGTTTATGGAAATAAACTCGAAACGGAAGGTATCTTATTTGAAATAGACCAGAGAAAAATTATCGAATGGTTACACCTCAACAAAGTAATTACAGAAGAACAGCTCCCAGATTTAGAGGACGAGACGGCAGTCAAGCAATGGTTTGTTGAACATGTGCATGGTGATGTTATTTCCATGTTTGGAGATATTGATAAATCCGAGTTCGTCACCAAACATGTCTTTGCCTTGCTCCACTCTATGGCACATGCATTTATCAAAACTGCAGGTGAAATCAGTGGCCTGTCTTCAAACTCTTTGAGCGAAATAATTATTGTCGAAACGGCAAGTATTTTCATCTATGCGCAAAACAGTCAAGGAATTCCCCTTGGTGCATTATCTGGAATGGCTGAAACAAGATATAAGACATTCCTCCAGAAAACTTTGGAAGACAGTAAGAACTGTATTTTCGATCCCTTATGTACAGAAAGAGATAATGCGGCATGTATGGCCTGTCTTCTCCTTCCAGAAATATCCTGCAACCATTTCAACTCAGAGCTGAGTAGAAAATACCTCTATACGTTGCCCGAAGGAAAACTAAATCTGATAGGGTTCTGGGAGATGGGTAGATAACAATGGCAAAGATGTATCCTGAAAATCTGGCGGAGTATCATCCGACAGAATCAGAACGAGTAATCTATGAGGCGTTGAGATCTCAACTCCCTGATACATTTGAAGTCTTTTACTCTGTTCAATGGTCAGTCTGGAATAATGGCACTCTCCAGAAATCTGAAGCAGATTTTATCGTGACCAGTCCAGATTATGGTTATCTCTGTTTGGAGGTTAAAGGAGGGACAGGTATTCGTATTAAGGATAATGTATGGTATGTCTCTGACTATCAGCATGGAGAACGGAAATTAAAAGAGTCTCCATATGACCAGGCAGAGAAAAGCATGTATTATTTCAAGACACGGTACTCAGAGGTATACAATGCTAACTATTCTGGAATCTTTAGTGCAGGTGTTGCATTTCCTTTTTATTCCATCAATGAGAACCTCAGCAACCGAAACCGCGAATCGACAATTGATTGTAACGATTTAAACAACCTATATCCCAAAATCAAAAAGATATTCCGAGAATGGGCTGGGAAATCCTATGGTCATCGATACTATCAAAAAGAGCAGCACCGGGCATTTGTTGAATTAATTCGTAAGAACATAGCCGTTGCGGCTGCAGCAGGTTCTCTTGTTGAATTGAAGGAGCGACAGCTTGCAGTAATAAACAGGGTTCAGGATAATTACATCTACTTCCTTAATAATATCCGCCAATTCTATATTCGCGGGGGGGCTGGTACTGGAAAGACTTGGATTGCAATGAAAATGGCTAAAGAGGAAAGTGCATCCCATCCAAATCAGGTTCTCTTTGTCTGTGCATCTCCGACTTTGGCAAAGAAGGCAAAAACCTATATCAAATCATCTGTGGATGTGCTAGATATACGTACCTTATTCTCTCAAATATCAGCAGACATCTCGCAATATGAACAACCATTCTACCAAGGCATATCATCAGGCATTCTCCCAAATTGTAAAAAGTATGCTGCCATATTTGTTGATGAGGCACAAGATTTTACGGAGGAATGGGCTATTGTTATCAGATCTTTGCTCCAAGATCCTGTTGAATCGCGTCTTGGAGTATTCTATGATGATGTGCAGGTTCTACGTGAAGATAGTTTTGGGGATGGATTTGCCATTTCAACCCCTCCCTTCCTTCTTCGCGAAAATATTCGGAACACACAGAATATCTATTCTTGGGCTGCAGAAACGACAAATTTGGGAACAGATGTTATTGCGAACCCAGTGGAGGGACCCACCCCAATTACAGAAATATTGGATAATTGCTATCAGCTTACCTATAGATTGGAGACTTTGCTCAAGGAATATTTAGAAGATGAACATCTCCCCAACTCATCGCTGGTAATCTTGGTTGAGAATGTTGATTCCTTCTTATCACTGTATCCAAAGGGAATTGCAAAATGGCTTTTTGTCCGTGAGTTCCGAGGGTTCAAAAAAGAGGTCTTAGTATCATCTGTTGAGGCATTCAAAGGCCTTGAATCGAATATGGTTATCTATATTCACTCTGAGGCAACACTACAAAACGTAAATTATATTGCCTATACCAGAGCGAAATATTACCTAATCGAGTTGATTATGAAAGGGTGAGGAATGTCAAAGGTAACGCCATTTCTACGTTGGGCAGGAGGAAAAGCATGGCTTACAAACTCCGTGAGAAACCTAATTGAGAATTTAGAGTTCAAAAATTACTATGAGCCGTTCTTAGGAGGCGGAGCTATATTTTTTTCACTCAATTTCCCAAAAACAGTTTATCTCTCTGACATCAATGAAGAGCTAATCAACGCCTATACAGTCGTTCGTGATAACCCAGAGCCATTAATCGAAATCATCCAAGGATATGCTTATTCTGAGGAAGAGTATTATCGTGTTCGTGCTCTTGAAACAGTGGATAACATTGAGCGAGCTGTACGTTTCATCTACCTGAATCATACCTCATATAACGGTCTCTATCGCGTAAACAGATCTGGAAAATACAATGTCCCATACGGTCGAATTACATCAGTGTACGACCCTCAATTGATTTTGGCGGCAAGTTCCAAACTTCAAAAAGTGAGATTGAACTGTGAGGATTTTGCAGCACGGAAATCAAAAATCCGTCCAGGTGATCTTGTATTTATGGACCCTCCATACTCTGTCTCTCGCAAACCAAATGGGAATGGATTCATTGCTTACAACCAAGATTTATTCTCGCTTACGGAGCAGTATCGATTAAAAGAGTACATTGATCACATCAAGAGGAAAGGAGCATATTACATTTTGACTAACTCAGCTCACGAAACCATTCGTGAAATATTCGATAATGGAGATAGAATGATTACCTTACAACGCAATAGTGTCATCGGAGGGAAAAATTCGGTACGCGGCAAGATCTCAGAATATTTGTTTACCAATATCCCTGAAATTGGAGATGATCATGTCTGATACTTTTTGGGAAAAACTGGTTTCTGGAAAGGAACTCAACTCATTGAAAATAACCCGTAACCGTACTTTCATTTCAAAAAAAGAGCTATCTTCAAATCTCCCATCCTTGGTTGATGATGGTTGGGAAATGGCTAAGGAGTACAAAAATCCAAAGTACATTCTTGTTCGAAAAGATAAAACTGAGGCAGAACTGTTTGAGGATAAGTTATGGCTGTTATTTGCAAGGATGGAGTTCACAGAACTACATGCAGACAATACGCTCTTTGTGCCTTACGACCATCATGATCGGTCTAAAACACGGCAGATTGATGTGCTGGCAGCCGATAATGAAACTGTCATTGCCATAAACTGTCGTGCAAGTGAATATATTACTGAGGGTGATTTTACCGATTATCTCCTAGGATTTAAGGACCAGATGGGCGGTGTTAGACGTGAAATTGTAAAACAATTCCCCAACCACAAAGTCAAATTTATCTTTGCCACCCATAACTATACCCTCACCCACAAAGATTTGGAAATCATGGAGATGGCAGGCATTATGCATTTCAACGATTCCATTGTGGATTATTATGTAGATCTTGTCAAGCATCTTGGTTCATCTGCGCGATACCAACTGTTAGGGAATTTGTTTGCTAACCAGGAAATTCGAAACATGGAAAATCGGATTCCTGCCATTCGCGGAAAAATGGGAGGTTATACCTATTATTCGTTCTCTATAGAACCTGAGAAATTGCTGAAGATAGGGTATGTTCTCCACCGTAATGAGGCAAATCAGAACATGATGCCCACCTATCAGCGTTTAATCAAAAAATCACGCCTGCAGAGTGTTCGTAAATTTGTAAATGAGGGTGGTTATTTCCCAAATTCTGTTATCATTAGCATAGATTCAGGTGGAAGGGGATTGGTATTTGATCAGTCTGCAACGAAAATTGAAGGCCCCCATTCTAAAATTGGGGTTTTACATCTCCCCAAACGCTATCGATCTGCCTATATCATAGATGGTCAACACCGGGTCTATGGGTATTCTGACTCTGACTATGCAAATTCGCATACTATTCCTGTAGTTGCATTCGTAGATTTGGATCGTACCGAGCAGATAAAAATCTTCATGGATATCAACGAGAACCAAAAAGCCGTTCCCAAAACTCTGCGTGTTACTCTCAGTGCTGATATGCTGTGGGATTCCCCAGACCTGGCCCAGCAACGTGAAGCTTTGCGTTCAAAGATTGCTCAAATGCTGGGTGAAGAAGTATCATCACCCCTGTATATGAGGGTGGTTATTGGTGAAAATGACACATCTTCCTTTAGATGTATCACTGTATCCGCCTTGCAATCTGCATTGGGGAAGACACGATTCTTTACCACTTATGGCAAGAAAAATGCGATTGTAAGTGAAGGTTCATTTGACTGTGGAACTAATCAGGAAACCTGTGATCTCTTCTATCCATTCCTAGAACTCTGCTTGCTCTACATGCGTGATTCTTGCCCTGATGAATGGAACAGAGGAGATGAGGAACAGGGTATTTTAACAGTAAATCGTGGCATCCAAGCAGTTATCCGTGTCCTTGATGATATCGTAAATCTCCTCATCGATAAGGAGGTAATTTTCCCAAAGACTCAGACAATTGATGATATGTTTGATATCATCAAATACTACTTGAAACCATTGACCGAGTATCTGAACACTATATCCCAAGAAGACCGCAAGAGAATGCGCGGCATCTTTGGAGGTGGGGCAGATACACACTTCTGGCGTACATATCAGAAAGCCATAGCCGATGCAAGGCCTGACTTTAAACCAGATGGATTAGATTTATTCTGGCTTGACAGTGGTAAAACATTCAACGAAGATACAAAAGCATTGATTCCAGAAATCGAAAATAAACTGAAGGCTATCATTTCAAGTAAGTTAGAAGAAACGCTCGGCTCTGAATGGCTAATCAAAGGATTGCCAAAAACTGTATATTACAATGCGAAAAAAGTTGCAGATGGGCAAATCTATGAGAACATACGCAATGATCGAGATTCCAACGATATTTCACCTTGGGATTTTGTCTCCATAAAAGACTGCAAAGAGATTGTACTCAATGGAAGGAATTGGTCGACATTATTTAGTGAAATCTTGGTCCGACCTGAAGATATGAAACTCTCTGGTGGGAAAGATGCGAAGACAGAATGGATGCCAAGGTTAGGTACTATTCAGAATAAACTTCGCAATGAGTCCTATAGTGTTCCCTCAGCAGAATTTGATTTCGTGAAAAGTGTTCACGAGTGGTTGATGAGTATCTTAGTATTCTAACCAACTCACTTTTTTATTCTGGAAGCAGCTCTCTATCATTAGTATCCTCTTTCAGCAAGATAGTGGCAAGATACTCAAAGAGTTTAGCCGTTCCAATACTCCCCACTTATCGGTGATTCCGGCGCGCACATTTCCCGGAGTGATTTTAGGCTTCTCAGCGTTCCCAGAACCCGCGCGCACCTTGCCCGCACCGTCAATACCTTTATTCTCATCCTCCGCTAATCCTTTATCAGGGTTATCCGCGAGGGGTGAAAAATTTTCATCATCAAAATCAATCGGATTTGAATTTGGGATTGAATCGTCAAAAGAGGATCAATACATCCTTGGTAAGGAAGAGGTCGCGAGTTCAACTCTCGCCTGAGGCTCTTTTCTTTTTCTGAAATTAGTATTGATGTGATCGTCTCAATCCAAAGAGTTTCAGGACATTTTTTTACATTCGTTTTTGAATAGGATTTACGCGGTGTG
>Ga0265294_10006093_pt1 | contig 14561 bp, 11 predicted proteins | sample MunlanPumphouse3_FD_192504 | JGI IMG/M metagenome (GOLD analysis project Ga0265294, IMG submission 192504) | Groundwater microbial communities from a municipal landfill in Southern Ontario, Canada - Pumphouse #3 | ecosystem: Environmental > Aquatic > Deep subsurface > Groundwater | place... | reverse complement strand
TAGTGTAACATTGGAGCCAAAAGAAGAACAACAAGTGAATTTCACTATCGACATACCGGCAAATGCTCTACCAGGAGAAATAGCCGGGGGCATTATAATACAAAAAGAAACAGCAAAAGATCCAAATGAGAGTCAAAGCGGTTTCATAATTACAACTAGGATCGGCATCAGGATTTATGAAACCGTCCCCGGGGAAGTGATAAAAAAAGTCAGTTTTGGAGACTCAACTCTGGAATACGACAAAAAAGAAAAACTCTATACCTTGAACGTCATTTTAAAAAATGAGGGAAATGTTTCCATAGAACCTGACGTTAAGGTAGATATAAAAGACACTTTTTTTGGAACGCAAAATCAACAGCTGGAGCAAAAAACCTCAATCCCTCGAGAAGGTGAAGTGAAAGCCACTTTCACTTTCAACAAGCCTAAAGTTGGAAAATTTGAAATTATTCCAGAAGCTACTTATCAAAAGACGAACGGAACGCACGAAACCGTTATTTCAAATAACAAAATCTCCTTTTGGGCACTACCATGGGATGAAATAATTATCATATTTCTCTTGATAGCGGCTAATCTATTTTTCTTATTGATTTTAAAAATACTTTCCAAAAAGGAAAAAAGATATTACAAAAGTTATCGTGTGGAAGATGGAGAAAATTTAGAAACCATTGCGACAAAACTTGGAACCGATTGGAAAAAAATTGCGAAGATAAACAAATTAAAGATCCCCTATCAACTCTCTGGGGGGCAAATCATAACCGTTTTTGACAAAAAAGATATGCTTGAGCAGCTTTATCTGGAAAATGAAAAACTCAGCGAAACCACAAAAAAATCTGAAAAACTTAATGAGAAAACCACCGAGAAAAAACCGGAGATAGCGTCAACACCAATTAAAAAAAGTTTTCTTGCTAAAGTGAGCGAAAAAATGAGAGTCAGAAAAGATATATGTTTCCTTGTCATCATCGGTTTTGCATTATTGATAATAGGCTATTCACTTTGTGCCAACACCTTTATCAAAAAAAATAATTTGAATTTCAATTACAATAGCGCCAATCAAAACACAAAAGAATTTTCTGGTATGCCTGAACCAACTCAAACACAGAACATAAAAGACGAACAAACCGGAGATATGCCAGAAAAAGAAAATCAAATTTCTGAGAATGAAATTTCAGGAGAAAAAATCAGTAAAGAAGAAAGAGAATCTGTTGATATAGAAATTCTTAACGGGAGTGGAATTAAAGGCGCATCACTTGAAATATCTTCCGCCCTCGAAAAAAAAGGATACACGAAAATATCTAGTGGCAATGCAGATAATTTTAACTATACAGATACATCGCTAACGTGTGCTTCTGCAGTCAATGAAAATATATGCGGAGAAATAGAAAAGGTGCTTTCAGAAGACCATCAAAATGTAAGAATGACTTCAAATAACGAATCAGAAACCAATTCAATCAAAATTATCTTAGGAAAATAGCCCAATACATCTTATGAAAAAATATAAGTTCATAAACGATATTACGAATTCTAATCTTACTAGATTTCTGATGCTAGGATTGTTTTTTTTCATAACTATGAGTTGTGAGACATTCCAGATAAATGCTAAAAACACCCCGACAGAAATTATCATAACCTCCGCTGGTGCTAATCCAACATCTGTGAATGCAGGAGAAAACGTCGAATTTTTCGCCAACTATTCTTCTTCGCTTTTGGAAGAAAATTACAAGCTTTATGCTTGCAAAAGTAAAAAATTCAATGCAAATAGCCAAACTTGCCAAGATGGATTATGGTGCGACTCCTCTGATTTTACAAAAGAAAATCCTCTAAAATGCACATACACTGCCACTCCAGACGAGACAAATAGAAACTCGTTCTCTATATTCGTTTGTAGCGAAGGAAATGGTTGCTCTTCAGCCTTCACTGACAACTTCACGATTACGGATAGCATCCTCGACCTTGCAGTTCCCGAAAAAATAATCTTTGAGCCTATGCATTTCTCTTTCGAAGGACAAACGAGTGGAGATAATAGCCTAGGCGACATGCAAATAACTAGCATAGGCACAAAAAACCACATATGGAGCGTAAACTTAAGTGCGCAGAACTGGCAAAATGAAAATGGAGACGAAATCAGTTTTGACGGAGACGGAATATCCACAGGGCAGCTCACTGTTGATTTAGCTGACGCCTCGATTGAATCATCTAGCTCCTCTGCCGATATAACGCTAGGCGATACAGATTCTTTCTCCGCATTCGTGCAAAATATCAATATCGTTACCGCGGGCAAAAAAAGCCAAGACGGAATATTCATTATCAAAGACATCAGGTTCGACCAATTCGTTCCTCAAAATCAAAAGGAGGGAGATTATACATCCTTAGTTATCTTCACAATTTCATAATAATCACCTAACCAACCCATAAAAGAGAAGAGAAAAATAATCTTATCAAGAAAGAAAAAAGTTTTTGAAAAAACCGCTAAAAAGAGACAAAACAGTTAAAATTATAAAAACCCGACACAAGACTGTGTCTAAATAGATAAAATATAGATACTAATCACCAAAGAAACCTATGTCAGACAAAAATCCTGTTTTTACACGCAGAACGCGGAGGCAAGTTTGAATCTGTTCTCCAGGATTTGATCGATTGCGCGAGAACCGTGTCTCTGACCGGTTTCTTCCATTTCAATTTCAAAATAAAAACTTTTTATGGCAGATAAATATCATAATAAAAGATATTTTGGGTCATACGCAATATATTGGTTTTATTAAGTAGCTCAGACATACAAAGCTTCTTTTCCTGTGATAAAACTCACATTTTGTCATCCTCGTAAGGATCCCTTAAACTGTCTATTCACTTGAAAGAGTAGATATAATGACATTTCTAAAGGGGCAAGGGATTCTTACCAGAATGACAAAATTTAAGGCTTTATAGCAGGAAATGCTACTTGGTAGATTTGATAAAGTAATTCTGAACAATAACTCAATCGCGGGAAGTGTTTTGATTTTATTAGCTAAAATCGTATATTGAGTATGACTCGATATCTTATTGAAACTTAAAAACGTTATGGATCGGGTCGGAGACCGCGCTCCCGCAAGAAATAGATATTCTCAGACATAATTGTTTGAACGGTTCCAAATTATACTTCAAAATCATTTGCTTTTGCACAACCTACGAATCGTTATAACTCAACACAACACCTTCAACTTCAAAGAGGCTCTACAAAGAATTCCAGGCGTCTCCCTAGTATAGAAATATTTACTTTAAGAAAACCGATTAATGTGATAAAATATCCTTAATTAAGAATAAATAAAAAAATATGTTCTCTATTACCCCAATCGACACTACTAAAATTGACGAAAAAGATTTAGAAAAGCAACTGCTCCGTATCGGGCTTATGGCTGAATTAGATGCTATTAATCTATACGAACAATTAGCCGCGCTCAGTAAAGACGAAATCATCAAACAGACTTTCAAAAATATCGCCGGAGAAGAAAAGGAACATATCGGAGAGTTGGAAACCCTATTACTTCGACACGATCCAGAACAAATCAAAGAATTGAAAGAAGGGACGACAGAAGTTGAAGAATTGGACAAATAGGACAGAAAAATACAAAAAACAAGAAAGACTCCAAGCTTTCTGTTTTTTTTATTGTGCACTAAAAAACGAGCACTTCTATTAAGCTAATCACAAAAACAATAACAAAGAAAGTTATTATCATAAGCAAAACTTCCGCTCCCTGTCCCATATAGAAAATAATTAATGATATATGTAATGATTCTATTATAGACTACAAAATCTTTTATATCAACAAAAAAACGGCAAGAACCGTTTCTACTTAGTGTCCCCGGCAGGAATCGAACCCGCGTTAAGAGCTTAGAAGGCTCCCGTTCTATCCACTGAACTACGAGGACTTAAACTTTTCACCTTGAGAGTATAACAGATAGAAAGAGTATAGTCAATCTAAATAGCAAAAAACCAAGGACCTCTTGATAACTTCTCAATATATAATCTTGCTAAATCATATAAAAAAACAAAGGATGCCCATCTTCCAAAACCAACGATAATTGCAGGAGACAATCCAGATAAGTAATAAAAACAAACATCCATCAGAAGATTATCCTGCATCGTCCCAATCATCCTGCTCCAAAAATTCCGTATTTTCTGCCTCCTCTTTTTTAAAATTAAAAGGATCAACATATTCCTCATCTTTAATGTGAGCAAGGTTCTCTTCGCGCTTTTCCATCTCCTGCATAATTTCCTCCAAGGCAGCACTTTCTTTTTGCATATTTACAGAATTAGTACTGGAAGGATATTGCATATAAACTATTCCAACATAAATTTTTCTATATAAAAAGTTAAAAGAAAAAAGCATGGCAACGCCAATCATAAACAGAAATAAAAATTTACGATTTTTTATAACTTTTATGGCAAATTTATTTATCTGTTGACGAGTTATCTTTAGATTTATCTTCTTCGTATTCATTCTTTTTTAAATATTCTTTTGATAAAGTTTCAATTTAAAACTCAAAAGCACCATATCCTCATTATATTGATCAAAATCTCCAAAACGCATATTTATTTCATACATACTCACATCGTATTTGAAATTTTCCAGATTATATAAAAACTTCATCACGCCCTCAAAAGTTCCACCAACAACAAAACTAAAATCACTGCTAGAAATAAAGGCATTTTCATCAATTGCTACTTTGCCCCCTTTTTCTCCTGAAGTTTGAATTCTAAGCTTAACTTTATTCTCTGTTGCTGCAGCTTCCACTTCTTCTATAAAATCCACCGTATGATTTTTATCAAGAATTGTCTTAAAGGCCCGATCGGTCATTTCCTCTATTTCTATGTATTTCTTCTTCGAATCCACCAATTGTTTATTTTTATCATTAAGCGCATAGATACTTTTTTTATTCTCGATAATCTTAGCACTAGAATCTTCAATACCTTTCATAAAATAGTTCAAACCTAAAGACGAAAAAGACACAACCGAAAAAATGGCAAATGTAGTATTGAGAAGAAACTTTTTTTTCGATGCGTTCATATTTTTATTAACAAAAACTTATCTTAATAATTTTTCTGATTTCATATAAAAAGCATAATTGAAATCTATATCCACCGATTCTACATAATTGGCATCATTATATTCTAGTCCATATAAAGATTCAGAATGTTCAAAATTACTCTCTAAATCGAGTAAATCTTCTCTAGTTTTAGCATTGCCAATAACTGTAATTTTCAAATCCCCTACTTCTGACATTTCCGTCACAGAATCTTCCTGCACCGAAATACTCTCCAGCCTAACTCCATTCGGAACCAATTCCGCTATGTTTTCAAAGAGAATAGTCCAGCTACGACGATTTTTTTGGATAGAAGCTATGCTATCAATTTTATTTTTGTAAGTCGCTAATGCGATTTCCATTTCGTCCATTTCCTTGGTCTCCGACTGATTCTGAATATCCTTTAGCTGCATATTTACAATACCCTCTTCAATTTTTATATATTGCAAAGAAAACAAAAACACTGCGGCAAAGATAGCTTGTGCAAAAAAAATCCAAAGCACGCTTCTAATAGCCAAATTATTCATTTTTTCCCATCGAAGATTTCTCTTGTCAAAAGGAGAAAGCAAATTTATCTTGATCATACGATATAAAAATTAAATAAGGAGACCTTCCTCCGTCCCACGAAGTGCCAAGCCTAAAACTGTAACAAATATTAAGGAATCATTACGAGAGATGAAGGGAACCTCGCCATCGCCTAATGACATAATATTAATCCAAGGATTTCCCTTTTCCACCTCTTTTTTAATCTTAAGGGAGAGGAAAGAGCTCAAACCTGCCATTCTCGACTCGCCTCCACAAATGATGACTTTAGAAATATCTGGCTCATCTTTATAATGTTCATGATAATAGCCAAGTAATCGTTCAATATAACCAGTCATTTCATTAAGATTATACTCCATGGCTCGATAAACTTTCTCACAATCTGCCTTAACACTCAACCCGCATTGATCACGGAGTTTTTCTGCTTCATCTTCACTTATATCAAATTTTCGCGCAATTGCTTTATTAAGCTCACGACCACAAACTGGAATACTGGCGGTGAATTGGACCGTAGGCGACTTAAAAATTATAAAACCTGTTCGATCCTTGCCAAGATCAATAATTAAAGTCGGTTTCTGTGAAATTTTTTCATTAACAAGACTCCTCGATATAGCAATAGATTCTATTTCAGCCGCAACGGGTTTAAGTCCCGCCATGTTAAGGACTTCCGAATAAGAATCCACAACAAGCTGTGGCACTGCCGCTACCAAAATTTCTAGACTGCCGTCCTCATTTTCATTCAAAACCTGCCAATCGACATAGGACTCTTCCAGACTAATTGGAAACGATTGTCCGATCTCAGAAAAAACCGCACTTTCCAAGCTCTCCTTACTTCCAGGAGAAATTTTGACAACCCGTATGAAACCTTTTGTCTCGGGAATCGAATAAATAACAAATTTGGATTTTATCGGAGAAGGTTTAGCACTGGCAAGAGCTTTTTTCACAAATACCGCCAGCTCCTCCGGCTTTTTCACTTCACCATCTTCAATAATACCCTCCGGAATTTCCTCCCTCTGATATCCATATAAACTTAATTTTCCCTTTTTTTCTACAAGCTGCGCCACTTTAATCGCGCGATCAGAAAAATCAAGACCAAATGCATTCAAGTTGTTGCTAAAAATAGACATAGAGAAAAAATAATATCATAACTTATAAATATTCTAGCATAAAATCTATTTTTATGCTATCTATCTTCAGCCCAAGAAATCACTTCAAAATTCTCTTCTGTCGGAAAAGAAGGTGGTGGAGAAAAAGTCAAATAACTATCATAAATCATCTCCGTATTTGTAAATCCATCAACGACATTACCGCCTGAAACATAGCTCCAGGTCCAAAACAAATCACTTATAATTCCCCCGTAAACTTGAATACTTCCATCTTTTTTAACTTTATAATTGCTATTGTAGTTTCTTACATATACATGAGATTTTTGAGAAAGTAGGACAGCATCTATAACCAAAGGAGCTGAAACATGTCTGGGCACCAGAACGTCTCCTTCTGCCATAAGCCCAAGAACATTATCGCCATTACGCTGCAAATAAGTTATGTCATCATTAATAATAATACGCGCATAACTGCTGGAATTATCGGAAAATTTCGAAACTGCCACAGTAACCCGTCCATTTACCACTCCTTCCACCCATATATCATCTTCAACAAAAACCAATCCGTTTATCGGCATATCATAATTACCCAAAAAAGTCTCTTTTTTAATTCCTTCGTTATCGGAAACCACTTCATTATCATCGTTAATATATTTAGTCGGTTTTCCGACAGAATCAACCCTATAAATGGCGATTTTACCAGTGCTCAAAAAAACTAAATGATACCCCTCTTCGCCGCTTGAATCCAAATAAATCCCCTCTATCTGTGAATCGCTTTTTATAGTCGCCATGTTCAAAGTAAAAAGATCAAAATCTATATTTGAAACCGGATAATCCCAATATTGTTGACAACTCGCATTCGCCGAACCCCATATACCAGGTTTTATTCCGGTAAAACCATGATAAGCGCTATCGCCATTATATGTTTCCACCGCACTGGTAACCTCCGCATCACAAGTCCCATCAAAACGTATTCCACCGTTGGAATGAAGCGGACCCGAAGTGCTCTCATCCGGACCGATCCATATCGGCGAATCGGAAAGCAAACTATATCTCGCCAAAGACGTCTTCCCGATTTTAGCAGTCACTCCTTTCTCAACGTTATTATCTTCATAGATTTTTCCAACCGAATTAATCTCCACAATAGTGGAGCCGACCGAAGGCGGAGTTATTAAAAGAACAAATTCCCCGATTTCATTACCATCATAATCTTTATAAATTTCTGTATAAGGACCGCAAACTCCTCCGCAATCAGCAACGCTTATACTTGTATTATTTTCACAACACCAATCTTCACCATCTTGAAAATCATCACTATTGTGAGCGAGATGCCATTTATAATAATCAATACCAGCTTCCGCAACTTGAAGAACCTTAGTATCGCGCATCTCCTGAATGACTCCTCGTCTTTCCTGAAAAGACCAGCCCATAATGGCCGTTGCTGAAACAAAAAATACAGCCAAAATAATTAAAATCACCGGAGTAATCACACCGCTCTGTTTTGAAAAATTTCTTTCTGACATATTTTTATTTTATTTTAAATTACGAAACCCTACCTTAGTTTCAATATGCAAAGGATAAGAAGAATTCCTATTTGTAGAATTAAGAGTAAGGGAAATACCGACAAGTTTAATTTTCAAGACATTGACAGGAGAAGACATCGGCCCCTCCAAGCCAGTATAGCTTTCATCATAATATGTAAAAATTGGCGAAGTTCCATTCTGAACTTCCTTGCAAACAACAGTATTAGTCCCTGTTCCCGTATAGCTAAGATCAGCCCCCGGTTCAATTACATTTTTATGAAGACTCCCTGCGTTCAAAAAATATGAAACCTTTTCCGCCAAATCATCATTGTCAATATCGGAAAAAAAAGTTAATGTGTTATTTTCAGCAATTGCCAAAGTAAAATTACCATTCTCTCCTCGTCTGGCTTCTCTCAATTCCCGACCCATCACTTCCACCAGTCTCCCTGCCTGCTGCGTTCTTTCAAGCATCGCCATATCGGCACCCTGTTGCCGATAAAGCGCAATAAAAAGAAAATTAATCGCCAACATAAGCACAGTAAAAATCCCGATTGAGACCACAACTTCAATAAGTGTAAAACCTTTTGTTTTTATATTCATATCTATAAGCTAGGGACCAACATTTATTACCGCATTAGATTCTTTATCAGGAGAAACCAGAATCGGAGAAGGCAAATCTATAGATATAATATCATAAGGACTGCCTGCATAAAAATTATATGTCCCCCACTCTAATCCGCCCTCTGCCAAACCTATAAAAATATCTCCGTTAAGATCACTGGTAAACGTCGTCGAATATTTCGGTATGGGAATAAAAGTCGTATTTTCTTCTGCCGGGTCCGGATAACTACCCTTAGTCTTATCACTTACGACAGTAATCGGAATATTAGCTCTTTGTACGTTCCCCATCTCATTATAATAAGCGGCAAATAAATCATTATCAATTTCATTGCGATTATCTTGCCAAACCGTCAATGCTTTGCCATAACTATCACAAAGCAAAACGGAATCAGTCTGCATACTGTTCAGAACATCTGAAAGAATCATATCATAAGTCCAAGTTCGCGCTGCGGTAGAATCAACCCTAGAAGCATAAATATTATAAACGGTATTCCCATTGCGATTGTCCTCCCAAGAAATATAGATAGCGCTATCAGAAGCATAAGCAACGGAAGGTTTTGTTCGTCGCGCCGTCGCAAAAGAATCATCGTTGATTTTGATATCGGAAGAAAATTGACTGTTTCCATCCTTATCAATTTTTTGAAAATATATATCGGGTTGGGAATTTCTTTCATCCGCCCAAACCAAATAAAAATGATCACTGCCGTCAAAAGCAACATCGGGAACGTATTGATCCAAAACCCCTCCGTCCGAGTTAATCTTTTTTTCCTCAATCAAAACCCCTCCGTCCCTATTAAATTTTTTCAATATAATATCGAAATTACCGAGATGATTACTCTGCCACACAACATACAAATCTGCATTTGCTTCCTGATCCAAAATGACCCGAGGATTAAGTTGTTCGGTCGCATCTGCGCTGTTAACTTTCAAATCCGAAACCCAAAATGATCCTGTAGACGTTATAAATTTCTGCGAATAGATATCCCAAGTTCCATCGCGATTATCCTCCCACACGAAAAAGATGTTACCGTCCTGATCAAGAACAAGATCGGGATTAGCCTGAGAAAATCCGGCAGTATCTTGATTTATTCTATATTCACTGCCGATTGCACTGCCGTCTGTAGCGCTCAATTTTTGAAAATAAATATCACTTTCGCCGTTACGTTTATCACTCCAAACCAAAACGGGCGAACCGTCAGATAAAGTTTCCAACTTAGGACTAACGGCCATCGGCTGATCAACAACCTTTACATCTGACGCCCACGATCTGGAATAGACACCAGTATTATAAACAAATTTCTGCATATAAATATGGCTAGTCCCTTCTCCATCTCTGTCATCGGACCAAGCTACAAAAAGCTGCCCGCTTGGAGAAATCGCCATTGTCGGAGCCGTCTGTTCGCCGGAACTATTGTTGTTTATCTGAAAATTACCAGGATTATTAAAATGAACAGTCTTAATATGCATACTTCCCAAAAAGTCAATCGAGAACCCCAATTTGGAAACACGCGCAGCTATAACCGAAGCATTAGCTTTTGATGGCACAGGATTATAATCCGGAGAAGTCGAGTCATTATTAATCGCATAAGTCTCAGCCGTGCTATAGCCGGCTTTAGTTACAGAAATATGATAACTATCCGAAGGCTCTAAATCTGGAATCCATATGTTGCCGTTAACATCAGTTTTCACACCAACAAGATTGTAGCCGATAGTATCATTATCAATTTCTATGTCTGCAGAAGAAATAGGAATGCCCACGGAGTCAAACACGCTTAAATAAAGTCCACCCTTATTATCAGCAAGCCCCTCAAGCCCGACAGGAACAACGTTAGTACTCATAGAAATCTCATTATTCCCGCCTCCGATAGGATTTGTCCAAGAAATCCGCATTCTGACCTTCTTATAATCGAAAGGAAAAGTATCTGTATCAACGACATCCGACTCAAGTCCATCGTAAGGATCGTCAAACCAACTAACGTCCGTTTGAATGAAAAAAATAATGCCCTCCCTGCTGATAGTCTTCTCGCTCGGAAGCGGTCCTGCCGGCACCCACCCCGTATCTGTCCTTACATTATTAAAATCCATCCCACGCACAATTTCCATTTGTTCCAAAACAATGCTATTAGCAGTGAGAATCGCCTTATTATTGCGCACGCTCTTTAAGATAGAATCAAAAATATTAAAAAGAGCCATTGAGATCATAGCAAAAATCGCGACACTAAGCACAGTCTCAATCAAAGTAAAACCTTTTTGATTTGAATGACAATTTATTTTCATTGCATTATTTAGAAATTCTTACATCACGATTGTATTTTTCCGCCACAAAAACATTCTTTTTAAATTACACCTAAAATAAAAGCTAAAAGATGGTTTAAACAAACAGCGTCTTCCTTGCATCAGATAGTTTCCATAATAGAATACATCGGCTGGATAAGCGCAATGGCAAAAACACCAACCGCTCCTCCCATCAAAAGCATCAAGAGCGGCTCGATGACCGAAGAAAGATTGGAGGTGAACTGATCAACCTCTTCCTCATAAAATTCCGCAACCTGCTGCAACGTCGTTTCCACGCTTCCAGTTTCTTCACCAACCTCAATCATATGCATCATCATACTCGGATATAATTTGTCATATTCGGCAATCACCTCGCTCAAATTAATCCCTTTCTGAACCCTCCGACAAGCATCCTTAGCTGATTCGCTATATTGATAATTTCCCAATGTGCCAGAAACGGTTTCCAATGCCTGCACGATAGAAACTCCACTCGCAACCATTGAACTTAGAGTGCGACAAAAACGAGCCACGTTAACTTTAGTAACAATACCACCAACCACAGGAAGTTTGAGTATAATACCATCAAAAATCTTTTTACCTTCAGCAGTCTTAATACTTCGCAAAAAAAATACAAGAAAAGCTATAAACCCCATGAGGATATAAAGCCCATAATTTTGCAACGAATTACTAACAAAAATCAGCGCCCGCGTCGCAAGCGGCAATTCTGCTCCAGACTCAGCAAACATACTTAAGAGCGAAGGAAAAACAAAAACCATCATCAAAATTCCAATCAAACTCATTGCCACGATAATTACGGAAGGATACATCATCGCCCCGCGAACCTTAGAAGTAATATCATGGTCTTTCTTGAGTTGCACGGAAAGCATACGCAGGACCTCTTCCAAATTCCCGCCTGTTTCACCTACACGCACCATACTCACGAACAATTGATTAAAGACTTTTGGATATTTTTCCATACTATCAGCAAGCGCGCTACCTTTTTGCACATCCTCGACAACTTCGTCCAGCACTTCACGGAAATAAACACTTTTTGTCTGCTCCGCCAGAATTGAAAGCGCTCGCGAAAAAGGCAACCCCGAGTGAAGCATCACTCCTAAGTTACGAGTAAAAAGCATTTTATCCACCAGTCCTACTTTTTTTATCTTCAAAAAGCCAGGTAATGCAATTTCACCTTTCTTTCTATCACCCTTCAGTTTTTGCGCTAAAATCAAAACCAGCCCTTTCTGCCTTAATATGCCAGAAAGTTCTGCTTGATCCTTAGCCTCCATCCTTCCGCTTTTTACATCCCCTTCAATCGTTTTCGCCTTATAGGAAAATTTTGTCATAGACAAGTTATAAATCTAAAAATTTTTACATTTTATTCTTTTGTTACTCTCATTACTTCCTCGATAGTAGTAACCCCTTCTACCGCCTTGAGAATTCCGTCTTCAAGCATAGTATTCATCCCTTCTGTTACCCCGCCCTTTTCAATTTCTTCTGCATTAGCGCCACTATTTATGAGCCTCTTGATTTCATCAGTAATTTGCAAAACTTCATAAATCCCCATCCGCCCTTTATATCCAGCACGACATTTCGGACATCCTTTTCCTTTTTTAAATTTTATATTCATCCATAAATCTTTCACATCCTTAAATTTCTTATCCGCTACCCCTTCTTTTTTCAAAGTTTCTGCCAGTTTTTCAACATCAAATTTTTGCGCCAAAGTTTCATAAGTTCCTTCGTCTAAAGTATATTCCACACTACATTCTTTGCAATTTCTGCGAACTAAACGCTGAGAAACTATCACGTTTGCCGTTGAAGCGACCAAAAAATTCTCAATCCCCATATCATTTATACGAGGCAACGTCCCAGCCGCACTATTCGTGTGAAGTGTCGATAGAACTAGATGCCCAGTCAAAGCCGCATGAACCGCCAGCTCCGCAGTTTCCCCATCTCGGATTTCCCCAACCATAATGATATCCGGATCCTGACGCAAAAGCGCTCGCAAACCCGAAGCGAAAGTGAAATTTATCTTAGCGTTAATTTGAGATTGATTAACGCGAGGCATTCGATATTCAATTGGATCCTCCAACGTGCTAATATTCACTCCTGGCTCATTAAGCATACCTAAAATAGTATAAAGCGTCGTCGTCTTTCCTGAACCAGTCGGACCTACTACCAAAATCATTCCATTCGGCTTATCAATTTCCATCTTAATTGCCTCATAATCTCTTTTTCTAAATCCCATTTGATCCAGAGAAAGAACGCTTCCTTGTGATTCGTTCAAAAGACGCATAACAATTTTCTCTCCATCAAAAACTGGAATAATTGAAACACGAAACGCAACCTTATAGTCCATCGACTCTACCTTAAAACGCCCATCTTGTGGCAGGCGATGTTCGTCAATCTTTAAATTTGCCAACACTTTAATTCTCGCCACAATTCCTGGCAATATTAATCGGGGCAATGTCATCGCATCATGAAGAACGCCATCAATACGAAAACGAGTAACAACATCTTTTTCTTCTGGCTCAATATGTATATCGCTCGCACCCTCCAAAATCGCGTGTTTAAGCAACGTATCGACGATTTTCACTACTGGCAAATCTTCCGCCGCCTTTTTTAAATCCTCCCCATCCTGATTATCCCTACTTTCGCCTTCATTTTTAATAATCAAACGTTCATCACTAGTTTCCAATCCACTATCTCCAACCAAATCTCCGAATTCCGCCTTCAAACTTTTTTGAAAAAGCCTAAAAGCCCGATGAATTCCATCAGCATCCGTCAAACAAGGAATAATCTGCATTCCTGTTTTCTTGCCAATAAAATCGATAAACTGCAAATCGTTCGGATCAAGCATTGCAACTTTCAATCCATCTTCACCCTTCTCAAAAGAAATAGCGTTATATTGACGCGCCATCTGCTCTGGAATAATCTTAAGCACTTTAGGATTGATTTCGCTTTCCTTAAGATCAACAAAAGGAATTCCATTTACATAGGCCCTAGCTTTATTAATTTCTTGATCAGATAGAATTTTTTGTTTAGCTAAAACAACTTCCAACGGTATCTTTTCTTTATCCGCCAGCTTTTTTGCCTCCGTTAACTTGTCTTTTGAAACAAGCCCAGATTCTGCCAAAAAATTTTCTAGATTTTTATCCTCCACTTGCATAAATATTACAAAAACCCGTTTAACTTAGTTCAGTTCAGTTCAGTAACGTATTTTCAATCTTTTCCATCACGTCATCAAGGTGAAAATCCGCCTTAACCAGATAAGTGTTAGCGCCTAACTCTAAAGCTTTTTGGATGTTTGAAATATCTCCCAAATTGGTCAGAACTATAATCGGAATCTGGCTCGTCTTATCATCAGCCTTGATATTTTTGAGAACTTCAAAACCGTCCATCTTCGGCAAAATGATATCCAATAAAATAAGATCAGGAA
>Ga0265294_10006091_pt1 | contig 14566 bp, 17 predicted proteins | sample MunlanPumphouse3_FD_192504 | JGI IMG/M metagenome (GOLD analysis project Ga0265294, IMG submission 192504) | Groundwater microbial communities from a municipal landfill in Southern Ontario, Canada - Pumphouse #3 | ecosystem: Environmental > Aquatic > Deep subsurface > Groundwater | place... | reverse complement strand
CTTATTCAGTAGACTTTTTGTTCTGGGAATTGTTATAATGATAACAGTTCAATCTTTTTGGAATATTGGTTCTATGCTAGGCGTGTTTCCGCTTACGGGGATACCTCTTTTGTTCATAAGTCACGGTGGTACTTCTTTCATAATGACAATGTTCGCCATAGGAATTGTTTTGAATATTTCAAAACACACAAAAGAAAACTAGTTGTTTCTTAAAAAAATTTTGAAAATGAACTTGTGATATTGATTAATATAAAATAATTTAACGATTTAAGAAAAAAATGAAAGTAGTATTTACAGGAGGTGGTTCAGGTGGGCATTTTTATCCAATTCTTGCTATATCGCAAGAACTTTATAAACTTTTGGAAAAAGAGGGTTTTTTTGATATTAAAATGTATTATATCTCTGATGAACCCTACAATAAGGAATTATTGGAAAAAAATCATTTAATCTTTAAGCAGAACAAAACAGGGAAATTACGACTTTATTTTTCACCACGTAATATTTTTGATATTTTTCTTACTTTTGTGGCTACCATCCGTGCTTTTTTCCAACTTTTTAAGATTTATCCAGACGTGGTTTTTAGTAAAGGAGCATATCCCAGCTTTCCTGTGGTTACAGCCGCACGATTTTTAGGTATACCAATAATTATTCATGAATCAGACACAGTACCAGGAAGAGCAAATAGGGTTGCCGGAAAATATGCCAAAAGGATTGCTATCTCGTATCCAGAAGCAGAACAGTTTTTTCCGAAAGAAAAAGTTGCTTTAACAGGAAACCCAATACGACAAGAACTTTTAGATCCAACTTCAGAAGGTGCTTATGAAGCGTTGGGATTAGAAAAGGGCGTACCGGTCATCTTTATTACTGGAGGTTCTCAAGGAGCCCAGGCAATAAATGACATTATGTTGAATGCGAGTTTGAAACTCATAGATTCCTATCAGATAATTCACCAAGTTGGACCTAAAAATATTGCTAGTTTTAAAACAACCATAGATCTTATTCTTGAAAAACATGAGCATAAAAATAGATATAAGATGTTTCCTTATTTGGATGTTGAACAAATGCGTATGGCGGCAGGAATAGCGGACCTTGTAATATCTCGAGGTGGTTCAACTATTTTTGAAATAGCAGCATGGGAAATCCCTTCTATTATTATTCCTATTACTAAAACTAATGGAGATCACCAACGTAAAAATGCTTACGCTTATGCGAGAACTGGAGCGTGTGAAGTTATAGATGAAAATAATCTAACGCCAAATCTTTTTGTGACGGAAATAGACCGAATTTGTAATGATGAGAATTTGAAAACAAAAATGAAAGATGCCGCGCGAAATTTTGCAAAAAAAGACGCAGCGACAAAAATTGCTTATGAAATTGTTGGGGTTCTTAAAAAACATAAAGAGGAAGAAAACAAGAAAAAATAGATTTTTGAGTTTTTAGAGAAATATCTTAAATTTTTTTTAAGTTTTCTAAGGAGTGTTTCTGTGCTAAAATAAATACTGATATATGTTACAATACAAAGGTATATTTATGATACTGATTTATGCAAATGGAAAATAATAAAAAAGTTGTAACTAGGTTTGCTCCATCCCCGACTGGAAATCTGCATTTAGGAGGGATAAGAACCGCTTTATTTAGCTTTTTGTACGCGCGAAACAATAACGGTAAATTTATTTTGCGTATTGAAGATACTGATAAAGAGCGCTCAAAAAAAGAGTTTGAAAAAAATATTTTAGATGGACTTGCTTGGCTAGGTATCTCGTATGATGAGATATATCGCCAAAGTGAACGTACTGAAATATACAAAAAATATATTCAAAAACTTATTAATGACGGACTTGCTTATGTTTCTCAAGAAGAGGTAAAAAAAGAAGGAGATAGAAGTGAGGTAATTAGATTTAAAAATCCCAATAAGATAGTTACTTTTTCCGATGAGATAAGAGGGGAAGTAACTTTTAATACAACCGAGCTGGGAGATTTTGTCATTGCTAGAGATATGGACAATCCGCTCTATCATTTTGTTGTTGTAGTGGATGATTTTGAAATGGGCGTTACTCATGTAATTCGTGGCGAAGATCATATTTCAAATACACCAAGACAAATTCTTATCCAAGAAGCAATAGGTGCCACTTTGCCAGTTTATGCTCATATTCCTCTTATTTTAGCTTCAGACAGGTCAAAACTTTCTAAACGTCACGGGGCGGTTTCTGTTACTGAATATGAAAAAATGGGCTACTTACCAGAATCTTTGGTTAATTTCTTGGTTTTGATGGGGTGGAATCCTGGTGACGAAAGAGAGGTCTTTTCAATAGAAGAACTTATAAAGGAATTTTCTTTAGAGAGAGTGCAGAAAAGTGGAGCTATTTTTAATCAAGAAAAACTTGATTGGATTAACAAGCAACATATCGCCAAAATGTCACCAGAACGAGCTTTGAATAAAATTAAAGAAATAATGCCTAAAGAAATTTTATCATTACCTCAATACTCCGAAAAAAGACTGATTTCAATTGTTCCTATCATCACAGAACGCATTGGTAAATTTAGTGATGTAACAAAAATGGCAGAAGACGGCGAAATTGAATATTTTTTCAAAGCTCCGGAATATGAGACAGAAAAATTACTTTGGAAGAAAAATCCTAACCCTACAGCCACAAAACAACATATTGAAAAAGTTATTGAATTATTAGAAAATATTGATTTTGCTGATTTTATCCAAGAAAATATAAAAAAATCCATTTGGGATTATGCGGAAAAAGAGGGGAGGGGGGATGTTTTGTGGCCGATGCGTTTTGCCCTTTGTGGCTGCGAAAAATCCCCAGACCCCCTTACTTTAAGCCAAATTTTGGGTAAAGAGGAAACATTGAATCGCCTTTCTAAGGCAGTAAATTTATTGGCCAAAATACAATGAAAATTTTATTTAAAAAAACATTATTACTATTTCTAATTTTGGTTGCATCATTGTTGTGTGTTTTTGGAACAATGAACATCTCAGAAGTATCAGCAGAAACAGAAGAAGAATTAAAATCTAAAATAGATACAAAAAGCGACGAAATAAAAAAACTTGAAGAAGAAATAAATAAATATAATCGTGATATCATTAATGTCCAAGCAGAATCAAAGACTCTTTCTAGTTCTATTCGAGAACTTGATTTAACTGCGGAAAAACTTTTGACGGAGATGGATATTACAAATAATAAAATTGCGTCAGCAAATTATTCTTTACAGAAAACTCAGACTGAAATAGATAACGCCACATACAAAATAAATAAAGGCAATAATGCAATTGGGGATATTGTCCGTAGTATTGATGAGTCAGAGACCAAGACACTCATTGAAGTAGTTTTAGAAAATAATGAGTTTTCTGATTTTTGGAATGATATTGAAAGTATGCAAAATCTTCGTAATGTTATAACCAGTAATTTAAAAGAACTTGAATCTCTAAAAAATGATTTGCAAAATAAACAAGCTGAAAAAGAAAAAGAAAAAGAATCTCTTTTGGAGTTTGAATCTCAATTAAAAGACCAAAAGCAAGTTATTGAGGTAAACAAAAAAGATAAAAATTCTTTGCTTTCACAAACAGAAAACAAAGAAGCTAATTATCAAAAAATAGTTAACAAAAAAAAAGCAGCCAAAGATGCGTTTGAAAAAGAATTAGCTGACTTTGAATCTCAACTTAAAACAGTAATAAATCAAAATCTTTTGCCTTCTTTTGGTTCTGGTGTTCTTGGATGGCCTCTTGCAGATTTATCTCTTGGTTCTTGTTATGTCGGGAACAATCTTAAATTCAAAAATTGTGTAACGCAGTTTTTTGGTAATACTGATTTTTCTAAATCGGGAGCTTATAATGGTCAAGGGCATAATGGTATTGATTTTCGGGCCGCCGTCGGTGATACTCTCTATGCTTCTGCTGATGGAACAATTGCCGGTACAGGCAATACTGATCAATATTCGGGTTGCTACTCTTATGGTAAGTGGGTTCTTATCACTCACGATAACGGTTTATCTTCTTTGTATGCACACTTGTCGCTTATAAAGGTACAAAGCGGACAATATGTGCATAAAGGTGACATAATCGGCTACACTGGCAATACAGGCTATTCTACTGGCCCTCATTTACACTATGGTGTTTATGCAAGTGAAGGTGTTAGTATTGTTCGCATGGGAGATGTCAAAAAAATTACAAATTGTACAAATGCTTATATTCCAGTTGCATCTTATAGTGCATATCTTAATCCGATTGATTATCTTTCTTCATCAAAATAAATTATTTTTTATTTATATTTAAATTTAATTAATAAAAAAATAAAATATGAAAAATGTTTTAGGAAAAAATAGACAAAAAGGATTCTTTAAACTGATTGGTATTTTTGTTGTCGTGGTAGCAATTATTACATATTTTAATATTGACGTGTCTTCCATAGTAGAATCTGACTTTTTTCAAGAAACGCTGACAATGGTTAAAAAGATCATCGCAATTGCTTATACTCTTGTGGTAAATATTATTGAAGGACTAAAGGCTTCTACTTCCGATACTGCTACAACAACAATTACTACCACAACCGCTATTACACTTTGAAATCGTCTGAACTATTTTAATAATATTTGTGATATAAAAACTGTTTAATAAACTTGAACGACAGATTAGTTTAACAAAAAATATATGAAATATTTTAAACATCTTAGAAATATACTCTTACATAAGTGGTATGTTTGTATAGAATGTTGGAAACGGGGGTTGTTTTTACAAGGTATTGTTCACGATCTTTCTAAGTTGTCTCCAACAGAGTTCTTTACTTCTGCACGTTATTTTCAAGAAAGAGGAAAAGGAAGTCCTGTTGAGGCGGAAAAAAAGGATAAAGGATACTCAAAAGCGTGGTTTAATCATAAGGCAAAAAATAAACACCATTGGATGTATTGGACTGATAGAAAAGATGGAGTTTGGTACGCCGTTCCTATGCCCAAAAAATATGTTACGGAAATGCTTTGTGATTTTATCGGCGCTGGAAAAATATACAGTAAAGAAAAATGGACACCACAGGAGCCTTTGAATTTCTATAGAAATATTGAAGGCAAGAGAATGTTTTTACATCCCGAGACCAGAGAACTTTTTGAGGATATGCTGGAAAAGTTAAGTGATAGTAAATAATAAAAGAATTTTTCCTATTTTCTTAAGAGAGCTATAAAATTAGATTTTTATAGCAGGGTACTCAGACTTCTACTAAAGTAGACTATTTAAGGTGATTGTAAGGGCTTTGACTGATGCTTATGTCGCAAAAGATATATTGTGCGACACGATATGATTTATCAAAAAGCCGACATTACGGCATTTTAATACTTGATTTTAATTCTGTTCCCTTCGTTTGAAGAATAGCCACCAAAAGCTACTTGGCAGTATTATTAGAGGAATGATTTTTCCGCTCGCTCTTTATCGCTTCTAAAAGTATGTTTCCATAATTTATCAGATCAATTAAAGTGTCTTCTATTTTTTCGTCATTTACTGCGGGCTCTTTGTCTAGCAGATTTGATGCTCTGGAAATCTTATCCATTATTCTCACTAAGATGGCTTTCTTGTAATCAACGCCAACAATCTCCGCTGATTTGAAATTCTTCCACGGATCGTCACTACCAGCATAATCTTTGCTTTTGAGTTTTATTAAATCAATGCCTTTTTTAGAGTTTTCTTCCAGCCCGGCAATGAAAGTATCCATGATTGAATTGTCCTTTTCCATAACTTTATAATAGACTATTTTTTTTGCTTCTACAATATTTTTTAACTTGGACTTCAAACTTTCGGGTTTTTTATTAAAATATAGGTAGTATCCTACCACTCCAAAATCACTCTAGAGAGTCTGAAAGAATTTTGAGAGAATAATTTGTTGTTTGTCTAATAAAAATCTTTTTTATCTGATTTTCTAATTAGCTTTTTTAACATTCTCTTCCTTTTTAAATTAGTTTTATAAAAAACTTGACAAAGATTTACTTTCATGTTAATCTCCCTATCAGAAATCAACAGATTTTTTATAATTAAATAAATTAAAAAAGAAAGGAGGTGGTAAAGATGATTTATTTCTTTATCTTTTTGATTTTATTAATAATCATTGCGAAAATCGCGTCTTCTTTTTTAAAAGAAGATTGTAATGATCTCAGTGTTCTTGTGGTGTTGGTGTTTTTTGTAGCCTCTCTTGGAATGACATTCGTAATTTTATTGGAAAGTCCTTCTAAGGGTCATACATACAGAGTATTATCTGTATCAGAATGTAGCGAAGAAAGATATTGTTTTCTTCTTAAGGAGAATCAAGAAAATCCTGATAGAATAAGGGAGATATTATATAAAACAGAAAAAACCAACGAGAACAAAATGATTGAGGCTGGCGACAATGTCTTCTATACAAATGGAAAAGAGCTGAAAATTATGGAGAAAGAGATTACCGTTCCAGAAGAAGTTTCTGTTCCTATAGAAAAAGAAAGTAATGATTCTTTAGAAGAAGTCTCTATTCCCTTGTCACAAGAAAATATTATTCCTTGCATTTGTGAATAATATTTTCACCTTTTTATACACCCTCAGTTTTAACAGACTGGGGTTTTTATTTGGGTAAAAAGAGTTAATTAACAATTTTATCTAGTATAAATTTCGTGACAAAAGCTTCAATGGTGGCAGCAAGGAAAAAAAGTGGCAATATATAATGAAAGTATCCTTTATACGCTTTTTTTATTGACGGTAATAATGGTTCTTTATATCGCAGAGCCCGATAGCCCTTTTTACCAAGCCAGACCCCGTAACCTGCTGACAAAAGAGCTGCTGGTATCTCAACTATCCCGTGTGGAGAAATGCCTGAAATAACAGCGACAATACCTAAACTGGAGGTTAATTGAGGCATAGCAAGTCCAAAAACAAAACCATTGACCCACACAAAAAAGAAAGGCGCAAAAGCAAAAAATACTCCTAATATCATTACGATAAAAGTAATACTAATGTTATTGAAAAAAATCATTAGAAAAAGAGTTACTGGTCCAAAATTTTCCAGTCCAGAATATTCAGCTATAACTTGTTCAAATATTTTTGAAGTTTCTTCTGGTTGAGAAAGAGCTGAGTAATAACCTAAAATTACTGATAATACAAAAAAGCTGGCCAAAAACAGTGTGTATTTGTAAATAGATTCATCTGGTACATGAATACTTTTTTTAATTTTATCTAGCATTTTATTTTACAATCAATGATGTTTTATAATTTTGTTTGGAATATATCTGGAACAGGATACCCCTTAAACTCTGGAAGTAGATTTGTACCAAATAAAATTCGGGAAAGAGCCTCAGCCTCTATTTTTGCCCCAGTAAGGGCATTGTGTGGTCTTACTTCTTCAGGTATACCCACATAAACAGCGATAGCCTCAAGATTAAGAGCTGTACGGTTTTTTTCAATAGGTATTTTTAAATTTTTTCTTATGTGGTCAATATAAGCTACGGTGTGTAAATCAATAGTCCGAAAGCTAAAATGCCAACTAATTCCGCTTCTTCCAAAAGAATCATTTAAAAAGTCTCGGTCAAATGAAGGGTTTTGTCCGACTAATGTTCTCTCTTGAATCGGCTCAAGCCAATTGAGAAAATTATGCATAACTTCTTCTAAAGATGTCTTGTTGGAATTTTTACATTCTTCTTCAGTAAATCCATTGACTAGCAAAGATTCTGGATTACACTCTGCCCCATCCCAAATTTTTGGTTCTTCGTAAAATTGTCTTTCTGGATTATCAAAATCAATAGCCCCAATACTTACGATGGAATTTTTTTTTGGATCAAGTCCAGAAGCTTCTATGTCTACGATTATCATGCAAGTTTTTAGTTTATTGATTGATAAATCTCTTTTAATAAATTTTTACTTTCTTTGAAAGTTAATACCTCCAAAGCATCTTCAAACGGTAACCATTTGAAATTTTGCAATTCTGTTTTTTGTATTACTACCTCCCTATTTTTAATTATTACGGGGAAATAAGATACTGTTTTTTCTATCTCCTCCCCTTCTTTTTTATGGAGAGTAGCTATTTCTTTTGAAATAACATAATTTTCTATAAAAGGAACTCCGCTAATTATATCATAATCAGTGATTCCCACTTCCTCCTCAAATTCCCTTTTTGCAGTATCAAGAGGATTTTCATTTTCTTCCGCATGACCTTTGGGAAAACCCCAATGTCCTGCATTATGTTGCACTATAAGGAAGAGAGGTTTTTTTTCATCATTATAAAAGATTGGAACAATTCCAAAAGCAGTGTCTTTTTTTGTTTTTATCATTTTTTTTTATTTTAACCCTTTACAATTAGCAGCTGGTTCGTATCCCGCTTTTCTTGCTTCCTGCTCATTACTAAACCATATTTTATTTTCTTCTTTTATTCTTTGTGCTCCGGAGCACCATGGAAAATGATATTTTGTACCATTTTTTGAGACCACAATACTTCCTGATTTTAATGAGTTGTTTTCTAAAGAACCCGAAACAGCACCTTGTAATTCTTGTTGAGAGAAATTTTGTTGGACATCTTCAGAAGAAACTGGCAACTTTTGGGAAAAAACAATCGGCGTTTTTTCTTGAGATGTCATAGAAAGTCTTCCCATCCCAAAACTTAAAAATGCAACGAGAATTATTATAATAGTCACAAAAAGATTGTTATCTAGAGTTAAAAAAGGAGCTCTTGCTATTCCTCCTTCTTCCCTCTTGATTTTTGGTATGATATGTTCTATACTCATGAGTGATTGTATTTACAGATAGTAATTACTATATTATACACCATGAAACGAGGATTTCATGATTTTATTTATTAAATTGATATTATGGCACATAGAAAAGCAGGAGGAACAGCAAGTAATCTAAATGACTCAGGACCAAAGTACCTGGGTGTAAAATTGTACGAGGGTGAAAAAGCAAAAGCAGGTTCTGTTATCGTGCGACAGCGCGGAACAAAAATCATGCCTGGTAAAAATGTTGGACTTGGAAGAGATCACACAATTTTTGCACTCAAAGAAGGAAAAGTTATTTTCGGAACTAAAAGAAAAATGAATTTCAATGGAAAAACAGCTGTGAAAAAAACTGTTAGTGTGGAATAACTTAAAGTTTAGACTTCAAATTTTAAACAAAAACCTCATTTGAATCATGAGGTTTTTGTTTGGGATAAAATAAAAAACCGGAGATATAATCCCCGGTTTTTTTGATAACTACTTCTTTTTGTTTTTTTTCATATTCTCGTATCCTTCGTCTGTGGCAATTTCTAAATGTTCTTTTGTACGATCGATACGGTCCAAGTAAACTAAACCATTTAGATGATCAAATTCGTGTTGAAATATTCTAGCTAAGAAACCTTCAAACTTTTCGGTTCTTTTTTCTCCGTCTCTGGTGTAATATTCAACCTCAATAGTTTTATGTCTAGAGACTAAGCCATGAAATCCCGGAATACTTAAACAGGCTTCCCAATCCTCTTCTAGTTCTTCTGAACGACTGATGATTTTAGGATTCAAAATTGCGGTTGGTTTCATTTTAGGCGCATCAGGGTGTTTTTTGTTTGGTTCTGACGCTATGATAAAAACTCTTTTTGATTCATATACTTGAGGAGCAGCAATCCCTACTCCCTTACCCTTAAGAGTCGCCATCATATCTTCAATTAAATCTTGAAGTTCTTTATCCTTGAAATCATTTATTTCAGAAGCTTTTTTACGAAGAACAGGATGACCTAATTGAGAGATTTGCAATAATTTTGCTTTTGTCATAGTTTTTTATTAATTATTAAATTACTAATTAAATCTGAAACAATTTTAACATCTTAAAATTGTTTTGTCAATTTCTATTTTTTATTTTTATCTTGTTGGTTCATTAATTTTTGATATTCTTTTTCTGTAAAATAATCCTTTGAATCGGCTCTGTCTAAAAAGACGATTCCATCTAAATAATCCATTTCATGCTGGACGATCCTCGCCACAAAATCATTAAAAGTTTTGGTCTGTTTTTTCCCTTCTTTTGTATAAAATTCAACTTCAATTTCTTTATATCTAGGAACCAAAGCTCTGATTCCAGGAACACTGGGAGTTCCTTCCCAGTCCTTCTCTTGATTGTCGGAATGTTTAATGATTCTAGGATTTATCATTGCCAAAGGTCTTTTCATTAAAGGCGCTTTAGGATAGCTCAAGTTTGGGTATGACATTACAATGATTAATCTAACTGATTCATATACTTGAGGAGCGCCAAAACCGACAGCCTTTGCGTCTTTGATAGTTACAATCATATTTTCGATTAATTCTTGTAACTCTTTACTTCTGAAATTGGTTATTTCAGAAGCTTTTTTACGAAGAACAGGATGACCCAGTTGAGAGATTTGCAGTAATTTTGCCATATAAAATTTTTTGACTACATTAAAAAACACCGGCTTGTGACCGGTGTTTTAAAGTTGTTTATTTTTCTGTTTCAACAACGACCTTGATGGATGTTTTTTTATCCTGGACAAGGATGTTTACAATATGTTCCCCAACTTCTTTTATAGGCTCTTTTGAGACAATGTGTTCTGGACTTAACTCTAAATCAAATTCTTTTTTAAGGTAAGAAATAAGGTCTTCGTTGTGAATACCAGCAAACAAAACGCCTTTCTCATTGGCTTTTCCTTTAATGGTTACGACAGCATCTTTAATTTCTTTTATTTTTTTAAGAAGTTCTGCCTCTGTCTCTTTTATTTTTTCATTACACAAGGATTTAGCAAGCGCAATTCTGGATTCAGCTTCTTTTGTGGCTATTTCTGCTAGTTTGTTAGGAATAAGATAATTTTGGGCGTATCCATCTGATACGTTTTTAATTTCAAACTTTTTGCCTATTTTGGGAGTGTCTTTAAGTAATATAACTTTCATAATCTTACAGCTATTTTATCCATTAATAATATAATATTGAAGAAGTATATAGGAATTTACGAATTTTGCAAAGCCTCAATGTTTTAAATTTTTAAAACTTGAAGATCAAAAACGTTATTTCCCAAGTAAAATTTCTACTGCTTTATCCATCTGAGGATCGTGATCTTCTTCTATGTCTTCGGATGTCATCTCAACTTCAACGTCTGGTTTCAAACCTTGCTCAGAAATAGATACTCCATTTGGAGTAAGCCATTGGGCGATAGTAATTTTAAGCGAACTTTCTCCGTCATTTAATTTTATCAATTCTTGTACAGAACCTTTACCAAAAGTTTTTTCTCCAACAAGAGTTGCAATTTTGTATTCAGATAAAGCGCCGGCTAAAATTTCTGAGGCTGAAGCTGAACCCTGATTCGTTAAAACAATCATTTCAAGGTCTCTTCCTTCAAAAGCATAATGACCTTTTGTTCGATGTTCCGTCTCCGCTACGTTTTCCCCATAATTTTCCTTTACCACTACTTTTCCTTCGGGCAAAAACCAACTAGCCATATCTACAGAAGCCTCAAGATATCCACCAGGATTATTTCTTAAATCAAGAATGAGCTTATTTGAACCCGAATTTATGAATTTTTCGATTGCTTTTTGAAATAAGACAGGTGAGGTCTCTGAAAAACTATAAAGACTAATAACAAAAATTCCATTGTCTTTTAAACTACTATCAATAACTGGTATTTCAATAACATCGCGGACTATGTTTATTTCAAGAGTTTTATCAACATCCTCACGAACAATAGTCAGTTTGACGGATGTTCCTTTTTCGCCTCGAATCAAACTTACAGCTTCATTAACTGTCAAATTATAAGTTGATGTCTCGTCTATTTGTATTATTTTATCTCCAGACATTAATCCTGCACCTTCTGCCGGTGTTCCTTTTAGAGGTGATATGACGGTCAAAACATCTTCGCTAATACCAACTTCCATTCCAACTCCTCCAAAATTGCCTCGAACTTCTTCCTCAAACATCTTTGCCTCTTCTGGTTTCAAAAATATAGAAGTCTTTTCTTCATCACTTGGCATTTCTGAAGTGACATATTTTTCATTGATGAGATTCCAGACTTGCCAAAATAAATCTAAATCAATATTTTCGGGTGGAATAACTTCTTCTTTTCCAGGTAAAAACAAATCTAATACACTACTGTTTTGTTTAGTGTCACTAGCTAAAGTATTTTTTTCCCCCATCGAAAATCCGACACCGAATGAGGCCAATATTGTGACAAAAGCTAAAATAGCAGTAAGAAAACTTTTTTTCTTAAAATTCATTTTGTCATTATCGCAAAATATCCACTTGTGGTCAAATTGTGCAAACTGTATACTAAAAGAAAATATTATGATATTACGCTATCGATGCAAAGACCTAACTTGGATTGACATGGAGTCTCCAACCAAAGAGGAAGTTCGTCAGATTATGGACGAGTACAATATCCACCCTCTTGTTGCCGATGAGTTGATTTCTCCTACTTTGCGTCCTAAGGTAGACCTTTACGATAACTTGATTTACTTGATTTTACACTTCCCCGTTGTCTATAGTATGCACGGAAAAAGTGGTGGACAAGAAATTGATTTTGTAATTGGGAAAAATTTTCTTATCACTTCTCACTATGAATTAATAGATCCTTTACATGAATTTTCTAAGGTTTTTGAAGTAAATTCTATTTTAGGTAAAAGTGATATGAGTACTCATGCTGGCTATCTTTTTTACTACATGGTTAAAGAACTTTATCGCGTTTTGGTAATTGAGCTTGATCATATTACTGAGGAGCTTGAGGATATTGAGGAAAGAATTTTTAAAGGAGAAGAGAATCAGATGGTTGAATCAATATCAAAGGTAAACCGTGATTTGCTTAATGTAAAGCAAGCAATACGTCCTCACAAAGAAGTACTAGACTCTTTTGATATGGCTGGCAAACAATTTTTTGGAAAAGAGTTTTCTTATCATTTACAAAATATTTCTGGTGAATATTACAAAGTGTTTAGTATTCTAGAGGGACAAAGAGAGACCTTGCTTGATTTGCGAATTACCAACGATTCTCTTTTGACTACTAAAACTAACGAGATAATGAAAAATCTAACAATTGTAACTTTTATCATTTACCCTCTTTCTCTCATTACTGGTATTTTTGGTATGAACGCTGTTTTTATGCCTTTTGTCCAAGGGGAAAATGGATTTTACGTTATACTTGGTTTAATGCTTGCAACAATGCTTACTATATTTATTTTTTTCAAATCTAAGAAATGGTTATAAAAATCTACAATACACTTGGGCGTGAAAAACAAATATTTAAACCTCTCAAAGAGGGCAAAATTTTAATGTACCAGTGTGGACCTACTGTTTATTGGACTCAGCATATTGGGAATATGCGCGCTGTTGTTTTGGCTGATTTTATTGTTCGTTCCCTTCAATACGCAGATTATGATGTAACTTTGGTACGTAATTATACCGACGTTGGTCATTTAACTAGTGATGAGGATGAGGGAGAAGACAAAATAGAAAAAGGAGTAAGACGAGAAGGTATTAGCCCAAAAGAACTTACTGAAAAATATATTAATCTCTACAACAAAGATATCAAAAGCCTCAATGCTCTTCCTCCTGATATTTGTCCCCGAGCAACAGAATACATTCCGGAAATGATAGATATGGTAAAAATTCTTCTTGATAAAGGTCTTGCCTACACGACTGATTTGGCTGTTTATTTTGATACTTCAAAAGCCAAAGATTATCACCGTCTTTCTGGTCAAAAAACAGAAGAAAATATTCAAGGAGCCGGTTCGGGTGAAATTTCTGATTCTAATAAAAAAAATCCCGAAGACTTTGCTCTTTGGTTTTTTCGTGCAGGAGAACATAAAAATGCTATTCAACATTGGGAATCACCTTTTCAATCCCCTCTTGTTTCAAACGGAGACGGTTTTCCGGGGTGGCACATTGAGTGTTCGGCTATGGCTAAAAAAAATCTTGGCAATACAATTGATATTCATATGGGCGGGATTGAGCACATACCGGTTCATCATACTAACGAAATCGCTCAAAGCGAAAATGCCAACGGCGTTCCCTATGTAAACTATTGGATTCACAACGAACATTTACTTGTTGATAATGCAAAAATGTCAAAATCAGAAGGAACCAGTTTTAGTTTGGCTGAAGTGGAGGAAAAAGGTTTTGACCCACTGGTTTTGCGGTACTTTTTCTTACAAGCCCATTATCGTTCCAAACAAAATTTTACTTGGGAAGCATTGGAAGCAGCCCAAAAATCTCTTGCTAATTTATACAAACAGGTTAGTAAAATGGGAACGGAGTATGGAGAAATAAATAAAAAATATCAAGAAAAATTTATGAGCCAGCTTGCTGATGATTTTAATACTCCCCAAGCTTTAGCCACCTTTTATGAAATGATACAATCTGATATTTCACCAGAAGATAAACTGGCAACCATTTTTGATTTTGATGAAGTCCTTGGTTTGAAAATTTGTGAAAAAGTTAAACTTCTCCGCGAAGAAGAAAAAGGATTTATCGTACCAGAAGAAATACAAAAATTAGTTAGCGCGCGTGAAGAAGCTCGCCAGAACAAAGACTGGAAAGAATCGGACAAACTTCGCGATGAAATATCCGTTCAAGGTTTTGAAGTATTAGATACTCCAGAAG
>Ga0265294_10006090_pt1 | contig 14566 bp, 17 predicted proteins | sample MunlanPumphouse3_FD_192504 | JGI IMG/M metagenome (GOLD analysis project Ga0265294, IMG submission 192504) | Groundwater microbial communities from a municipal landfill in Southern Ontario, Canada - Pumphouse #3 | ecosystem: Environmental > Aquatic > Deep subsurface > Groundwater | place... | reverse complement strand
CTTGTGTTCATGTTTTCAGGATACACGACATTGACTGAAAAGAAAAGGCGATTTCAATCGCCTCGAGTGAGATTCATCTCACTTTTGTTCCATAAAAAAGGCCTTGTGAAGGCCTTTTTGGTTGGTGTCCTCTTTGAACCGAAGTGGATGGCTGACTTCAGGTCCGTGGCCGGACAGGCCACTCTATTAGGGGGAGAAAAAAATGTGAGAGTGCGGCTTGTGCGAAATCGTGGTGTCGTTGTGCCGCAAATCAATATTACCATAACATGAACATAAATTCATGGTATAGACATCGTTTTGTCATTGAAAACGTTCCCAAAACGTAGGTCACCTACGGTGTTCAGCACTTCTTTGGATTATGGAAGCCCTCTATTGTATAATGGGAGTGCTGAACCAAGGAGGACAATATGGCAAAACTTGTGATTGAAGACCTTCATGTCTCGATTGAAGGCAAAGAGATACTCAAAGGTGTCGACCTCACCGTCAATTCGGGCGAGATCCATGCCATCATGGGACCAAACGGAACCGGAAAATCCACGCTTGCGAGCGCTCTGATGGGACATCCTAAATATACCGTCACCCAAGGGAAGGCGCTTCTTGACGGAGCCGACCTTCTCGAACTCGAAGTCGACGAGCGCGCCCGGGCCGGGCTTTTTCTCGCCATGCAGTATCCGGCCGAAGTGCCGGGTGTCACGAACGCCGATTTCATGAGGCAGGCTTTGAAGGCGACGAGCGGAAAAGACGTCGGTCTGATCCAGTTCGCCATGCAATACGAAAAGACGGTGGGAGAACTGAAAATGCGTCAGGACCTCGCCCACCGCTATTTGAATGAAGGGTTTTCTGGCGGAGAACGCAAGCGCAACGAGATTCTCCAGCTCAAGGTATTGCGTCCGAAATTCGCCATTCTTGATGAGATCGATTCAGGACTTGACATCGACGCCCTGAAAATTGTCGGCGAAAACGTCAGTGACTTGGTCGATGACTCTTTCGGCTGCATCCTGATCACCCATTACCAGCGCATTCTGGACCATATCCGTCCCACCGTCGTCCATATCATGATCGACGGCAAGATCGTCCTTTCGGGAGGACAGGAACTCATCGAGAAGATCGACGCCAACGGATACGAATGGGTCCGTACCGAACTTGGAATCGATTTCGATCCGGAACCGGAGAATGACTGATGACTGTGCTGCTCAAAGCGGGCGAGGTCGTCTCCAAACTCCCCCCGCATCTCACATACGCTGACGGCACGCTCTCCATCAAAGGTGGGCTCGCGCTTTCCGATCCCCTGCTCATCGTCCTTGACGAGATGCCATCCGAACCTCTGTCTGTCGATGTCGGATCGGGAACCGAGGTCAAAATCATCATTGAAATCCGTGTGGAACACGCGACCGGACAAAGCATCGAACTGAACCTCATCGCCCGTCGTAATGCCCGCGTCAAGCACCTTCTGGTCGGCGAGATCAACGGCACAGCGACGTTGTTGCAAAACATCGACGGCTACAGGGACGCGTCCTTGGACCTGGTCGATGCGTTCGCCTCCGAGAATCTCACCGCCCGTGTCCATGTCGGATTGCTCGAGGAAGGTGCCGAAGCGAAACTTCGCGCGCTCGCGGTTTCCTCGGAGACACAAAGCCAGACCATCGATGTCCTGATCACCCATTCTGCCAAAAACACCTTTGGCGACATGACCAACATCGGAATCGCGAACAAAAAGGGCAGAATTGTCTTGAACGGCGTCGAAAAGATCGAAAAAGGCATGAAAAACGCCAACGCGTTCCAGACGCTCAAAGGCATCATCCTTTCCGATGAGGCCCGTGTCGAAGTCAATCCCATCCTCCTGATCGACGAGTATGATGTCAAAGCCGGACACGGCGCGACAATCGGAAAGATCGATGAGGACGCACTTTATTATCTCAGAAGCAGAGGGCTTACCGTCAGGGAAGCCGAACGTCTGATCATCAACGGATTTCTGAATCCGGTCATCAACGACATCGACGACACAGCCATCCGTGAACGTTTCGTCGAACTCGTCAACCAAAGGATCTGATCGTCATCAAAAACGTCAGGAAAGATTTCCCTGTCTACGACAAACATCCCGGTCTCATCTACTTCGATTCGGCGGCATCCGCCCTCAAGGTCAAGGATGCCATCGACGAAGGCATGCGTTATTACACCGATCTCGGTGTCAACGCCCACCGGGGCGCGTATCATCTCGCCTATGAGACCACAGAACTTTATGAGGCCGCGCGTCGCGAGGTCGCGTCTTTCATCAACGCCGATCCCGAAGAAATCGTCTTCACAAGAGGCGCGACGATGTCGTTGAACATCGCTTCCCGCGCGCTCGAGTCGTCGATCGGAGAAGGCGATGAGATCATCACCTCGGAACTCGAGCACCACTCCTCGATCCTTCCGTGGATGGAAATCGCGAAAAGGAGAAACGCCCGTCTCGTCTACGTCCCGCTTTCCAAGGAAGGCAGGATCACGACCGAGGCGTTCAGATCGGTCCTTTCGGACAAGACCAAGGTCGTCGCGCTCACCCACGTTTCCAACGTGATGGGTTACAGGACACCGGTCGAAGAGATCGTTCCGCTTGCGAGAAGCGTCGGCGCCACCATCATTCTTGACGCCGCCCAGTCGGCACCGCACATGACACTCGATGTCAAAGCGCTCGATGTCGACTTCCTCGCTTTTTCCGGACACAAGATGTTCGCCCCGACCGGCATCGGTGTGCTTTATGGCAAAAAGGAACGTCTGTCGAGCCTTTCTCCCGTCGAGTTCGGCGGCGAGATGGCCGACGAAGTCTTTTTGGATCACGCCACATACAAGGACGCGCCACTCGGTTTCGAGGCCGGGACGCCCAACATCGCCGGTGTCATCGGTCTTGGCGCGGCCATCCGCTACATCAGCGCGCTCGGAATGGATGCCATCCACGCCCATACGGCGGCACTCCATCAGAAACTGCTTGAGGCGATGTCCGCACTTGAAGGCGTCACCATTTACAATCCGACCGCGGAGAATCCTGTCATCACCTTCAATATCGACGGGGTCCATCCCCATGATGCCTCGACAATTCTCGACCAGGACGGCATCGGTGTCCGCTCCGGACACCATTGTGCGCAGCTTGTCTCGCGTTTTCTTGGCGTCACCGCGACGATCAGAGCGTCTCTTCACGTCTACAACACCGAAGAGGACTGTGACCGTCTGGTCGAAGGCATCATCAAGACTCGCGATTTCTTCAACGGATTCGGAGGTGCCCTATGAACATCGAGCATCTATACAGGGCTGTGATCATGGATCACTACAAGTCGCCCAAAAACAAGGGTCTTCTGCCCGATCCGGATGCCATGACGGTTCATCTGACGAATCCGTCATGCGGTGACGAGATGACTGTCCAGATCAGTCTGGCGGACGGCAAGGTCAAAGAAGTCAGGCACCAGGGGTCGGGCTGTTCGATCTGCTGCGCGAGCGCGAGCATCATGTCAGAGACGCTCAAAGGCAAAAAGGTCGACGACGCGCTTCAGACGATCGACGCGTTCTACACCATGGTCAAAGGCATGCCCTATGACCAGTCCGTCCTTGAAGGCGACGCCATCGCGTTCCAAGGCGTCTCCAGGTTTCCCGCCCGCATCAAATGCGCGACGCTCGCCTGGAAAGCGGCGGAACTCGGCATCACCAAACATACGTGAGGAGGCCATATCACATGGATGACAACAAGAAAAAGATCGACGCCATCGTTGGCGATTACAAATACGGATTCCATACCGATTCCAAAATTCTCTACGATACAGGCAAAGGCATCAGCGAGGACGTGATCCGCTCGATCAGCGCACACAAGAACGAACCGTCCTGGATGCTCGATTTCCGCCTTGAAAGCTACCGGCACTTCACCTCGATCCCCAACCCCAAGTGGGGGCCGGATCTCTCTTCGATCGATTTCGACGGCCTGACATACTTCATCCGTTCGACCGACCGGGCCGAAAACAGCTGGGACGATGTTCCGGCCGAAATCAAAGACACCTTCGAAAAGCTCGGGATTCCCGAGGCGGAAAGAAACTTCCTGGCCGGTGTCTCGACCCAGTTCGAAAGCGAAGTCGTCTACCACAACACGATGAAGGAACTCGAGGAGTTCGGTGTCATCTACGTCGACACCGACACAGCCCTCAGGGAATATCCGGATCTTGTCAAACAGTACTTCGGCACAGTCATCGCACCCGATGACAACAGGTACGCGGCCTTGAACAGCGCTGTCTGGAGCGGCGGCTCGTTCATCTACGTCCCCAAAGGTGTCCATGTCGACAAGCCCCTGCAGTCCTATTTCCGTATCAACTCCGACCAGATGGGACAATTCGAACGGACGCTCATCATCGTCGACGAAGGTGCATACGTCAACTACGTCGAAGGATGCACCGCACCTGTCTACTCCAAAGATTCGCTTCACGCCGCGATCGTCGAGATCGTCGTCCACAAAGACGCGACGTGCCGTTACACGACCATCCAGAACTGGTCTTCAAACGTCATCAATCTCGTGACCAAGCGTGCCCACGTCTTCGAAAACGGACACATGGAATGGATTGACGGCAACATCGGCAGCCGCATCAACATGAAATACCCGTCATGCATCCTCTTGGGAGAACGCGCCAAAGGCACGACCATCTCCATCGCCTTCGCCGGTGAGAACCAGGTCCAGGATGCCGGCGCGAAGATGATCCACGTCGCGCCCAACACGACATCGACCATCATTTCCAAATCCATTTCCCGTGGCGGCGGATCGGTCAACTACCGCGGAAAAGTCGACTTCGGAAAGAACGCCAAAGGCGCGAAAGCGCATGTGGAATGCGACACGATCATCCTGGATGACATGTCATTCTCCGATACCATCCCCACCAACGTCGTCAGAAATTCCGACGTCTTCCTCGAACACGAGGCGACCGTCTCGAAGATCAGCGAGGAACAGCTCTTCTACCTGATGAGCCGGGGGCTTTCAGAGGAAGAGGCGACCGAGATGATCGTCATGGGATTCATCGAACCGTTTGCCAAGGAACTCCCGATGGAATACGCCATCGAACTCAACCAGCTGATCAAACTCGAGATGGAAGGGTCGATCGGCTGATCAAAAAAGATATTCGGGTCTTCCGGATATCTTTTTGCATGATAGAATAGGCTTAAGGAGTCTGGTCACATATGAAACGGATCATCACCATCATCATCGTCATCCTGATGGCGCTCACCTTGGCGGGTTGCGACCCGGAGGAGACCATCACCCAACTCGAGCAAGACCATGTCACCACGGTCGAAGACGGTCTTTCGTCTTATGAGACGTACAGGACGTACGTCAACACATTGTCGTCCGATGTGCTCAGATCGGCGGTGCTCGTCTATAACTTTGTCGGTCAGAGCCAGGACTCATCGACCGGCTCCGGTGTCATCTTCATGGAGGATGAGACGCATTATTACGCGCTCACCAACCACCACGTCATCTATGTGGAAGAAGGACAGAGCCAGTCGGTGCGTGTTCATGACCACATGGGAAACATTTACGCGGCGACCGTCCTGTTCAAGTCGAACCTCTATGACCTCGCGGTCATCCGATTCCAGAAAGACAGCACCGCGCTCAGGCTGGTCACGTTCGCAGACCAGAACGCCCCCCTGGGTGATTTCGTGTCGGTCATCGGCTATCCGGCCCGGCAGATCAACGCCATCACGCTCGGTGACGTCGTGGGTTATGAGCCGATCGAGCTGACCCAGTCGGATCCGGATATCGTCGACATCGCATTCGATGTGATGGCGATGGACGCTCCCGTCAAGGGAGGATCCTCCGGCAGCATGGTCGTGGACACGTCTTTCAATCTCGTGGGGATCCTCTTCGCCGGCACACGCGAAGGGGCCGAGTTCACGAGAAGTTATGCCGTTCCGATCGAAAAAGTGATCGAATTTTTGGACACGACCGGTCTTCTGGACGGAGGTGGGGATGATGCGTAAGACACTTGCCTATGCCATCATGGTGATCGCGCTCATCGCTTTGTCCGGATGCGAGCTCGGTTTCGAGGATGACGCCTTGCGTGATGCAAGGGAACACTATGGCACATATGAGGACAATGACCTGGTCTCACAGGACGAACTCGCCGATTTCATCAACACCGCGACGCTTGAGACGTCACTTTCCTCGGTCAAAGTCAAGATCAATGTCTATGATGCCGAAAGGACGCTCGTCGAAGAACGGGAAGCATCCGGTGTCGTCTTCCAGGAAGAGGCCGCATACGTCCACATCCTGACCGCGTTTTCTGTCACCGATGTCCCGGAAGGATCCATCAAGACCGTGAGGATCTACGACTATCTCGAACGGGAATTCACGGGATTCATCCGTGAGGAGTCCGCCGAGGCGGGATTGTCCGCGATCAGGATGGTCAAACCGCTCGTCAATCCGCTGTCTCCCGTCGAAACCGCGCTTTATTCGCCCGTTGTCGGCGAACCGGTCCTTCTGGTCGGATTCCAGCGGGAAACCGTGAACGCCATCAACATGGGTCTCGTCACAGGTGTCGATGTCGCGGACCCGTCTTCCGGTCTGTCGTCCATGACGACCGACATCCCGTCGGACATCCATGGCAACGGCGGCATGATCGTCAATCTCATGCATCAGCTCGTCGGCATCCAAAGTCATGTCGTGACAGATGAGGGCATCGTCAATCACGCCGTGCCGCTTTCGACCATCAAAGCGTTCATGGACGCTTACGAAGGATAAAAAAACAGGCACGTGAAGTGCCTGTTTCAGCATAGAAGATCGCGCGCGAGCGCGGTCAGGTACGCATAATGGACCGAAGGGGCGAACGTCTCGCTCCAAAGCATGTGAAGCGTGTTGTCGGCTTTGGCGTGGACAGTTCTGAGCACTGTGATCCTGAACGCGCCATTGCGTTCGAACGTGATGTTTCCGATCTCTTTCATGTCGTCCTCATCAAGCGTGTCGACTGACCGGACGGTCATGATCGACAAAGCCCGGTAACGGGTCTTCCTGGCGCGGTAATCGTCCTCGATGGTGTTGATGGCACGTGTGATGGTCTCGCTGTCGGAACGAAGGGCTCTGTCTTTGATCAGGACAAGGATCTCAAGCATGCCGTCCCTGGTCACCCTGTCTTTGGAATCCTGGGTGAACCTGTCGGCGGTGATGAACGGTCCGTGATCGACCGGCGGATTGAACGATTTGGCTGACAGGCGGGCGAGAAACCGGCCTGACAAGGGATCATGTTTGGCCACCAGAGGGCCCGAACGGTTGTCTCTCAGCCGGATATAGGCCGCGACCATGTTGGCATAGGTCACGCGTGGGCCGAAGAAGAGCGCCGCGACCAGAAGGGTCAGGACGACGACGAATGTCAGCGTGATCGTGACATCGGACGACCACCCCGATGTGTGGATGAGGATGATCATGACGAGATAGAAACGTTGTTTTTGACGGATTACAGGAAGATCCATGGACTGCCTCCCTTGGTTGGTGCGTCCATTATACCACGCGGACAAGGATGGAAGGATGTGATTGCGTGCGACAATATCTGATTCTTGAAAGCAGACACACGATGCCGATGGATGACCAGACGGTCCTTCAGCTCTTTTCAGAGTTCATCACCATCGACCGGATGGACCATGAAGGAAACGCCGTCATCCTGTTCTTTTCGCACGCCACGGACGTTCCGTTCAACGATGTCGTCCTGAACATGATGTCAGACACATACGCCGACCTCAGACTCTACCGTTCGCACACGTTCGATGACGAGACGTTCATGATGGCGCACCTCGCGTTTGTCAGAAACGTGATCAAGACGATTCCGTTTTATCTCCACGCGGGTCTGGATGACCGGCACGTCCTCAAAGAGGCGATCAGGCTGAAGATACCTGAGACCGGACGGTTCATGCTGAGAAAATATGCCAAGGACCAGATGATGAAAGAGACGGTCCGGACCTATCTCGAATCGGACATGAACACGACACTCGCCGCCAAGAAACTGTGGGTTCACCGCAACACGCTCATCCAACGTCTCGAGAAGTTCCGGGACGTCACGGGTTTCGACGTCAGGAAGTTCGTGGACGCCCACCTCATCTATATGATCATCTGATGAAATATGTGCACCCTGCACATGGGAAACCCGGGGTGACACTGGTACAATTGAAGTGATCACAAACATGAAAGGACATGATTATGGCCACATTGCAGCTTAAAGACATCAACAAGGTCTATCCCAACGGCGTCCAAGCCGTCTTCGACTTCAACCTGAAGATCAGGGACAAGGAATTCATCGTTTTCGTCGGACCTTCCGGATGCGGGAAGTCGACAACGCTCAGGATGATCGCCGGTCTCGAAGAAATCACCTCCGGCGAACTCTACATCGATGACGAACTCGTCAACGACAAGGCACCCAAAGACAGGAACATCGCGATGGTCTTCCAGTCTTACGCCCTCTATCCCCACATGACCGTCTATGACAACATGGCATTCGGTCTGAAACTGAGGAAAGTGCCGAAAGACATCATCAACGAGAAGGTCACGGAAGCCGCCGAGATCCTCGGACTCGTGCCCTACCTCAAGCGTAAGCCGAAGGCTCTTTCCGGTGGTCAGAGACAGCGTGTCGCCCTCGGTCGCGCCATCGTCCGTAACGCCAAGGTCTTCCTCATGGACGAACCGCTTTCGAACCTTGACGCCAAACTGCGTGTCCAGATGCGCGGTGAGCTGATCAAACTTCATAACAAGATCGAAACGACAACCATCTACGTCACCCATGACCAGATCGAAGCCATGACCATGGCGTCCAGGATTGTTGTCATGCGCGACGGATACATCATGCAGGTCGGAAACCCCAAAGACATCTACGACAACCCGAACAACCTGTTCGTCGCCGGATTCATCGGCACCCCGCCGATGAACTTCATCAACGGACGCGTCGATTCCAGCGGCATCTTCACCGCCGGCAAGTACAAGATCGAAGTGCCCGAAGACAAGATGGAAATCATCAAGGTCAACAAGATGCTGAACAAGGACATCATCCTTGGCATCCGTCCGGAAGACATCCATGACGAGAAAGTGGTCATGGAAACGTATCCGAACGCCATCCTCGATGTCACCGTCGACGTGGCCGAGCTTCTCGGTTCCGAGACCAACATCTATTTCATGATCAACAACGACAACATCTGCGCCAGCGTCAATGCCCGCTCAGGTGTCAACATCGGTGACAAGATCACGCTCGCCCTCGACATGAACAAGTCCCACTTCTTCGATCCTGAGACCGAACTCCGTTTGGTCGTCGACGAAAACGAACTCGGCATGAACAAGACGACGCTCGAAGCGCTCAAAAACAAGAAACTCGATCATTCCAAAGACGATGAGTCGGCGGAAAACGACGCGTGAGACAAGGCCTTCGGGCCTTTTCTTTTTCAAGAGATGATCACAGTCATCGCACCGCACCCGAAGGGGGCCTCAGTTGATACAACCGAACAACGGAAGGTGGTCGCGCGAACACCGCTTGGCGTCGTCAAAGCAATGTGCGAAGACGCCCTTTTCACGTATGAGGGATACGTGAAGGCCGTGAAAAAAACCATGGGTGTCTCCTACCAGGTCCCGGTCTACATCAGCGAGTGTCTCACGCTCGTTCCGCTCGGACGGGTCAGAAACCACGGCACGGTCTGGTTCAATGCGGCATCCCTCCTCTCACTCGTGACGCGGCCAGGCGGCACCGACATCCTGTTCAAGGACGGAAGCGTCCACAGGACACATCTGTCCAAAGCGCGTATCGAACGGCGTCTTGGCTTGTTGATGAGGATACGGGCGGCCCGAGTAAAGCATTTTCATAGCGTATCCTGTGGTCAATTGCCGTTTTAGATGATATAATGGGGACGGCAAAAAAAATCGATGCAGGCATCAATGAAGGAGGAATCATCATGGCCAAGCAAACGGTCAAAGACATCGCTCTCAAGGGCAAACGTGTCCTTGTCAGAGTCGATTTCAACGTTCCGATGAAAGACGGGGAGATCACGGACGACAACCGGATCGTCCAGGCGGTCCCCACAATCAGACACATCACCGATCAAGGGGGGAAGGCGATCGTCTTCTCGCATCTCGGACGGATCAAGGAAGAAGCCGACAAGGCGACCAACAGTTTGTATCCGGTGTCGATCAGGTTGTCGGAACTTCTCGGCAAACCCGTGAAGTTTGTTCCTGAAACGCGTGGCAAGGCCCTTGATGACGCGGTCGGTTCCCTTTCGGACGGCGAAGTCCTCATGTTCGAAAACACCCGTTTCGAAGACCTGGAAGGCAAAAAGGAAAGCAAGAACGATCCCGAACTGGGCGCGTATTGGGCATCACTTGGTGACGTCTTTGTCATCGATGCCTTCGGCACCGCCCATCGTGCCCACGCCTCGAATGTCGGAATTGCCTCGAACATCAAGACGACGGTCGCCGGTTTCCTGCTCGAAAAGGAAATCCGCTTCATCGGAGGCGCGCTTGAAAATCCGGAGAGACCTCTGGTCGCCATCCTGGGCGGCGCGAAAGTCTCGGACAAAATCAACGTCATCAGAAACCTGCTCAAGGTCGCGGACAAGGTCCTGATCGGTGGCGGGATGGCATACACGTTCTTCAAAGCGCTCGGTCATAACGTCGGCACAAGCCTGCTTGAAGCCGACAAGGTCGAACTCGCCAAAGCGCTTCTGGACGAAGCGGATGGCAAGATCATGCTCGGTACCGATGTCGTGACCGCCAAGGAATTTTCCGCCGAGAGCGAGAAGAACATCCGCGCTGTCGAAGCCATTCCGGACGATGAGATGGGCATGGATATCGGACCCAAGACCCGTGAACTGTTCATCAACACGATCAAGGATGCCAAAACGGTCATCTGGAACGGTCCTCTGGGCGTCTTCGAATTCGAACGCTTCGCCGACGGTACACGTGCCGTGGCAGAGGCGATCGCCGGTATGAAAGATGACGCGACGACGATCATCGGCGGCGGTGATTCAGCGGCCGCGGTCATCGGATTCGGCCTGTCGGAAGACTTCACCCATATCTCGACGGGTGGCGGCGCATCACTCGAATACTTTGAAGGCAAGGTTCTTCCGGGTATCGAATGCGTCAATGACAAATGATCAACATCGGAAAGAAAATCCGTGCGCTCAGGCTGGGCAACGACCTCACCCAAGAGGAACTCGCCAACCGGCTCGAACTCACCAAAGGATACATCTCACAACTTGAAAACAACCTGACGTCACCCTCGATGCAGACCCTCTTCTCGATTCTCGAGGTGCTCGGTACAGATGTCCACGAGTTTTTCTCGAAGGAAGTCGACCAGACTGCGGTTTTCAAGAAAGAGGACTTCTACATCAAGGAAAACGAGCAGCTCAGACACAGCATCAGCTGGATCGTCCCGAACGCCCTCAAATACGAGATGGAACCCATCATCATCGAACTTGAACCGGGGGGACAGTCAGAGATCGACGATCCGCATCCAGGCGAGGAGTTCGGCTATGTCCTCGAAGGACAGGTCGTCCTCGTTCTCAACCGCAAACGCCACATCATCCGCAAGGGTGAGACATTCTATTACCTGGCCAACAAGGAACACTTTCTCATCAACAACACCCAGCACCGCGCGAAGGTCCTGTGGATCAGCACACCACCGATGTTTTGAAAAAAGGAAAGGACATGTCTATGGAAAAACAGATTACCATCAAAAGCACCACCGGACTGCACGCTTCGCTGGCCGCGAAAGTCGTCCAGACCGCGTCCAAGTATGCTGTCGAGATCGAACTGCACTACGCAGACCGTGTCGTCGACCTCAAATCAATTCTGGCACTCATGTCGCTTGCCGTCCCGCACGGTGAGAACGTACGCATTGTCGCCCGCGGACAACGTGCGGAAGAAGCGATCAAAGACGTGTCGACGATCCTGGGATGACAATGGGAAGACGTCCTGTCATCGCCGGAAACTGGAAGATGTACAAGACCAAGGATGACGCACGGGCATTCATCTACAAGGTCAATCTCGCAGTTCCGGACAAAGAACGTGTCGAAACGGTCATCTGCGCCCCGGCGATTTTCCTGAGGGATCTCGTCAAACGCGAGGAAGACAATCTGAGGATCGGTGCGCAAACCATGCATCACGCCGATGAAGGCGCGTTCACCGGCGAAATCTCACCGGCCATGCTCAAGAGCTATGGTGTCGAATATGTCATCATCGGACATAGCGAACGGCGTGCCTACTACAACGAAACCGACGAGAGTGTGAACCTCAAGGTCCACGCCGCCGTCAACAAGTCCATCACCCCGATCGTCTGCGTCGGCGAGTCGCTCGAGATCCGTGAATCCGGACAGACCGACAAGGTCGTCGAAGCGCAGGTCCGCGCGGCATATCTGAACCTGGACGCCGACAAGGCGGCCCAGACCATCATCGCCTACGAACCGATCTGGGCGATCGGAACCGGCAAGACCGCGACACCGGAGATGGCCAACACCACCATCAAGGCGATCAGAGGCGTCATGAAAGACCTGTACGGCGATGCCTTCGCACAGTCGGTCAGAATTCTGTATGGAGGATCGGTCAACGTCAAGAACGTTGACGCGCTGCTTTTGGAAGAAGACATCGACGGCGCGCTTGTCGGCGGAGCCTCGCTTGATCCGGATTCGTATCTGAAACTTGTGGAAGCCGCCTTGAAAAAGGCCTGACAAAGACAAAAAAAGACCTTCAAGGTCTTTTTTTCATCGAATAGGAAATTCTATCCTGTTTGAGAGAAACCAACCAGTTGGACATACAACCCAAAAAGCCCCCGACTCACAGGGGCGATTGATCGTCCATGACACACGTCCTACTTCTTCAGTTTGGCATAAAGATCGACAGGAACCCACTTCGGTTTGTTGCATTGGGGACAGTAAGTCCTGAACCTGTCGTTGTCTTCTTCCTCAAGCAGCCACTGGATTTCCTCGAACTCGACATCCTCTTCGAAACCGCACTTCAAGCATTTGAAACGGACATAATCGTCAAAGATCTCCGATGCCAGAAACGCATCCCGTTCAGGTCTCGGACCGAAGTAAAAGGGATCGCTCATGGCGTCGTCATAACGTTGTTCCTTCTCCTCCATGGAGACAGGTTTCCTGATGACAGTGTAGATGTTGGGCATGGTCAAGGCCCTCCTTTCAAAGGTAGGTGTGAGAGGTCGAGGTTGAGTTTCATGATGGTCCCGCAGGCACACAGGACAGGGTCGAATCCGAAAGACCTTCGGATCATGGTTCTCCACCGGAGCGCGTTCTTCCGTCTGGTGGCCGATGGTGCGCTCTCCATCCGTTCTTGTGTGGCGCACACCCGTGTCGTCCTGTTCGAGTAAAACCCATAATACCTGATGAGATGGAAGTTCTTGTCAGGAATATGGATGATCAGGCGTTTGATGAAATCGAAGACATCCTCGGTGATGACTTGCCGCCCCATCTTCTTGTCTTCCTCTTCGATGCCGTCATCCTCATGAGGGTCATAGTACCACGTGACCTTGCGGGTCTGGTGGTCGACATCGAGAATCCTTGACTCGCTGATGGCGGGATGGGAGGCGTAGCGGGCGATATATGCCGAAATCTTTTTGATGCGCACCTTCGAGTCCTTGCCGTTGTTTCCGGGGCCATACATGTAGAAGCCGTCCTTGTATCTGTTGGCCAGCCATGCGCGAAGCTTCTGGAAGTGTCGGTAGGGGCGTTTGTCTTCAAGACATTTCAAGTGGTCCGAAATCTTCCTTGGAAGAACCAGCTGGAAGAAGCGTCTCATCCGCGCGAAGTGGAAGTAGGAGAACACGCGCAGTGTGTTCGACACGTCCATCGTCCGTTCGGCGACCAACGCATGGATGTGAGGATTGTACTTCATGTCTCTTCCGTATGTGTGGAGAAAGCAGACGAAACCGGCCCGTCTGTCGGTCCTCTTCGCGATTCCGCTTTGTTGGACAATGTCTGTCAACGTCGCGTTCACGGCGTCGAAGAGGACATCGTGAAGATGGCGATGGATCCTGAAGAGGTCTCTCAGTTCCTCGGCGATGGTGAAGACGAAGTGACGGTGGGGAACCTGGAGAAGTTTCTTTTCGATCTCGATCGTCCTGTGCTCCCGGTACTTCTGGCTGCAGGTCGGGCAAAACCGCGAATGGCAGGAAAGACCGGTCAGATGGAAATTGTCACAGACAGGACATTCGTAAAAGAGATAGCCCTTGCTCAGGTCCCGGCATTCGATCATACGACGGACATTTGAAATGATCGCCGGTCTGAGACGTCCCCGGTATTCCTCTTCAAACTCAGGCCAGTATCGTCTGAAAATGTCCTGGAGTGTATGCTTCCCTTCGGCTTTCCGGGCATCGGGCATGTTGTTCAGTTTGGCGATTTCGTTCTCATAGACGGTCTTTCCGGAGGCTGCGGCCACCATCAGGAGATCTCTGAAACGATCCTGATTCGCATAGCTTGTGTTCATGCTTTCAGGATACACGACATTGACTGAAAAGAAAAGGCGATTTCAATCGCCTCGAGTGAGATTCATCTCACTTTTGTTCTTTTCGGTCCAAAGTATGGTAAAATG
>Ga0265294_10006089_pt1 | contig 14566 bp, 16 predicted proteins | sample MunlanPumphouse3_FD_192504 | JGI IMG/M metagenome (GOLD analysis project Ga0265294, IMG submission 192504) | Groundwater microbial communities from a municipal landfill in Southern Ontario, Canada - Pumphouse #3 | ecosystem: Environmental > Aquatic > Deep subsurface > Groundwater | place... | reverse complement strand
GAAAACAGTTGAAGAAGCTGGAGTTCCTTTTAATAACCCAATTCATGCTAATTTAAATACAAATTATACTTTTGATAATTTTGTAGTAGGGGATACTAATAGACTTGCTTTTACTGCATCTTTAGCCGTTGCTGAAAAACCAGGAAAAGCTTATAATCCTTTATTTTTATATGGAAGTAGTGGTCTTGGAAAAACACATTTAATGCATGCTATTGGGAATTTTATTGTTAATTCAACCAATAAAAAGGTTTTATATGTTACAAGTGAAAGGTTTAAATCTGATTTTGTAAGTATTAATAAAAAGGATAGTTCTATTGATTTTGTTGATGATTTTAAAAATAAATATAGAAATTTAGATGTTTTGATTGTTGATGATATTCAATTTTTAGCAAATGCAACTCAAAGTCAACAAGAATTTTTTCACACTTTTAATGAATTACATCAAGAAGGAAAACAAATAATTATTTCTTCTGATAGATCTCCTGATGATTTAAAATTGTTAGAAGAAAGATTAAGAACAAGGTTTAGTTGGGGTTTAACTGTTAATGTTTTTCCTCCTGATTATGATCTTAGAATTGAAATTTTAAAAAAGAAACTTAGTGCTCACGAATTAGCAAAACCTTTAAGTGAAGATGTTATTGAATTTATTGCTAACAATTGTACTTCTGATGTTAGAAAATTAGAAGGTGCTTTAAATAGACTTTTTGCATATACTGCTATGTTTAATAAAGATAAAATTGATTTAAATGTTGCGTTAGAAGCTTTAAATGATTATTTAAGTTCTAGTTGTTATATGAAAAACAATATTCAAAAGATTCAAAAAATTGTTTGTGATTATTTTTCCATTACTATGGATGATTTAATTTCAAAAAAAAGGACTAGTAAAATTGTATTAACAAGACAAATATCTATGTATTTATGTAGAAATTTAACTGATGAAAGTTTTCCTAAAATTGGAATGGAGTTTGGTGGTAGAGATCATACAACAGTAATGCATTCTTGTGATAAAATAGAAAAAGAAATAAAAGAAAGTAAAGATTTTAAAAAAATGATTGAATCTTTAAAAACTAAAATGTGAATAAGTAATAGTTATTAACTTTTTATTAACAGGTTTATATCTCATATTTTATTTAGTTTTTTTTAAGTTATTAACATTATACACATTTATAATAAAAATATTATATAATAAAATTAAATTATGGAGGTTTTATGAAATTCAAAATTAAAAAGGAAATATTAAATGAAAATTTAAATAATGTATCTAAAGCTTTATCAAATAAAAATATTATTCCTATATTATCTGGAATAAAATTTGAATTAAAAGAAGAAGGGTTATATTTAATTGCCACAGATGATGATATAACAATTCAAAGTTTTATAGAAAAAGAAAATAGTATAGAAATATTTGAATTAGGAAGTATTATAATTCCGGGAAGATATTTTATTGATATAGTAAGAAAAATTCCAACTGAAGAAATTAATTTAGAAACAGATGGTTTAATATTAAATATTACCACAAAAACTTCTCAATATAATTTAAATGGGATGCATTATAATGATTTTCCTGAAAGAACATTAGAATTAATAAAAAGTCCTATAGTATTATCATCTAAAATTATTAAAAACATAGTAAATCAAACATCATTTTCTGTATCTAATCAAGAATCTAGACCTATATTGACTGGTATAAATTTACTAATAAATAAAGATTTATTAGAATGTGTTGCTACAGATTCTTATAGATTATCTAAAAAAATATTAAAATTAGATAATAAGTTTACAGATAAAATTAATATAGTTATTCCAGGAAAAAATTTAATTGAATTAAGTAAAATTTTAGATGAAAAAGAAACAAATGTAGAAATACATATATTTTCTAATAATATTTTATTTAAATTTTCAAATATATTATTTCAATCTAGATTATTAAATGGAACTTATCCAGATACTTCAAAATTAATAAAAGAGGAACATATATTAAAAATAACAACAAACTTAGAAGAATTATATAATGTAATAGATAGAGCATCTTTATTAACAAATGAAAAAGAAAAAAATGTAGTTAAAATGGATGTTTTTGAAAATGAATTAATTATAAGTTCAACATCTTTAGAAATAGGAAATATTGAAGAAAAAATGTCTATTGAAAAAGATTCTAAAGAAAATATAAAAATAGCATTTTCTTCTAAATATATGATGGAAGCTTTAAAATCATTTAAAAGTGAAAAAATAGATATTTATTTAAGTGGTGAAATAAAACCAATAATATTAAAAGAACAAGAAAATGATAGTTTAATACAATTAATATTACCTATTAAGACTTTTTAAAAAAGAAAACTTGTTATTTTTCTTTTTTTTTAATATAATTGCATTTTGAAAAGGTGATTTTTATGGATTATGATGTAATAGTAGTTGGAGGAGGGCATGCGGGCTGTGAAGCTTGTTTAGCCACGTCAAAAAACAATTTAAAAACATTATTAATAACAACAAACATTAATAATATTGCAACTATGCCTTGTAATCCTTCTATAGGTGGTAGTGCAAAAGGGATAGTTGTAAGAGAAATAGACGCATTAGGTGGAATTATGGGTGTTTGTGCAGACAAAACTTTAATTCAAATGAAAATGTTAAATTATAATAAAGGTCCTGCCGTTAAATCTCTTAGATCTCAAATTGATAAGGTGTTATATTTAAAAGAAATGTTAAATATATTAAATACTCAAAAAAATTTGAAAATTTTAGAATCAACAGTTGAAAATCTAATAATAGAAAATAATATTATAAAGGGAGTTATTTTAGAAAATAATGAGAAAATTTATAGTAAGTTTGTTATATTAACAACAGGAACTTATTTAAAAAGTGATATTTTAATAGGAAACACAAGAACAAGAATCGGTCCAAACAACGAAAAACCATCTAATTTTTTAAGTGATAATTTAAAAAAATTTGGATTTGATATATTAAGATTAAAAACAGGAACTCCAGCAAGATTGGAAAGAAGTTCTATTGATTTTAGTAAAACTAAAATACAAGAAGGTGATTCAAAACCTTATACTTTCAGTTTTGAAAATAAAATATATTATGATGTAAATAATCAAGAACCTTGTCATTTGATTTATACAACAAAGGAAACTAAAAAAATAATATTAGAAAATTTAAATAAATCAAGTATGTATGGTGGACTTAATGATATAAAAGGAGTAGGACCTAGATATTGTCCATCAATTGAAGATAAAATAGTAAGATTTAGTGATAAAGATGTTCACCAAATATTTTTAGAACCGGAAAGTAAATTTTATGATGATATTTATGTTCAAGGGTTTTCTACAAGTATGCCTAAAGATGTACAAGAAAAAATGATTCATAGTTTACCTGGTTTAGAAAAAGCAAAAATATTGAAGTATGCTTATGCTATTGAATATGATGCAATATATCCTACTCAGTTAAATAAAAATTTAGAAACAAAAGTAATAGAAAATTTATTTACAGCGGGTCAAATTAATGGAACAAGTGGTTATGAAGAAGCTGCTTGTCAAGGTTTAATGGCGGGAATAAATGTATTTTTGAAAAGTATTAATCAAGAACCTTTTGTTTTAAATAGAAATGAAGCATATATAGGAGTTTTAATAGATGATTTAGTTACAAAAGGAACAAATGAACCTTATAGGTTATTAACATCAAGAGCTGAGTATAGACTTTTATTAAGACATGATAATGCAGACATAAGATTAATGGAATATGGATATAAATATAATTTAATATCAAAAGAAAGATATTTAAATTTTAAAAAAAAGGTAAGCCAAATAGAAAGTTTAAAAGAAGAAATACATGAAAAAAAATTAGGTAAGTTTTTAAAAACAACCGAAAATTCTATATTTACTATATCTAATTTAGATAAGTTTTCTGATGAAGTAAAAGAACAAGTTGAAATAAATATTAAGTATGAAGGTTATATAAAAAAGACCTTAAAAGAAGCAGAAAAGATGCTTAAATTAGAATATAAAAAGATACCAAAAGATATAGATTATGATAAAATAAAAAATATAGCAACAGAAGCACGACAAAAATTGAATAAAATCAAACCAGAAACGATAGGGCAGGCAATGAGAATAAGTGGAATAAATCCATCTGACATTTCGGTTCTAATGATATATATGAAAAGGTATTTTTATGAGTGAAAAAGAATTAAAAGATTTATTTAATTTGGATGTAGAGACTTTAGAAGTTTTAAAAAAATATTATGATTTTGTTATAGAAAAAAACAAAGTTTTAAATTTAACATCAATAATTGAGAAAGATGAATTTTATTTAAAACATTTTTGTGATAGTTTATATTTAAATAAAACTATTGATTTTTCTAAAAGTTTATATATTTGTGATTTTGGAACTGGAGCTGGTTTTCCTGGTTTGGTTTTGAAAATAGTGTATCCTAATTTAAAAGTAGATTTAATAGAAGCAACTAATAAGAAGTGCGGTTTTTTAAAGGGTGTTGTAGAAAGTTTGAAATTAAAAGATGTAAATATTATTTGTGACAGAATAGAAGAATATAGTAAAAAAAACATTGAAAAATATGATTATGTTTTATGTAGAGCTGTTGCAAAATTGGGAATATTGTGTGAAATTTCAAGTCAAGTAATAAAAAATGGTGGATATTTAGTTTGTATGAAATCTAGTTATAAAGAAGAAATAAAAAATGTGGAAAAAGTCAAAACTTTGGGATTGGAACTAGAAAATATAATTGATTTTGATTTAAAAGGTAATAAAAGATGTTTAATAAAATTTATAAAAAAAGAAAATACTAATCATATTTATCCTAGAAATTATAACTTAATAAAGAAAAACCCTTTATTTTAAAAAAAACATTGTATTTTAATGTTTTTTTTAGTATTATATAAAGAGAATAGAGTAATAAGGAGGGGTCCTTTATGAATGAAAGAAAAGAAGTATTATATGTAGATCTTGAAGATATACTTCCAAATAGATTTCAACCAAGGTTAAATTTTGACGAAAAAGGAATAAATGAGTTAGCGTTATCAATAAAACAACATGGTATAATTCAACCTTTAATTGTTAGAAGATTGGGCAATAAATATGAAATTATAGCGGGAGAAAGAAGATATAAAGCTTCAACAGTAATTGGACTAAAAAAGGTACCAGTAATTGTTACTGATGTTGATGATAATAAAAGTGCCGAAATGGCTGTTGTTGAAAATATTCAAAGAAAAGATATGTCACCTTTAGAAGAAGCAAAATCTTTTGAAAAAATTCTAAAAAGCGAAAATATAACACAAGAAGATTTAGCTATTAGAATGGGAAAAAGCCAGGCTTTAATTGCAAATAAATTAAGACTTTTAAGTTTGTCAGAAGAAGTACAAGACGCATTACTAAATGAAAAAATTTCAGAAAGACACGCAAGAAGTTTATTAAGGGTGAAAAACCTGGAACTTCAAAAAGAAATATTAAATGAAATAATAGAGAAAAAATTAAATGTTAAATCAACAGAAGATTTAATATTAAAAAAAACGGATGATCAAGAAATAAAGCCTTTTGATTTAAATTTCAAACAAGAACCAACTATTGAATCAAATCCTCAATTAGATATTTTATATAATTTAAATAAGGAAAAGGAAGAAACAATAAATGTTGAGTTGCCAATTGTAGAAAAGGTAAATGAAAATTTAGAAAGTATAAATATTGAAAAACCAAAAGCTAATTTAGATGAATTGTTAGAAGGAAGAGAACCTGAAATAAAAGAAGAAGTAAAAGAAAATAAATTTATAAATGAAAATATGTTTTCTACTGATATTTTTGACATAAAAGATTTAGAAAAACCAGAAGTGTTAGAAAATATAAACGAAGATAAGAAAGAAGTATTAAAAGACATTGAAGAAATTAAAAATTTAATTGGAAAAATAAAAAACAATGGAACAAAAATAAGTTTTGATGAGATGGACTTTGAAAGTTTATATAAAATAATAATAAATATAGAAAAGTAAGGAATAATTATGAATAATAAAGGTTTAACTTTAGTAGAACTTTTAGCTGTTTTTATGGTATTAACTATTTTAGGAACAATAACGTTTGTTTCTGTAATATCTAGGATTGAAGATGCTAATGAAAAATCCGAAATGGTTTTAATTTCATCTATAGAACATGCTGCAGAAATGTATGTATTAGAAAATAGATATGATTTTGAAGAAGAAACTTATATGATAAGTGTTCAAAGTTTAATAGATGAAGGTTATTTAAGAGAAGAAAATTTACAAAACCCGCTAACAAAAGAAGATATAGATACAGCTACTCTAGTTGAAGTTCAAATAGGAGCTAACAATAAGATTGTTGTAACATATAATTTAAATCAATAATACATATTTTTGTGTATTATTTTTTTTCTTTTTTATGTATTTTTTAATAAATATATGTTATAATTTAGCGTAGTAAATTTACAGGAGATTATATGAAAGAAGTCAACATAAAATCAATAATAATTAATTCTGAAGAAGAAACTTTAAATTTTGAAACAAAAGGGAAATATAATCAAAAAGGAAAGACTTTAGAATTTTTTGAGGATGATCTATTTGTTAAAATACAGTTTAGTAATAAACAAGTAATAATTAACAGAATGAATGAGGATTATAATTTAAATTTAATCTTTAAATTAAATAAAGTTAATATATGTTTTTATCAAGTTAAGTCTTTGGGTTTAGAAATAAATTTGAAAACATTAACAAAAAAACTAGAAGTAAATGACAAGTATATATTTTTAGAATATATATTATATAACGATAAAGAAGAAATAGGTAAATTTGAATATAACTTAATGTTTTGGGAGTAAATTATGAAAGAAATGTTAAAAGAAAATTTATATCAAATATTAGATAAAAAAATATCAATTGAGGAAATAGTAATAGAAATCCCAAAAGATAGAAAAATGGGAGATTTAGCGATTCCTTGTTTTCTTTATTCTAAAATTTTAAAACAAAATCCAAATGAAATTGCACTATTTATATCTAAAGAATTGGACTCAAGTAATTATGAAAAAATAGAAGTTATAAACGGATATATAAATTTATTTTTTAATAAAACAAAATTTACAAAAGAAACATTAGAAGAAATAATTGAAAAAAAAGAAAATTATGCAAATAATAATGTTGGAAACAATAAAACAATAGTAATGGATTATTCTGCTCCAAATATAGCAAAACCTTTTGGAGTGGGTCATTTAAGAAGCACTGTAATTGGTAATGCTTTAAAAAACATATGTAAAAAAAATGGATATAATGTGGTTTCTATAAATTATTTAGGTGATTGGGGAACTCAATTTGGAAAATTAATAGCAGCTTATAAAAAATGGGGAAACGAAGATTCTTTAAAACAAAATCCAATAGAAGAATTAAAAAACCTTTATGTTAGGTTTCATGAAGAAGCTAAAGTTGATGAAAGTTTAGAAGAAGAAGGAAGAAGATGTTTTAAGTTATTAGAAGATAATGATGAAGAGAGTTTGAATTTATGGAAAAGATTTAGAGAAGTATCTTTGTTAGAATTTGAAAAAACCTATAAGTTATTGAATATAGATAAATTTGATTCATATGAAGGGGAATCCTTTTTCAATGATAAAACCGAAAATATAGTAAATGAATTGATAGAAAAAAATTTATTAGAAGAAAGCGATAATGCAAAAATAGTTAGATTACAAGATGATATGCCTCCAGCGTTAATAAAGAAGAGCGATGGAGCAACTTTGTACATAACTAGAGATTTAGCAGCAGTTTTATATAGAAAAGAAAAATATAAATTTGATGAAATGTTATATGTTGTTGGAAACGAACAAACACTACATTTTAACCAATTGAAATTATTATTAAACAAAATGGGGTATCCTTGGTTTGAAGACATTAAACATATAAGTTTTGGAATGATATTACAAGATGGGAAAAAGATGTCTACAAGACATGGAAAATCTATAAAACTACATGATGTTTTAATTGAATCAATAAATTTAGCAAAACAATATATAGAAGAAAGAACTAACTCTATTTTAGATAGACAAGAAGTAAGTGAGAAAATAGGAGTTGGAGCAGTAATTTTTAATGATTTAAAAAATTATAGAACTGGGGATATAGAGTTTAATTTAGAAGAAATTTTAAAATTTGAAGGTGAAACAGGACCTTATATACAATATACTTATGCAAGAACAAATTCACTTTTAGAAAATAAAAAAGATTTATTTGTAAATTATGATAATATAGATATAAGTGATTTTGTTTGGAATATAATATTCAGATTATATAATTTCAAAGAAGTAATAATCAAATCTAAACAAAATTATGATCCTTCTGAAATAGCAAAGTATTTAATTGATTTAGCACAAGATTTTAATAAATTTTATGCTAATGAAAAAATAGTGGATGAAAATTCAGAATTTAAATTAAAAATATCTGAAGCTGTTTCTATAGTATTAAAAGAAGGAATGAATATATTAGGAATAAGATTACCAAATAAAATGTAGGAGGAATTATGAATTTAAAAAAATTAAGCATAGAAGAACTTGAAGATATGTCACATATAAACATGGCATATAACATATTGAAATTTGAAAAAAAACAAAAAACAACACCTGAATTATTTAAAGAAATTTGTAATTTGTTAAGTTTATCAGAAAAAAGATATCAAGATTTAATTGGGGATTTCTATACTTCTTTGGTAGTTGATAAAAGGTTTGTATTATTAGATGGAAAATGGGATTTAAAAGAGAATACATTAATTGAAGAGTCTAATGATGATATAGAAGAGATAGATGACATAGACATTATAGAAGAGATAGATGAAGATGAAGAAATAGAAGAAAAAGATTTAGATGAAGACGAAGAAATAATAGAAGAAGAACCCGAAGAAGAGGAAGAAGATACTATTCCTTTTGAAGAAGAAGAGGAAGAAGAGGAAGAGGAATAAGAATAAGAAAGGATTGATAACATGAAAAATAGGTTAGATGAAATAGAAAATAGATATAATTTTCTAAGTCAAGAACTTATGAAACAAGAAAACATAAAAGATTTATCAAAATATAAAGAGTTATCAAAAGAACAAAAAAATATAGAAGAAATAGTAAATAGTCACAAAGAATACAAAAAAATATTAGAAGATATAAAATTAACTAAGGAAATGTTAGAAGATAAGGAATTATTTGAGTTTGCAAAAGAAGAACTAAAACCTTTAGAAATCAAAAAAGAAGAAAAAGAAAAAGAGTTAGAACTTTTATTAATTCCAAAAGATGAAGATGATGATAAAAATGTAATAGTAGAAATAAGAGGAGCAGCAGGTGGAGACGAAGCAAATATATTTGCTGGGAATCTTTTTGAAATGTATTCAAGATATTGTGAAAATATGAACTGGAAGATTGAAATAGTAAATGAAATAAGAGGTTCTTCTGGAGGATATTCCCAAATAGAATTTATGATAAAAGGTAAAAATGTTTACTCTAAATTAAAATTTGAAAGCGGAACTCACAGAGTCCAAAGGGTTCCTGGAACAGAAACTCAAGGAAGAGTTCATACTTCAACAGCAACAGTAATAGTTATGCCTGAAAGAGAAGACATAGATGTAGATATAAAGGAACAAGAATTAAGAATAGATGTTTATAGGTCAAGTGGAGCTGGAGGACAATCTGTAAATACTACAGACAGTGCTGTTAGAATAACTCATATTCCAACAAATATAGTTGTAACTTGTCAAAACGAAAGAAGTCAAATAAAAAATAGAGAACAAGCATTAACAATATTAAAAAACAAATTATATGAAAGATATTTAGAAGAACAATCAACAAAAGAAGGCGAAATGAGAAAAAGCAAAATTGGATTTGGAGATAGATCTGAAAAAATAAGAACATATAATTATCCTCAAAACAGAGTAACTGACCATAGAATAAATTTTAGTTTAATGGAATTAGATAGGGTAATGTTAGGTAAATTAGGTATATTAATTCAAGAACTTACTCAAGAAGATTTAAAAAGGAAGATTTCAAATGGATGTTAATTATTTATATAAGTACTTTAAAGAACATAATATTGATGAAAAATTATGTTCTTATTTAATTTCATATTATTTTAAAAACAAAAAAGAGTTAAATTTAATAGATAAAATTAAAGTTTTTTTTATAACAAAAAAGTTAAAAAACAATTATCCTATCCAATACATAGTTAAAAGTACTAGTTTTTTTGGTTATACTTATAAAATAAATAAAAATGTATTAATACCAAGATTTGAAACTGAGTTATTAGTTGAAAAATTATTAGAAAAACTAAATAAAAAATATAACTCAAAAACAATTAAATTGCTAGATATTGGAACGGGCAGTGGATGTATAGGAATAACCTTAAAAAAAGAAAAAAAAAATATTGAGTTGACTATATCTGATATTTGTAGAAAAGCTTTAAAGGTAGCTAAACATAATTCAAAAGGGATAGATTTAAAAATAGTACAAGGAAATTTGTTAAAACCTTTTATTAAATCAAATTCAAAATTCGATGTAATAGTAAGTAATCCTCCATATGTTGGACTTAATGAAGTAGTAGATAAAAGTATAGAAAAAGAGCCAAAAAAAGCAATATATGCAAAAAATAATGGACTTTATTATTATGAAGAAATTTTAAAATATGCAAACAAAGTATTAAATAAAGAATATTTAATATGTTTTGAAATAGGAGAAACTCAAAAAAAAGATATATTTTTATTAATTAATAAGTACTTAAAAAATTCTAAAATGGAAGTAGTAAAGGATTATAATCAAAAAGATAGGATTGTTTTTATATCAAACAAATAACATTTTGTTTGATTTTATATTTTAAAAATAGTAATATGTTATTAGGGTGATAATATGATTAATTCAAAAGAGTTATTAGAAGAAGCAAAAATTAATAGAAAAACAATATTTCAATTAAATACAAATAATTTAGAAACAACTAAGTATATTTTGGAAAAATGTGAAGAATTAAAAGAAAATGTAATACTAGGTGTTAGTGAAGGTGCAATAAAATATATGGGAGGTTATAACGTTGTTTATAGCGTTGTTAAATCTTTAATAAACGATTTAAATATAACTATAAAAGTTGTATTACACTTAGATCATGGTTCAAGTTTTGATTCTTGTAGAAAAGCAGTAGATGCTGGATTTACATCAGTAATGATAGATGCTTCTAAACATAATTTAGAAGAAAATATAAGAATAACATCAGAAGTTGTTAAATATGCAAAACTAAGAAATGTAACAGTAGAAGGAGAAATAGGTGGAATTGGTGGGGTAGAAGATAATGTTGCATCAGGTATAGTTTATGCAAATGTAGAAGATTGTATAAACTATTGTAATGAAACAAAGATAGATTCTTTAGCTCCTGCTGTAGGAAGTGTTCATGGATTTTATAAAGAAGAGCCGAATTTACAGTTTGAATTGATAAAGGAAATAAGTTTAAAAACAAATATACCTTTAGTATTACACGGTGGTACAGGAATACCTAATAATGATTTGTTAAAAGCTGTCGACAATGGAATATCCAAAATAAACGTTAATACTGAACTTCAAGATTCTTGGACAAAAGGTTTAAGAAAATTTTTAGAAGAAAATAAAGAAGTTTATGATCCTAGAAAAATAATATCTTCAGGTGAAAAAAATATGAAAGAAGCAATTCAAAACAAAATAGAACTTTTTAGGAGATAAGATGTCAAAAATAATAATTGAAGGAAACCATAAATTATCAGGAGAAATAGTAATAAATGGTGCTAAAAATAGTGCAGTAGCGTTAATACCTGCCGCTATTTTGTGTGATGAGCAAGCAAAAATAATAAATGTTCCTAAAATATCAGATGTAGATTCTTTAGATGAAATATTAGAGTATTTAGGAGCTAAAATTGAAAAAACGGAAAAATCATTGATAATAGATTCTTCTAATATCAAAAATAGAGAAATACCCGAAAATATATCAAAAAAATTAAGAGCATCTTATTATTTTATGGGAGCATTATTAGGTAAATATAAAAGTGTCAAAATGTATTTTCCTGGGGGTTGTAACATTGGAACTAGGCCCATAAATTTACATTTAAAAGCTTTTGAAGCATTAGGCGCAAAAGTAGAAGAAAAAAACAATTTATATATAATAAAAGCAAAAAAATTAAAAGGAGCAAAAATATATTTTGATATAGCTAGTGTTGGTGCAACAATAAATACAATTTTAGCAGCTGTAAAAGCAGAAGGAATAACTACTATACAAAATGCAGCTAAAGAACCTGAAATTGTAAATGTGGCAACCTTCTTAAATAATATGGGAGCTAAAATAACAGGAGCAGGAACTAGTGAAATAAAAATAGTAGGGGTAAAAAGTTTAAAAAGTACTTTTATAGAAGTTATACCAGATAGAATAGAAGCTGGAACATATCTTATTTTAGCTTCATTAATAGGAAAAAATATAAAAATAAAAAACATAATACCAGAACATATAGAAGCTTTAATTTCTAAATTAAAAGAAGCTGGAGTGGATATGTATATAAATTCTGATTATATATTAGTAAAAGGACATAAGAAATTAAAATCAATAAATATTAAAACTTCTGTATTTCCAGGTTTTGCTACAGATTTGCAACAACCTCTTTCTACTTTTATGACACAATGTAATGGTAGATCAATTATTAATGAAACAATATATGAGAACAGGTTTCAAAACTTAGAACATTTATCAAAAATGAATGCAAAAGTAGATATAATAAAAGACAAAGCCTATATATATGGTAAAACAAATTTAGTAGGAAATAATGTAGTTGCAACTGATTTAAGAGGAGGAGCCTGTTTAATAATTGCAGGACTAATAGCAAAAGGAACAACTACAATTGATAATGTAGAACATATACTAAGAGGCTATTCTAATATAATAGAAAATTTAGAAAAAATAGGTGCAAAAATAAAAATAGTTGATTTTTAAAAAAACAACTGATATAATATGTAAAGTCTTAAAAAACTATAACAAATTTGTTATGGCGAGAGGAGTAAAAATATGAGCAAGAAAACAGAATATAAAAAATGTGAAGTATCTTGTGCTTGTGGAGAAACATTTGAAACAATGTCTACAAAAGAAAATATTCACGTAGAAGTTTGTGATAAATGCCATCCTTTTTATACAGGTACTCAAAAAAGAGGATCTAAAACTGGTAAAATTGAAAAATTTAAAGAAAAATATAATTTATAAAAAGATAAAATATTTTATCTTTTTTTTATGATAAAATATAATTGAGGTGTATATATGAAAATATTAATATCATCAGATCATGCTGGTTATAAAAAGAAGAAACAAATAATAAAATTTTTAAATAATTATGAGGTAATAGATTTAGGAACAAATTCTGAAAATCCCGTAGATTATCCAGATTATGCTTTTGAATTATCAAAGAAAATAGCAAGCAAAGAAGCAGATTTAGGAATATTAATATGTTCTACAGGAATAGGAATGTCTATAGCATCAAACAAAGTAAAAAAAATAAGATGTGCAAAAATAGATAATTGTAAAGAAGCCGTTTGTGCAAAAGAACATAATAACGCTAATGTAATAGCACTATCAAGTAAAAAAAGTATGTTTAGAATAAAAAGAATAATTAATTCATTTTTAAGTTCAAATAGTAGTTTAGAAGAAAGACATATAAGAAGAATAAAAAAAATTGAGGATTACGAAAATGAATTTTAAATTAGTGTTGTATTTGTTTTTTATACCTTTTATAATGTGGGTAGTACTACAATTAAATATAGAAAAATATTTTAAAAAAAATTCTGAAATTCAAATAAAGTTTTTTTACTTATTTTTGTCTTTATCAATATCTTATTTAATAGTAAATCTACTTTTTGATTTATATGAAACTTTTTCCTTTTTATGATAAAATATAATTAAGGAGAGTGATAATATGTTATTTGAAATTAGAGGAAAACAGATAAAAGTTACAAAATCAATTGAAACTTATATTAAAGAAAAAATAAACAAGATGGATAAATATTTTTCAAATCCTGAGAGCTTAAAAGTTCAAGTATTAATTAAAGTAAAAAACCAAGATCAGATAATAGAAGTAACCATATATACTAAAGAATTTACAATTAGAGCAGAAGAAAGAAATCAAAATTTATATGCTTCTATAGATTTAGTTTCTGATAAAATAGAAAGACAAATAAGAAAAAATAAAACAAAATTAAATAAAATAGATAAAGATAAAACAAAAGAATTTGTATTAAATTATGAATCAGAAGAAGTAGAAGAATATTCAAAAATTATTAAAAGAAAAAAAATAGATTCAAAACCAATGAACGAGGATGAAGCAATATTACAAATGGAAATGTTAGATCATGACTTCTTTTTGTATAAAGATTCAAAGGATATGTCTTTTAAATTAATATATAAAAGAAAAGACGGAAATTATGGTTTAATAGAAACTAATTAAAGAAAATAGTTAATTATTTTCTTTTTTTTTGATACAATACTATATGAGGTGTTTAACATGAAAATTTTTAAAAGTTTATTTGATCATGAATACAAAGAATTAA
>Ga0265294_10006088_pt1 | contig 14567 bp, 13 predicted proteins | sample MunlanPumphouse3_FD_192504 | JGI IMG/M metagenome (GOLD analysis project Ga0265294, IMG submission 192504) | Groundwater microbial communities from a municipal landfill in Southern Ontario, Canada - Pumphouse #3 | ecosystem: Environmental > Aquatic > Deep subsurface > Groundwater | place... | reverse complement strand
GAGTCCAACCCCAATCAGGAACGCCTCAGGAAAAACGTTGAGGCGATTCCGGATGAGGAATTATGGATGGCGCATGAACTTTGCCGCCACAATCTGGTCCGCCATTCAAGGAAACGCCTCCAGCAGCAGATGAAATGCCGAAACCTTGACTGCGATATCATTTACAAGGCAAAGAATTTCCTCGATCCCGAAATACTCACTATCGGTTTCGCCCGGCGTTTCGCGACTTACAAACGCGGAACTTTGCTGCTGCGCAACCCCCAGAGACTGAAAAAACTGCTGAACAGCCAGGAAAAGCCGATTCAGCTGATTTTCGCCGGGAAAGCCCATCCGGCCGACGAAGCCGGGAAAGCCCTGATCCAGGACCTGATCAGGTTCTGTCAGGATTCCGACGTCCACAACCGGATAGTTTTCCTTGAAGACTACAACATGGCGCTTGCGCGGGAACTGGTTTCCGGTGTCGACGTCTGGCTCAATACGCCGCGCCGACCGCAGGAAGCAAGCGGCACTTCCGGAATGAAGTCCGCCGTCAACGGGGTTCTAAATTGCAGTATACTCGACGGCTGGTGGGCTGAAGCTTACACCCCGGAATGCGGTTTCGCTATTTTCGGCGACGAGAATTACGAAGATCCCGAAGACTGCGATAACTATGAATCCCATATGCTTTTCAATACTATTGAAAATGATATCATACCCTGTTTCTATGAGCGTTCCGAAGGCGGAATTCCCCATCGCTGGATAAAAATGATGAAAGAATCCATCATCGTCGGGCTCAGTAAATTTTCAAGCGCCCGCATGGCTCAACAATATAATAACGGCTTCTACGCCCCGGCGCTGCATAATTTTACAAACCTGCTTAAAGACGATGCCGCCGCAGGTAAAAAGCTCATCGGCATAAAAGAACTCCTGAATGACAATTACGACAAGCTTTCGATAGAATACCCGCAGGTAGACCGGGAACTGGTAGATGTCCATATCGGCGACACTTTCAACGTGAAATCCAAAGTGTTCCTGAACCGCCTTGCTCCCCAGGACGTCGAGGTGCAGGTGTATTACGGCCCGGTAAATGTCCATAACGAAATCATTCACAGCCATACCGCCGCAATGGAGCTTGCCGAAGATCTCGGTGAAGGATATTACATTTACAGCCATGAGCTCAAGTGCACCCAGGCCGGACGTTTCGGCCTGACCGCGAGAATAGTACCGTCAGGAAGTAACTGGCAGAACAGTATGCCCGGATTTATCCACTGGGCGGAATAGAATATTAAGGATTTCCAATGAATTCAAAAGAATGGAACTCGCCGCGAATATTGATCGTGACTCCGGAAATAACCTACCTTCCCCAAGGTATGGGCAACATGTCAAACCGCATGCAGGCAAAAGCCGGAGGACTGGCCGACGTTTCGGCGTCGCTGGTTACTGCTCTCTACCGCCAGGGCGCGGACGTGCATGTAACTTTGCCGCATTACCGGCGAATGTTCAATATCGACGTCGGCCGCCTGATCAGCAATGAATTGCAGGTATACATGAGCAATTTGTCCAACAGCCGGATACATCTGGCTGAAGACCGGATATTCTACTATCGCGATTCGGTTTACAGCGGTTACGACACCGACAGTTTCCGTTTTTCCATTGCCTTCCAGCGCGAAGTCATCAACAATATTATTCCCAAGGTAAAACCCGACCTGATCCACTGCAATGACTGGATGACCGGGCTTATCCCGGCCATGGCCCGGCGCCTCGGCATTCCATGTTTGTTCACGGTTCATAATATCCATACCCAGAAAATGATGATAGAAGCCATTGAAGACCGCGGCGTAGACGTCGCCGAATTCTGGGATAAACTTTATTATGCGCGTCAGCCCTATAATTATGAGGAAACCAGGAACAGCAACCCGGTTGATCTCCTGGCCAGCGGAATTTTCGCGGCCCATTACATAAATACCGTATCCCCCACCTTCCTTCACGAAATCGTCGACGGGCGACACAGTTTTATACCGGCGCACATCCGTCACCAGATAGCCGCAAAATCCCTTGCGGACTGCGCGGTGGGTATTCTCAATGCTCCGGATGAATCATTCAACCCGGAAAACGACAGTTTTCTTTCCGAACGCTATTGTCCGGAAACGGTTCTGGAAGGCAAAAGACGAAACAAGGCTATCCTGCAAAAACGCCTTGGTCTGAAGGTCGATCCGGACGTACCCGTACTTTTCTGGCCTTCACGCCTTGATCCGGTACAGAAAGGCTGCCAGCTCCTGACCGGTATTCTTTACCGGCTCATCGATAAATACTGGGATAAAAATCTACAGGTCGCTATCGTTGCCGACGGCCAGTATTTCCAATGTTTTCAGGATATAATCTGCATGCATGATTTCTATGACCGGGTGGCCATATGCGGTTTTGACGAAAAACTTTCGCATATTGGTTACGCGGGATCCGATTTCACGCTTATGCCTTCTCTTTTCGAACCCTGCGGCCTGCCTCAAATGATAAGTCCAATTTACGGGACTTTGCCGATAGTGCACGACACCGGAGGGCTTCACGACACGATAACCCATCTGACGCCGGATTACCGTAGCGGCAATGGCTTTGTTTTCAAAAATTATGATGAAGACGGACTGCTCTGGGGAATTGACCAGGCCGTTAAATTCTTCTCCCTGCCGGCGGAAACAAAACAAACCGTCCTTAAGCGCATTATGGAGGAGTCAAAAGCGGAATTTAACCATGACGTAACCGCCCGGCATTATCAGAATGTCTATGAACTGATGTTAAACAGGCCTTTGGTGTCGTGATGCCGATAAAAAAATTTTTACCCAACAAAACCGAACAACTGCTTTCCGATCCCTGGCTGAAACCGTTCCGTCACGACATCGAACGACGCGCGGCCGCTGCGATAAAAATGGAGCGGCGGCTGACCGGGGACAAACAAAGCCTGGCGGATTTTGCCTGCGCCCATGAATATTTCGGCTTGCATTTCCGCGGCGGGGAATGGGTCTTCCGGGAATGGGCTCCAAACGCCTCGGCAGTATATTTGACCGGTGATTTTTCCGGCTGGAGCCAAAACGAGGAGTTCCGTCTGGAACGCTTTAATCAACAGGGCGTATGGGAACTGAAATTACCAGGGGAAAGCCTGAAACACGGCATGCACTACCGCCTGACGGTTCACTGGCCCGGCGGTTGCGGCGAACGTATTCCCGCCTATGCCCGTTATGTTGTGCAGGATCCGCAAAGCAAAATCTTCAGCGCGAAAATATGGCATCCGGAAAAACATTACGTATTCAGGAATCCCAGCCCGGAAACCCCCGGTGAAATCCTGATTTATGAATCACATGTCGGCATGGCCCAGGAATACGAGGGCGTCGGCACTTTTAAAGAGTACCGGCAAAAAATTCTGCCCATGCTTGCCGGGTCCGGTTACAACACCATTCAGCTTATGGCGATCCTCGGACACCCTTATTACGGGTCTTTTGGTTATCACGTCGCCAATTTCTATTCGATCTGCTCCCTGTTCGGCACCCCGGACGAATTCAAGGAACTGGTGGATGCCGCCCATGGCCTGGGACTGCGGATAATTATCGATATGGTTCATTCGCACGCGGTAAAAAACGAAGTCGAAGGCGTCGCTAAATTTGACGGTACCAGCTATCAGTATTTCCATGAAGGCGAACGCGGCCAGCACCGTTTATGGGACTCTCTGCTTTTCGATTACGGCAAACCGGAAGTTTTGCATTTCCTGCTTTCGAACCTGCGCTTCTGGCTGGACGAATACCATCTGGACGGTTTCCGTTTTGACGGCGTCACCAGTATGCTCTATCATCACCACGGCCTGGGACACGCCTTTACCGGCTACGAAGAATATTTCGGCAGCCAGGTGGATGAACAGGCCTTCGCCTATCTGGCTTTGGCGAATAAAGTCATTCACGAAGTCAGGCCGGACGCCGTAACCGTTGCTGAAGACGTCAGCGGCATGCCGGGCCTGGCGGCGCCGCGCGAACATTTCGGCTGCGGTTTCGACTATCGCCTGGCAATGGGAATTACTGATTATTGGTTCAAACTGTTCGATAAAGCCGATGAAAACTGGAGCATGCCCGGCCTCTGGCACGAACTCACCAACCGCAGACGCGATGAAAAAACCGTCAGTTACGTTGAATGTCACGACCAGTCGATAGTAGGCGGGCAAACCGCCATTTTCCGGATGATCGAGCGTTCGATGTATGACTCGATGCGGATTGATTCGCAAAATATACTGGTTGACCGGGGAATAGCCCTGCATAAAATGAGCCGCCTCATTACTCTGGCGACCGCTGCGAACGGTTATCTGAATTTCATGGGCAATGAATTCGGACACCCGGAATGGGTGGATTTTCCGCGCGAGGGCAATAACTGGTCATATAAATACTGTCGTCGTCAATGGTCGCTGGCGGAAGACGAATCGCTGCGTTATCATTTCCTGCGCGACTTTGACCGTTCCATGCTGAAAATCATCAGGCAGGAAAAAATATTCGCCTGCCGGCCGCAAAAAATACTGGTCAACGACCGGGATAAAATAATCGCTTTCGAACGCGGCGGGCTCTTTTTCTTTTTTAACTTTCACCCTGCGCGTTCTTTCGATAACTACCGGATCGCGCTGCTGCCCGGAGAATATGAACTTATACTGGATTCCGACAGTCCGGTCTTCGGCGGCCATGCCCGGTTGGCCCCCAATCAGCATTTTTTCACCATGCCCGCTAAAAACGCCAACGAAATTTATCATGAAATCAGTCTTTACCTGCCCTGCCGTACCGCCCTGGTTCTCAAGCGGTGCGGGAAAAACACCTGATTTAAGATTCACCGATTTATCTCGTATGCTGTTTGTAAAAAGCTCCTTGCCGGTTAATTTAACTGATACGGAATGAATTAAATTTTACACAGGGATATAGGAAATATGAAAGTTCTGGTTTGCGGCGGCGCGGGATACATCGGCAGCGCCTGTAGTGAGTATTTGCTGGATAACGGTCATGAAGTAAGCGTTTTTGATTCGTTAATTACCGGACACCGTAAAGCCGTGGATCCCCGCGCTGAATTTATTGAAGGCAACCTCGGCAACCGGGATCTTATTATCAGTGTCTGTCAAAAGGGCGGTTTCGATGCGATCATGCATTTCGCCGCGTTCTCCCTGGTTGGCGAATCAATGAAAGATCCCTCAAAATACTTCCGCAATAACCTGGCCAACGGCATAAACCTTGCGGACGCGGCTGTTGCCGGCAAGGTTAAAACTATTGTATTTTCAAGTACTGCGGCTACATTCGGGGAGCCCGAAGAAAGCCCGATCCGGGAAACCACCATCCAGTGCCCGATCAATCCCTACGGCGAATCCAAGCTTTGTTTTGAAAAAGTCCTTAAATGGTACAGCAGAATTCACGGTATAAAATATGCCGCGCTGCGTTATTTCAATGCCGCCGGGGCCTCGGAAAATTTCGGCGAAGACCACAGTCCGGAAACCCATCTCATCCCGATAATTCTGCAAGTAGCCCAGGGCAAACGCGATAAAATTATGATTTTTGGTGATGATTACGACACGCCGGATGGTACCTGCATCCGTGATTATATTCATATTCTCGACCTGGCCCAGGCCCACATGCTTGCGCTTGACGCCCCTGAAAGCGGCCACTATAATCTCGGTACCGGCAACGGCCTGAGCGTAAAAGAAATAATTGAAGCCGCCCGGGAAGTTACCGGCCACCCGATCCCGGCGGAAGTTGCGCCCCGCCGTCCCGGCGACCCCGACCGCCTGATCGCGTGTTCGGAGCTTGCCCGCAAGGCTCTTGGCTGGAAGCCGCAATTTGAAAATGCCCAGGACATCATTTCCTCCGCCTGGAAATGGATTTGTAAAAACCCGGACGGATATAACGATAAATAGAGGATGCCGCAATGAAAAAAATACTTTTCGCATTATCCCTGACTGCCGCTTTAACCCTTGCCGCCGCTCCAAAGGATATGGCGGAACGCGAAAAACTCGCGGAAACGCTTCTGGAAAATCTGGGGGTTAGAAAACAGATAGTTGCGAATTTCGCAAAAATCAAAGCTCTCCACGTCAAGATTGTTAACAAAATCCTCGAAAACGCTTCAAAATCTGAAGAAGTATCAAATTTCAGGGATAAGGTTTTTGCGGTTTCTAACGATATATTGTCCTGGGACACGCTGAAGAAGGATTTTATAAAAATATACGCGGAAGCTTATTCCCTTGACGAGTTGCAGAAATTGAACACATTTTTTTCTTCTCCGGCAGGCAGAACTTTTATTGCCAAAACCCCGGTTCTACAGCGTAAACTGGTTTCGACGCTTCAGGTCCGGATAAAAGAGGCGAAAGAAAAAATACGGAAAATGTCTCATGAATTCATGACGGAGCAAATGCTCCAGGGGAAAACCAAGATGCCGAAGCCCCCAAAAAGAAAACCTTCCGTCAACCGCCAGATAATACAATTATAGGAATAAACAAAATATTTACGACTGCGGATGGATTTTCCCGGCGGAAAACTTGATGATCGGAATCAGCAGGATATAAACGATTCCGGCAGTAATGAAGACCCAGCGTACGCCTGCAAACATCGCGACGGAACCGCTGCATAAGGCCGCCAGCACCCAGCCCAGGGTTTTAGCGCTGGAGGCCCAGCCGAAAAATATGCCTCGTTTGTCGTCAGGAGTACACTTGGACAACCAGATTTGGAATACCGGATCAAGTCCCCCGGCAAAAAAGACCATCCCAAACCGGGCAGCGCCCAAAAGTAATAATGATTGAGCCAGAGCCTGCGGCAGCATCAATGCGCCGGCAAGGAGAGCCGACCAGACGGCAACCCGCGGAGCGGAAGTTTTATCCGCCAGCCAGCCGAGCAGCGAACCGGAAATAATTCCCGCCACTGCCGTAATACTGGCAATGATTCCCGTCCAGGTGGCGGCCCGCTCCAAACCATTGATTTTTTCCACCAGCACCGGCAAAAACGGCTGTTCGAACTGCCGTGCAAATCCCATTAACAGTAACAATAACAGAATAAACCAGACTGAACCAAATTTTGGGAAACGAAACTTGAATTCAGCTAATTTTTCCTTCAAAGTAAAGGTTTTCTGGAAATCGTCCTCGACTCCAAAAAGGACCAGCAGACCGGAGGTAAGAAGCAAAGCGCCGGTCAAAATGAAAGTTACCGTGTAGCCGAATTTATCAACGATCAACCCCCCAAAAAACATTCCGGCCATCGAACCGCTGAATAACGCTGAACTTATTGTTCCCAAGGCAAAACCTCGATTTTTGACCGGAGTCGTACTGGAAATCAACGTTTGCGAAGCAGTAACCGTACCGGAAAATGCGCCGATCAGAAAACGCAGCAGCAGCAACATCCCGACATTGGGAACAAAAGCCATCAAAGGCATCAGGAACGCCGAAACAAAGTTTGAACGCAGCAGCATCAGGCGCCTCCCGTAGACATCGGCGATAAATCCCCATACCGGCGACATTAAACAGAAGCTGATGGCCCCCATAGCCATGAATTGAGCGACATACATATTGCGCGTCGCGTCATCGGCAACCCCGAGTTTTTGAATATAAAAAGGAATGAAAGTGAGGCTCGAACTGAAAGCCGCTATAGAAAAAAACTGGCTTATCCAGATTATAAACAGATTCTTTTTCCAGTTTAACATGGTTTTTCCCGATAAAGAAGTTTATATTTAAAATACTGGCATTATTATTTTTTACTATAGGATTTAGTACTGAACTTATGTCGGATAGTGCTGTTATGGATAAAATATCAACGGATAGACTGCAAAAAATAATCGACGATACGCTGACTGCGGAACTGCAAACCTGTACAGCGTTGGAGTTCGGGGAGCCGCGTTACGGGCGCTGGGTGGTTTATAATATCCCATCGTTTACGATGGTAACGCGCGGCAGGGCGGTAACTGAGTTCAGGAATAACAAAACGCCGCTCAAGCGTTTTGAAGGCAGTTTATGCTGTATTCCCGGCGGCATGTGGCGTCGCACCATTATTTCTGAACCGAAAGGAGCCGACTTCTGTCTTTGCCGTTGTTTATATACGGTTTTTAACGGTTTCAATTTATTATCGCTTTACGATATCCCGGATTTCTTCAGCCATTCCAACAGTTTAAGGTTTGCGAAAATCCACCGTGATTTACTACGGTTGAATGATCCGGGAACCGCTTCTCCGTTTGAAACCGCCGCGCGCCGCAAGGAATTGTGTTTTTCGCTCCTTAACCTGATACTGGCCGAATCACGTCTAAAGCCGGAAGCGTTCAACCGGATTCGCCAGTTGCAACGTTTCGGGGCGGTGGTCAAATACCTGAACAAACACTTTTGTGAAACCGTCAGCATTGACACTTTGGCGGAACTGGCGTTTTTGTCCAAATCCCAATTCCATCGCCAGTTCAAAACGGTTTTCGGCTCCACGCCTTTTGAATACCTCAAGAAGCTCAGGCTTCAGAACGCGTTGAAATTATTGCAGCATTCGGATTTGTCAATTCTGGAAGTCGGCGAACAAAGCGGCTGGAACGATCAGTTTCATTTCAGCCGAATCTTCAAGTCGGCAATCGGTCTTTCTCCCGGCAACTATCGAAAAAATATCCGTTCCGACCTCAAAACATTCCTCGCCGGATTTTAATTTCAGACAAAAAAATGACGGCCTCTTTAGAGTCGCCGTCATTTTTTCGAAATGGAGAAATTATCAGCCGTTTTCTTTTTCGAACTGGATCATGAAATCAACCAGCGTTTCAACTCCGGCAAGCGGCATGGCATTGTAAATACTTGCACGGATACCGCCTACTGAACGGTGTCCTTTAAGGCCGGTCATGCCGTTCTGAGCAGCTTCCTTGACGAATTTCGCCTCAAGTTCTTCGGTAGGTAGACGGAAAACGACATTCATCTTGGAACGGCTTCCCGGATAAACCGGACTGCTATAGAAATCGCTCCTGTCTATGAGCTCGTAAAGCCCTTCCGATTTAGTGTTGTTGATTTCCTCGATCACTCCCAGTCCGCCCTGGTCTTTCATCCAGTCCGTTATCAGCTTCAGGATGTAAATAGCGAAAGTCGGGGGAGTATTAAACATCGAATCCTTTTCAATATAAGTGCTGTAACGCAACATGGTCGGCAGGTCTTTATTGGCGCGTTCAGCAAAGTCCTTGCGGATAATAACCAGGGCAACGCCGCTGGGACCGAGATTTTTCTGGGCTCCGCCGTAAACCATGCCGAAATCGTTAATATTGATTACCCGCGACATGAAATCGCTGGACATATCGGCAATCATCGGGACATCTTTGTGTACCGGCGGGAAAGTATGGTATTGGGTGCCGGCAATGGTATTGTTGCTGGTAATGTGCAGGTAGATTGCGTTTTCCGTCGGTTTCCAGTGGCGGACAACCGGAATCCGGTCATAATTGGTTTCTTTGCTGCTGCCGACAATATTCACCTTTCCGAAACGCTGGGCTTCCTTGATCGCCTTGGCGCTCCAGGTGCCGGAGTCGGCATAATCGGCAACTCCGTCAGCCGGTAGAAAATTCATCGGGATCATGCAGAACTGCATACTGGCCCCGCCCTGTATGAAACAAATTGCGTAATCGTCGCTGATATTCATCAGGTCGCGGATATTCTGTTTTGCCGTAGCCAGCACTTCCATAAACTGCGGACCGCGGTGTGACAGTTCCATGATGCCGGACTGGGTGCCGCCGTAATTGCAGAATTCATCTTGTGCCTTGAGCATGACTTCTTCCGGCAACATTGCCGGCCCTGCGCTGAAATTATATATCTTCATGATATCAGCCTCAAAATTCGATTGTTTTATTAGGGTTAATTATTTGAGATTATTGATTTTAGAAAGTTAGCCCCTGATTCCTTTTTTTCAAGTTAAGAGAGGAAATTATAATTGCTTAAACGGCCGAAAATTCACAACCGCAGTATTTCTGGCGGTACAAACCAAAACGATGACTCAATTCCAGACTTCTGCGGAAACCGTCTTTTTTCTTGAAGTTCCAGGACTGGAAAGCGACATACTGTTTTCCGGCTTCGAAAATCATTTCCGATATTTTATGCGGACTTACCGTCAAGGTAGTAGTAAAACCACTGATCTCCAGTTCCGCGGCTTTAGCTGCCGTCCGCCCCAGACTCCAGTTGAAACATTTTACGCAACGCAATGACCTCTCCGGTTCATTTTCGAGTCCGCGTATGTGTTCCAGCCAGGCGTCATGGCAATAATCATCGATCTTTAATTCAAGCCGGAAAATATTTGTAAGTTCTTCCACACAACTCAGGCGTTTTTCGAATTCATCCCTGCTGTCAATATTGGAATTGGAAAAATATAAGATCGGCTCAAGATCTTCCGCCAGAAGCGTTTCTATACAGGCCGTCGCACAAGGGGCACAGCATACATGCAACAATATTTTTCTGTCATTGTTCATAATCACCCGCCATAATTCAAACTATAAAGCATATTTTACAACTTGCAATAATTTTTTTTGCAAGTAATGTTCTTTTTATCTTGTTTACTAAAAAGTTTACCAGTATCTTTCTCAAATAAATGAAAACATAACAGGAAATTCTTAAATGCTGGCGAAAAGAATAATTCCGTGTCTGGACGTTACCGGCGGACGAGTCGTAAAAGGAGTAAATTTTGTCGACCTTGTTGACGCCGGGGATCCCGTCGAGGCAGCCGTAAAATATGATCAGCAGGGCGCTGATGAAATTGTTTTTCTGGATATCACCGCAAGCTGTGACAACCGCGCTACCATGGTGGATGTGGTCCGGCGCACCGCTTCCCAGGTTTTTATTCCGCTGACCGTGGGCGGAGGCATACGCACCGTGGAAGACATGCGCCTGATGCTCAATAACGGCGCGGACAAAACGTCGGTCAACACTGCCGCGATAAACAATCCCGAATTGATCCGCGCCGGAGCGGAACGCTTCGGCAGTCAATGCATAGTGCTGGCTATCGACGCCAAACGCGTACCCGGCCAAAAAAATCAATGGCAGGTTTACACCCACGGCGGACGCAAACCGATTGATTTGGACGCGGTTGAATGGGCGAAACGAGGCGTGGAGCTCGGCGCCGGGGAAATACTTCTGACCAGCATGGATGCGGACGGCACCAAAGACGGTTATGACTGCGAACTTACGCGGGCCGTGTCCGAAGCGGTTCCTGTACCGGTTATAGCTTCCGGCGGAGCCGGAACTCTCCAGCATCTTGTGGAAGTGCTTGAAAAAGGAAAAGCGGACGCGGTACTCGCGGCAAGTATATTTCACTTCGGAACCTTCACTGTTCCCGAAGCCAAACAGTTCTTAAAACAACACAACATACCAGTAAGGTGACAATAAAATGAAAAGCAAAAAAGAATTCGAACAGGCTTGTCTGGATTACCATGTCAAACCGATACCCGGCAAAGTAGCCGTCAAAACGACAAAACCCTGTGAAACCCAGAAAGAACTTTCCATCGCATATTCTCCGGGTGTAGCGGTTCCGTGCCTGGCTATCAAGGAAACTCCGCAAGATATCTGGAAGTATACCGCCAAAGGCAATCTTGTTGCCGTCGTCAGCGACGGCACCGCCGTACTCGGTCTGGGTAATATCGGCCCGGAAGCAGGACTGCCGGTAATGGAAGGCAAATGCGTCCTCTTTAAACGTTTCGCCGATATCGACGCCATCCCGATATGCGTCGGCAGCGTCTTTCTGGAAAACGGCAAAACCGACCCGGCGGCGCTGATCGGGTTCACCAGGAAACTTGAACCTACTTTCGGCGGCATCAACCTCGAAGACATCGCCGCTCCCGCCTGTTTCGAGGTGGAACAGAAATTAAAGAAAATAATGAAAATACCCGTATTCCATGACGACCAGCATGGTACCGCGATCATTTCCCAGGCCGCAATCATAAATGCCTTGAAAATGGTCGGCAAAAAAATTGAGGACTGCAAATTCGTTATCAGCGGAGCCGGCGCTGCCGGAATCGCCTGCTGTGAATTCTACATTTCCGCCGGAGCCAGACGGGAAAACTTCATCATGTGCGATTCCAAAGGAGTTATTTATAAAGGCCGGGGAAACTTAACTCCGGAAAAAGAAAAATTCGCGATTGAAACCGAAAAACGTACCTTGACGGAAGCAATGAAGGGCGCGGATATTTTCCTGGGGTTCTCGATTGCCGGGGCGGTTGATGCGAAAATGGTTAGAACAATGGCTGCCGACCCGATTATTTTTGCGATGGCCAATCCTGTACCGGAAATCTATCCTGATGAAGCTTTGGCTGCCGGAGCCGCGGTTGTGGGAACCGGACGCACCGATTTCCCGAACCAGGTAAACAATGTACTGGGTTTCCCCGGTATATTCCGTGGAGCATTGGACGTGCGGGCCAGCAATATCAATGAAGAAATGAAACTGGCCGCGTCCCGGGCTTTGGCCTCATTGGTGAATGAACCCGCCTCTCCGGAAGTGCTGAAAATTTTAAGCGCTGCCTATCCGGAAGATGCTGCGGCAGACATGTTTGAGGGAGATATTCCTTTAAAACATACTTATGTAATTCCTAAACCGTTTGATCCGCGGGTTGTTCCGCGAGTTGCACGTTATGTTGCCGAAGCTGCGATGGAAAGCGGAGTCGCCATGTTAAAAATCGCCGATCTGGACGCTTATGAATATGAAGTTGCCGAGCGCATCAAAGCTGCAAACAACTGAAAAAACGCCAAATTAAGCTCCATATTCGAGCAAAAATTTTATTATTTTTTTCATTAGCGGGCTTGACCTTAAGGATTTTCAGTATATTAGTAAGAGCTCACCAAAGTGATGTAATACGCGCCCGTAGCTCAATTGGATAGAGCGTCTGGCTACGGACCAGAAGGTTTGGGGTTCGAATCCCTACGGGCGTACCATTTATTTTTCTCATTTGTGAGAAAACCGATTTTGCCGCTTGACGTATATCCCGTTGTACCACAAGGATATACGAATTTCACTGTTTTCAAGCAAGCCTCTGAAAAAAGCTACTAATCCGCTGTTTTCTCTCTGTTTAAGAGCTTTCTCTCTGCAAGTTCGGGTCGCGACCCGATTTTTTCGGGAAATTTGTTTAAATTTTTTAGTGCCTTATAGTCAATCACTTAACCCCTGGAAATGCGATTAAATCCCTTCCAAAGTTTGTGTAGCGGTAAAGTGGACTGGGGTAAAAACGTGTCAAAACGTGTGTTTTTCGAACTTTCTCTGAGAGTTACTGCGAGAGGTTGTGTTTTTTTCTGGAAGGAAATTTAACGATTTTTCCCGTTTTTCCGGCTTTTAAGGGACTTCTCGTTCGATTTTACTTTTTCAACTCTTCTGGTTTAAGCGCCTCAATTTCAGCTTTGAGCTTTTTGCCAGCCTTGAATTTTACCGTAGCTAAATCAGGAATGATGACGGTTTTTTCAGGCTTCTTGGGGTTCCTGCCGACACGGCTTTTTCTGACAATAACCTCAAAGACCCCGAAATTTCGCAACTCTACTGTTTTGCCAGCGGCGACTTCATCCGCGATACCATCCAGGGTCATCTGAATTATTGCTGCGACTTCCTGTTGAATAAGGCCCGTTTCCCTTGCTATTTTTACCACCAGATCGCGCTTGGTCATTGACATAATCAATTTCCCTTTTTATAAATAATTCGTCTCATATATTTTCCGTTTTCCAGGACTTTCATGCTCCTTTATGAAACCGGATTTGAGAAATATATCCATATTACGGAAAATCGTTGATTTTGCATGAATGGCGTCCTGCTTACGCGCTTCCTGAAACAGCTCACTTATGGAGTATGCCCCGTCCATGGAATAAATAGTGTTCAGTAGATTTTCCCGTTCTATTGTGTAGACGTGCCCCAGTTCCCTTAAGTGATCCCGCAGGCTTTCCACATTAACTTCCGACTGCATCGTTCATTTCCTTTTCTAATTCAACATTATACATTAGCAGTATTTATGGATTTGGCAAGAAAAATGGCACGAGAAAAGTGCTATAATGAAACTGTGGGCGGATATCGGGACAAAGCAAGGTGATTTCTACTTGCATTAAAAGAATTTCCGGTTAAAATCGGAGGCGGAATTTGCTCCGCCGCGTCCGTCGGACGGCGTTGCCGTAAGCGTAATAAAATACTGTGATTGATTCCAGCGCAATTTATAATGTTTTTTCCCCTGTGTGATCGTAAAGCCAAGTTTTGTCAACGCTCCAATCTGCGTTCCCTGGGCTTTCCAGGTTTTCAGGATTTCCGTTGCGGCGTCACGAATTTCACCCCGTTTGCCAGATTCCCGGTTCGCCGCAAGAATCGCCTCACATAACTCCCGGCGGCGACATTCATTTCCCGCGGGGATGGTTTTAATTTCCTTTTGAACAAGTTCCAATATAAAATCCCGCATCTCGCCTTCACAGAATTCCGGGATATTAGGCTTTTCCAGAAAGCGTCCCATTGTATGTCCTCCTTTAATTCACGGTTTGTAAGTGGAGAGAATATAATAAGTGCGGATGAATTGAAATTCAACAGTAAATACTTGACAATTTGCAACATAGCGAATATGGTTACAATTTAACACGAAAACTACGGGGG
>Ga0265294_10006086_pt1 | contig 14568 bp, 1 predicted proteins | sample MunlanPumphouse3_FD_192504 | JGI IMG/M metagenome (GOLD analysis project Ga0265294, IMG submission 192504) | Groundwater microbial communities from a municipal landfill in Southern Ontario, Canada - Pumphouse #3 | ecosystem: Environmental > Aquatic > Deep subsurface > Groundwater | place... | reverse complement strand
TACACATCAGATGCATATTCCGGAACTTTGGGTGCCGGTGGTGCTGGTGGAAACGGTGCAGCCGGTGGTGCCGGTGGTGGTGGTGGCTACTACGGTGGCGGCGGTGGAAATTATGGGTCTGCATCAGCCGGCCCTGCCGGCGGTGGCTCAGGCTACATTGGCACTCTTACCAACGCCCAAACGATTGCGGGTAATTTGAGTATGCCTAATCCGGCCGGTGGAACTATGACCGGCAGAACCGGCAACGGTTTTGCTCGCATTAGCGGAACAGGTACGCGTTGCGCATCTCCGGCAACAGCAGTGATTGTTACTGTACTCCAACCTCAAAATCCACAAGTAGAATCTGTGGAACTTACATGTGGGACTTCAACTGTCCTTACGGTTAATAATGCGAATAATAACAACGTATATCATTGGTACTCAGATGCAGCTTGCACTCAATTGGTTCATGTGGGAACTGCTCTGATTACTCCCGAAATTACTTCCGATACTACTTATTATGTGAAAGCTTATAGTCACTCCTTACCGCCGGATACAATTATCGGTGAATATACCGACTTCGCTTATACCGGTGCTCAACAAACTTATACAGTCCCTGCTAATGCATATCAATTGAGGTTGGAAGTGTGGGGCGCGCAAGGAGGCTACCGAAGCAGTTCGACTTATGGCGGCAAAGGAGGCTATTCAAGTGGGACATTAGCAGTCGCCCAAGGCGATGTTATGTATGTAAATGTAGGTGGCTCCGGCAATACGGGCGGAACATCTGGCGGTTATAACGGCGGCGGTTCACGAGCGAGCTACAGAGGCGGCGGTGGTGCCACTCATATTGCAACTGTTTCAGGAATACTAAGTTCCTTATCAAGTAATCAGTCGGCGGTAAAAATAGTAGCCGGTGGCGGTGGTTCAGATGGTAGTGCATCATATGCCGGCGCAGCTGGTGGTGGCTTGAGTGGCGTGACTGCAACGGGCGGATATGGTAGCGGTGGAAACGGCGGAACACAGTCTTCAGGCGGCACTGGTGGCTCTGGCAATTCCGGTATATTTGGACAGGGCGGCTATGGGGCATATTACTCAAGTGGCTACGGCGGCGCCGGTGGCGGCGGCTGGTATGGCGGTGGTGCAACCTACCCTGATGGCAGTGGCGATGATGATCGCGGTGGTGGTGGCGGTAGTGGCTACATCGGTGGTGTTACCAACGCTCAAACGATTGCCGGTAACGCTACGATGCCTAGTCCCGACGGTGGAACTACGATCGGTCGCAGTGGCAATGGCTTCGCGCGCATTACCCCCATCTTGTTGGTCGATTTAGGATTCTTCTGCGAATCTGAAGCAGTGCCTGTTCACATTACCATTACTCCGTTGACTGCACCGTTTTTTGCCCTTTCTACTCCCGATACCATCTGCCAAGGTAACGAAGCTGCCCTTACTGCATACTCATTTGGCGTGGACGCAGAACAACCCGTTATCCTCTGGTTCTCAGACTCACTCGGTAATAACGCTTTGAGTTATACAGAAATGGGCTACAACTTTATGGTTTCCCCCGAAACGACTACCACTTATTATGCCGCTACTGCCAGCGATATGCTGACTGCTACCGGTAATTTTGAACTCTCTACTCCTGCTCACGGCGACTTATACGGTCTTGGCTCTTTCTTCGACGTTCAAGCAGGCGCATCAACATTAAAGATTGGCTCATTGGTAGTTACAACTGTTAATGCCGGCGAATATCCGGTCTATGTTTATTATAAATCTTCTTCTTGCGAAGGAAATACGAGCATCGCAACAGATTGGACATTCGCTGGATCCTATTCATACTCAATGACGGCTAATACTCCGCTGGAAATTACTTTGAACACCCCAATTGAGGTGCCGGCTCATCAAACTTACTCCCTCTATATCTCTACGGATGCAAGTATTTATTATAATAACGGTACGGAATTTGGAAATACTGTTGCTAGTCAACGATTTATGACTATTCGCGAAGGCTATGGCGTTCCCAATGACCCCGAAAAAATAGCCGGTAACTTCTACGGGAATTTGAATAATCGTGCTTTTTGCGGTACTATTAAGTATGAATTGAATGATGAAATTAGCTTTGGTTGCGTCTCTGAACAAAAAACTCCGGTTGAAGTGGCTGTCATACTACCTCCAACCGTGGTTGATACCATCTTGGGCGATACCGTGATCTGCTTGGGTAATTCGGTTACGCTTACCGCTCAAGGCGGATTCTTGGGAGATAACGGAACCTATGAATGGTTCTCTGACAATTGTGGTGGCGATTTTATTGGAAATACGGCCGAAATTACAGTAACTCCAGAACAAACAACTACTTACTTCGTTCGTCGCAAAAGCATGGCTTGCGACCCGACAGATTGCGTAAGCAAAACCGTGATTGTTAATGCAGCTCCTCTCTTGAGCAGTATTCCTGAAGTCGAAGCCCTTTGCGATGGTATGCTCTTGCCAATGGCAACACCCGATATGCAATTTGTGGGCAACGACAATATTTCGACCCTGATCGCAGAGGGATGGCAATATTCAGCCGATGGGGAGACTTATACCGATTTATCCGATTTAACCGTTCATGAATCAATGAACGAAAATTGGATTCGCTATATGGCAAGTACTGCATGCGGAACTGATTATACGCTTCCTGTTCAAATTATTGTGGATTCGCTCCCACAAATCTCTACTCTTCAAACTCCCGCTGCCATTTGTTCCGGCAGCAGCATTGATTGGACTGCCATTCAACCCGAAGTGAATTTCCACAATAATAGCGAAAACTTTACCACCGAAGGTTGGTCACTCATTGTTAATGGTGAAGAAGTCGATTTCAACGCGGATATGATTTTTAACTATGGCGATGTTGTAACCGCTTCTTATTGGGCTGAAAATAACTGCGGTAGAGTTTATTCTAACGAAATCCAAGTGACCATTTACACCATTCCGACCTTCGACAATCTAGCTGATATTGATCCTTTCTGCGCCGGAATACCGCTCCCTGTGACGACTCCTGTCATTACTGATGACGGTGGTACTGACTTTGTGGTATCGTGGTCATATTCACCTATCAGTAACGCCCCTACATATACAGACTTCCCAATTGACACAATTTTCGATTACGGAATGGACAATATGTTCATCCGCTTCTCCATCTCCAACGTCTGCGGTACTGCCCATAGCAACTATATCCAAATCGTTGTAAATGATGTTATGACGATGAACGATATTCAAGCTCCGGAATCAATGCCGCTTTGCTCCGGCGACATCCTGGATATTAGCTCCATCGACATTGTGACCAACACCGGCGGATTGAATGTGATGAATGCCGGTTGGATTCGCACCACCGACAGCCTCATTACCCTTACAACAGTGATTGATACTTTTGAAATGTATAACGAGGTTTCTGACGATTGGAATAATACTTGGGTACGCTATTTTATAGAAAACAGTTGCGGATCATCTCATACCAATGCGGTGAATATTTTAGTGCATCCTGCTCACAATCTGACAATTACACCTACTGATACTGCTATCTGCTACGGTTCTTCCGTTCATCTTATCGTCAATAGCAATTTGCAAAGTCATTCCACATACGAATGGTCGCAAACCGATGGCGGAAACTTGGCTTCTATCAACGAGGCAGCGGTTACGGCTGTTCGTCCTAGCGCCGGCACTCACACTTTCGCAGTCGTTGTTACTGATACCCTTACCGGTTGTACCGCCGAAATTGAAACCCATATCTCTATTTCCGAAGTTCAAACGGATGACTATCAAGCAGTTTGCTTGTCTGATATGCCATACATCTTCGCTAATGAAGATACTTCTCTAATTTGTGAAGAATCAGGTGATTATGTATTGACTTTCCGTTCTCAATTGGGCTGCGACAGCGTTGTAACGCTGCACTTAAATGTGATTAGACCGATTGAAAGCCATGTAAGACGACAACTTTGCACCGGCGAAACATTCAATTGGTACGTAACAGGATTGGATTATACTGAATCAACTCGCGATACGGTATATGTTCGCTCTGCCGGTGGCTGTGACAGCATCATCTATTACTTAGACCTCACTATCGGAAATGAACCATATCTTGAATTGTCCGCACACGAAATTGCCGTTCCGGTAAATACCGAAATGAACGCCGACATATTCGCCCGTATGAATTGCGAAAATGTTGGATCAATGAAAGTCGGAATCGAATACGTTTTATATAAAGATGACGAATTGGTTCATTCTGTCGGCAGCTTCGGAACTGCACGCCTCGAAACAAGATACCCAATTATCAATCAATCCTTTGGTGCTACTTTGATCAATGGTACCGGCGAAATTCCAAGCTCAACCTATACAATGTATAATTATGCTTATAACTATTTCTATTTGAACTTCTTAAATCAAACCGAAAATACATTGTCGGCGACTTGGCAACAACCCGGAACGTATAAGATGGTATTCCGCTTGGTAGAAAAAACCGGCGGTATGGATTATCCATATTTGTTCGATGATACCCATCGCTTGGGAGGTGCCGGTAGCAGCTCTACCGCTCACGTTATCTCTACCGATTCCTTGTTAATTGTGGTTCACGATGTTACTTACTCCGATGCCAATCTGACCATTTGCGAAAATCAACTGCCTTACGACTACTATGGTACAGAGATAAACGCTGCCGGTGATTATGAACTGATGTTTAATGTTAATGATAACATCGAAATGCGCACCGTTCACGTTGAAATTACTCCAGTAATTCACTCCTCTTTCTACGTTACAACATGCAATAATGCCTATACGTGGGACGGAACTGTTTATACAACTGATAGTTATGCAACAGGTTTGCCCAATGGTACACCGATAATTCATACTTACACATCTGCTTCCGGTTGCGATAGTATCGTTTCACTGTATCTGCGCCTCAATTCCGATTCTTATACGGAAGATGATTTTGTAACTTCTTGTGATAGTTATACTTGGAGTAAAAATGATGCTACCTATACGCAAAGCGGTACTTACAATTTCTTCTCTACCGGTTTAAACGGTTGTGATTCAACCTTTAATCTTTATCTGACGATCAATAACTCGTCTTTAACAGAAGAAACTTTGACCATTTCTCAATTGCAACTGCCTTATTATTACAATGATAACGAATTATCTTCTGCCGGCGATTATACTTATGTCTTTGAAAGTGAAACCGGTTGCGACAGCATCGTGATACTGCATCTGCAAATGGCAGAACCACTCCTCAATATTGATACCAATGTGATTAGCAATCAAATCAATGTTACCAACGACTTCAATTTGTTGGTGGAAGGTGACGCATTGCCAACTGCTACAAAAGTGGGCATCGACTATGAAATTTATCGCAACGGTGTTTTGATCAATAATGTCAGCGAATACGGTACCGTTCATTTTGAGACTTATTACTCCAATATCAACCGCAATATCGGACGCAATTTGCTTGCCGGTACAGGTTCCATACCTGCCAATACGTTCAATGTTATCTATTATTATTACAACTATTTCTATTTGGATTTCTTGCAATCTACTACCAATCATTTGACTGCCAATTGGAATACCCCCGGAAATTATACCGTGAAATTTTATTTGAGACAACGCGTAAATGGCACAGATTTCTCATTGACTTATGGAAATAATCAAAAACGCTTGGGCGGTAGCGGCTCCCAAAATACCGGAAATATTTTGGCTACTTCAGAAGTCTCTATGCTGGTTCCTTCTGTCCAAACGGAAATAACGATAGATACTGCCATTTGTAGCGATATGCTTCCGTTTGTTTGCTTCGGACACAGCTATGATGTTGCTGCTCGTGAAGATTTAACCTTTAGCGATGTTTATCACGTTTATGATACCATCGTTCACCTGAATTTGCATGTTAACCCGTCTCATCATTTGCAATATGAAGATGGCGTTTGCAGCGGAATGAATTATCAAGGTTACGGATTTTCACTTTCTTCTCATGAAATTGACAGTCTCGTCGGCAATAGTCTACGCCCCACTCAATTATCACTTTATCATTATTTTACAACTTCTACCGGCTGCGATAGTACTGTTACCCTAACTTTGAATGTCTATCCGATACCGCAACTCACTGTGTCAGGTCCCAATATGGTTTGCACCAATGGCGAAACTACGCTGACTGCCGATGGCTGTGACCGATATTCATGGTCAAATGGTTGGATGTCAAATGTGTTGACTACCCCTATTTTTGACCGTGATACTACTTTTATTGTAACCGGTAGCAATGACTATCCTTATGCAACTTGTCAAAACAGAGCCGAATATCCTATTACCGTTCTGCCGTTAAATACAATGACTGATGTAACGGCTTCGATTTGTCGTGGCGATGTTTATCAAGAAAACGGTTTTGACATTTTGTCTGAACAAACTCAAACCGTTGGCATTGTTCGCGATACCATCGTTACAGGAACATCGGCTTGCGGTATTTATCGTTCCGCACTGACCCTGACCGTTCTCCCCGCTTACAACCAAGAGTTCGGCTTCGTTGAAGTTTCCGACAACGTTTGCGAGGGTTATGACTATCAAGGATTTGGATTTGTAATTCCAACCGATAGTTTGCAAAACTTGGACGTTAACAACGATGCTACGTTCTTCTCTTATGGCGAAACCGAAAACGGCTGCGACAGCATCACCCGACTGACCTTACATGTCAATCCAACTATTTATCATCAAAATGAAAATGTAACTCTTTGTTCGGGTGATACTTACACCGACAATCTTCGTTCAATCGCCCTCACTTCCGATACCGTTTTTGTAGATGTTTATTCGTCTGCTTCTGCGCTCGGTTGCGACAGCGTTGTTACCACTGCCGTTACGGTCTTGCCTAATCCGACTCTCGAATTTTTAGGAACGGATACGTTGTGCTACAACGGTACTTTGAGTCTGAATGCGATTACCGATGCTCCCGAAATCAGTTGGATTGACCATACGGGATTATTCTCTTCGGATAGTCATGAGTTGATGATTACTGGAATGACCGCTTCTACGACTTTCTTTGCAGATGTCGTTTTGAATGGTTGTCATACCGAGGGAGAGTTTGAAGTGTTCGTACGTCCGCAAGTTGTGGTGACTTTGAACGATGAAATTTGCGCCGGCAATACGTATGCCGCCAATGGATTTGAGTTCATTGCTCCAACAGCTGCCGGTAACTATGAATATCAACATAACAATACCGATAGCCACGGTTGCGACAGCGTTACTGTTTTGAACCTGACCGTCAATTCTATTGATACGACAGACGTGTACGAAACCGTTTCGATTGTGGATATGCCGTTTAACTATCGTGAACATTGGTATAATGAAGCCGGCACCTACCTCATTCGTACGGCGGGACAAAATTGCGATATGATCATTAGACTGCATTTAACCGTTGAAAACGAATATGGCGATGACCCGTTTATGCTGGTAGATTCTTTAGATACAACTACTTACGGCTTGACCGTTTATGCTAACCAATATGATCAAAACACCAAAGTAGCCATCAATTACACGGTTTACAAAGATGGAGCGGTGGTTTCTAACTTGGAAGATGAGTGTGGCGGTCGCCTGAATATTGCTACTCATTTCTTGAACAGCTTTGTTGGACAGAATTTGAACAGCGGATTGGGAAGCGTTCCTACGAATACCTTCAATGTTGCGAATAATCAGTATGATTACTTCTGGTTCCATTTCTTGAACAGACGGGAAAATCGTGTAACTCACAACTTTACACAAGCCGGCGATTACGAAATTGTTTTCGACTTGCTTCCGCAAGAAGGTGGGGTAGATTACTCACTGACTTATGCAACCGATTCCAGCACTCGCGAATTGGTGGGAGGTAAGAATAGCACCGATTTATACCCGATTTTAGCAACCAAACGAATTCATTTTGTTATTGAAAACAACGGTGGTGGCGGTCAAGACGATGACGAACCCGATTTCCCTGACGGCTATCCGACTTTGAGTCTTACTACGCAACAGATTTCGGCATTGTCTTCTACCGATACCTTATTATGTAGCAAGAATAGCTATAATGAAAATGCCAAAGTGACCATTGGTTACACCATTTATCAAGATGATGAACCGTTGTCGATGTTGTCGAATGTGGCAAGTGTCAGAATGGAAACCTATTATGGAACTTTGTCACGTTATATTGGAAAGAATCTGACGAGCGGCGTGGGCAACATTCCGGCGAATACCTTTGCACCTTCTACCAGTTATCAGTACAATTATTTCTATCTGCATTTCTTAAACAGTACGCGAAGCAGAATTATCACTACTTGGAATGTCCCGGGTAACTACAAGATCGCCTTTGATTTGGTAGAAATGACGGGTGGTACCGATTATGGTATGACGTGGACGACCGGCAAACGTTTGGGTGGTAAGAACGCGCAAAGCACCGGTTTGCTGTTGGCAACCGACACGTTGTACTACACAACGGCAACTGCGCCTATCACAGCACCTACCGGACTCACCGAGTTCGCTGATGGCGGCACCAACTTTACCCTTTATCCGAACCCAACCCAAGACTATTTTGTGATGACTTTGGATAGAATCACTGCCGATGCGCATATCTCTATTACCGATGTGAATGGAAAATTGATGGCAAATTACGCATCGATTGCCCTTGAGCAAAACTCCATTCGTGTGAATGTAATGAATTGGGCACAAGGCGTTTATTTCGTAACCCTGAACGATGGCGACCAGATCATAACCAAAAAATTGGTTGTCACCAAGTAAGTGTCGATATATAATATGTAACGGGAAGTCAAATGGCTTCCCGTTTTTTTTTCTCAAATTCCTCTTTATTGGATCTGTGCGCGGTTGGGCGAGGTGGTTTATCTGTTGATTTTTTCAAATGATTGCTGTCTGGTAATTGATACAAATTATTGATTAATCTATTAGCATTGAGCAGATTACGATGCCCCCTATTTTGTCAGCTTACATCTGCAAGCAATGAATAATATCCATTATAATGCCACGTAAGGGAATGTGCTGAAGAGGCAATACGTTGGGTTGAAGCCACAAATCCCGCCGGCTTAGCAAATTCGTTGCGAAAAAAATTAGAAATGAGAAGGCGTCAAAACCGCGACTGTTCGAAGCAACCGCAGGTTGCAAATTTGAGCTGTTTAGCTTGCAGAATTCAATTTTAAACAACAATTTGCGTAGCGGCAATACGCCCTTCTTTTGCACCTTTTAATCAAATTTCTTGCTTGCAGTTCGGCAATAGACAAACAAGTTTGCTTATTGCACTCACTTGCAGTATCAGTTTTTTTGCAAGACCAAGAAAAACAAACATATTGGCTTTAGAGACTTCGTTATATTGAATGAACGGAATTCAAACAACTTACCGAACAGCAATAATATTTGTTGTAATATTGACCGTTACTACACGATACCCAATGATGTAACTGTTTTTATAATGAATCGTCATATTTATAATAATCGAAAAACGCAGCAGTAATATACAGCAATTTCATTTCCGTAAGAGATTATATTAGTTGCGGAACGAGAAATTTGGAGCGATATATTATTTGGAAATGGGCTATTATATATATGTATCCCATTTTCGACTCCACATTTTCGTTTCAACTTTTCATTTTCCCGTTATCATATTTCCAATGTTCAAAAATGCGAAATATTTCAAAAAACTCCGAAAGGAGGGGTTTAAAATAATTGAAAAAGGTGTAAAAAGTGATAAAAATGGATAAAAAATCGGTTAAAATAGTGGATAAATGATTATTTAAGTTATTGATAATTAGTATAGATATAAAAAAAAGAAAAAAAGTTTCATAAAAGTGTTGTAAGAAAACAAAAAGTAGTATTTTTGCAGTCCCGTTTTGCAGGTCATACGGACAAGAAGAGGAGGATGCGGCGCAGGGCAGCAGGGAAGAAGAGGGGAGATATGACAGTGGCGGGAATTAAGTTCTTTGAATGGATGGAATGATGTAGCAAATAACTCAAGTAATTTTTTTGAGATAGCTTTAAGCGATAAAGTCGGGACAGACACAAGCGTCGGCGCGAGCCGACACACAAGAAATTAATTAGGATGGAGAGTTTGATCCTGGCTCAGGATGAACGCTGGCGGCAGGCTTAATACATGCAAGTCGAACGGTAACATTCGGGTAGCAATACCTGAGATGACGAGTGGCGCACGGGTGCGTAACGCGTATGCAACCTACCTTTAACCGGAACAAAACGTCGAGAAATTGGCGCTAATATTCCATGTGAATATGATATGGCATCATATTATATTTAAAGATTTATTGGTTAAGGATGGGCATGCGTATCATTAGCTAGTTGGTAAGGTAACGGCTTACCAAGGCGACGATGATTAGGGGTTCTGAGAGGATAATCCCCCACACTGGAACTGAGACACGGTCCAGACTCCTACGGGAGGCAGCAGTAGGGAATATTGGGCAATGGAAGCAATTCTGACCCAGCCATGCCGCGTGAAGGAATACGGCCCTATGGGTCTTAAACTTCTTTTATCATAGAGTAATCGTGGGGACGTGTCCCTGCCTGCAAGTATATGATGAATAAGTATCGGCTAACTCCGTGCCAGCAGCCGCGGTAATACGGAGGATACAAGCGTTATCCGGATTTATTGGGTTTAAAGGGTGCGCAGGCGGACTAATAAGTCAGAGGTGAAATTTTGCAGCTTAACTGTAAACGTGCCTTTGATACTGTTAGACTAGAGTTTAAGGGACGTAACCGGAATGTGATGTGTAGCGGTGAAATGCATAGATATGTCACAGAACGCCGATCGTGAAGACAGGTTACGAACTTAATACTGACGCTCAGGCACGAAAGCGTGGGGATCAAACAGGATTAGATACCCTGGTAGTCCACGCTGTAAACGATGATCACTCGTTGTTGGTTAGTAATAATCAGTGGCCAAGCGAAAGCGATAAGTGATCCACCTGGGGAGTACGATCGCAAGGTTGAAACTCAAAGGAATTGACGGGGGCCCGCACAAGCGGAGGAGCATGTGGTTTAATTCGATGATACGCGAGGAACCTTACCCGGGCTTGAAGGTAAGACGAATATATGGGAAACCATATAGCCTACGGGCGTCTTGCTAGGTGCTGCATGGTTGTCGTCAGCTCGTGCCGTGAGGTGTTAGGTTAAGTCCTGCAACGAGCGCAACCCCTACTAATAGTTGCCAGCACGTCAAGGTGGGAACTCTATTAGAACTGCCTACGCAAGTAGAGAGGAAGGTGGGGATGACGTCAAATCAGCACGGCCCTTATGTCCGGGGCTACACACGTGCTACAATGGCATATACAGAGGGCAGCTACTCGGTGACGAGATGCTAATCTTAAAAGTATGTCTCAGTTCGGATTGGAGTCTGAAACTCGACTCTATGAAGTTGGATTCGCTAGTAATCGCGCATCAGCCATGGCGCGGTGAATACGTTCCCGGGCCTTGTACACACCGCCCGTCAAGCCATGGAAGCCGATGGTACCTAAAGTCCGTGCCCGAAAGGAGCGGCCTAGGGTAAAATTGGTAACTGGGGCTAAGTCGTAACAAGGTAGCCGTACCGGAAGGTGTGGCTGGAATACCTCCTTTCTGGAGCGACTTTATCAAATAAAGCAACTTAAGAAAAGAGAGTTGTTTGCTACACATCATTCATAATATACAGTACTGCGCAAGCGATACTGAATGCATAGTCGCGTAGCTCAGTTGGTTAGAGCACTACACTGATAATGTAGGGGTCGGCAGTTCAAATCTGCCCGGGACTACAATACGGGGGATTAGCTCAGCTGGCTAGAGCACCTGCCTTGCACGCAGGGGGTCATCGGTTCGAATCCGTTATCCTCCACCTAATGAAGCGTAAGTTTCATACAGTTCTTTGACAAAATGGAAGAAAGAAAAGCTTAAGAAGAGTAATTTAGACACTGCGAAGTGAATAGATTACCAAATGAAGAATAAACGAGTAAAAAACGAGTAAGTTACTAAGGGCGTACAGGGGATGCCTTGGCTCTTGGAGGCGAAGAAGGACGTGATAAGCTGCGAAAAGCTGCGGGGAGGTGCAAATAACCTTTGATCCGCAGATGTCCGAATGGGGCAACCCAATATATAGTGATATATATTACCCACCTAGTGGGGGCAAACGCGGGGAACTGAAACATCTAAGTACCCGCAGGAAGAGAAAATAATAATGATTTCCCAAGTAGTGGCGAGCGAACGGGAAAGAGCCTAAACCGAGGATGTTACGGCATGTTCGGGGTTGTAGGACTGCAATAACTAAGAACTATTTGAAGTGGAACGTTTTGGGAAGAACGATCGAAGAGGGTGAAAGTCCCGTACACGTAAGAATAATATTGGAAGCAGTATCCTGAGTAGGGCGGGACCGGAGAAATCCTGCTTGAATCTGGCGGCACCATCCGCTAAGGCTAAATACTACCAAGAGACCGATAGTGAACAAGTACTGTGAAGGAAAGGTGAAAAGCACTTCGAACAGAAGAGTGAAATAGAACCTGAAACTGTGCGCTTACAAGCGGTCGGAGTCCTGTAAGGGATGACGGCGTGCCTTTTGCATAATGAGCCTACGAGTTACTGAATTTAGCAAGATTAAATACTTAAGGTATGGAATCGAAGCGAAAGCGAGTCTGAATAGGGCGAAAAGTTAGATTAAGTAGACGCGAAACTTAGTGATCTACATATGACCAGGTTGAAGTAACGTTAAACCGTTATGGAGGACCGAACCGGTAAACGTTAAAAAGTTTTCGGATGAGTTGTGTGTAGGGGTGAAAGGCTAATCAAACTGAGAGATAGCTCGTACTCTCCGAAATGCCTTTAGGGGCAGCCTCATTAAGGTATCATAGAGGTAAAGCTACTGATTGGATGCGGGGGTTTCACCACCTACCAAATCCTGACAAACTCTGAATGCTATGATATTAATTAATGGGAGTGAGGCTATGGGTGCTAACGTCCGTGGCCGAGAGGGGAATAACCCAGACCATCAGTTAAGGTCCCAAAATATATGTTAAGTTGAACTAACGATGTCATGCTGCATAGACAGCTAGGATGTTGGCTTGGAAGCAGCCATTCATTTAAAGAGTGCGTAACAGCTCACTAGTCGAGTGGCGTGGCGTGGATAATAATCGGGCATCAAACATATTACCGAAACTGTGGAATAGCAATATTGGTAGGAGAGCATTCCAACAGCGAAGAAGGTGATTCGTGAGAATTGCTGGAGCGGTTGGAAGAGCAAATGTAGGCATAAGTAACGATAATGCGGGTGAGAAACCCGCACACCGAAAGACTAAGGTTTCCCGGTCAACGTTAATCGGATCGGGGTTAGTCGGGACCTAAGATTAAACCTGTATAATGGGCAAAATCGATGGACAGCCGGTTAATATTCCGGCACTTGTTATATGAGCGAAGTATGGACGCAGGAGTGAAAAGCACGCGTACTGACGGAATAGTACGTTTAAGGGTGTAGGTGAGGCATATAGGCAAATCCGTATGCTATATCGAACCTGAAAGTACCTCAAGCCTTCGGGTGAGGGGATAGTTGCTGTAAACAGGCTGCCAAGAAAAAGTGCTAAGCATATTGTATAACAACCCGTACTGTAAACCGACACAGGTAGTCGAGAAGAGAATTCTAAGGTGCTCGAGTGATTCATGGCTAAGGAACTAGGCAAAATTGTCCTGTAACTTCGGAAGAAAGGACCCCTCGCGAGAGGGCGCAGAGAATCGACCCAGGCGACTGTTTAACAAAAACACATGGCTTTGCAAAATAGAAATATGAAGTATAAGGCCTGACACCTGCCCGGTGCCGGAAGGTTAAGAGGAGATGTCATCGCAAGAGAAGCATTGAATTGAAGCCCCGGTAAACGGCGGCCGTAACTATAACGGTCCTAAGGTAGCGAAATTCCTTGTCGGGTAAGTTCCGACCTGCACGAATGGTGTAACGATCTGGGTACTGTCTCAGCCATGAGCTCGGTGAAATTGTAGTAACGGTGAAGATGCCGTTTACCCGCAACGGGACGGAAAGACCCCGTGAACCTTCACTACAGCTTAACATTGATTTTGGATACTTGATGTGTAGGATAGGTGGGAGGCAGCGAAGCAGGTACGCTAGTATTTGTGGAGCCAACCTTGAAATACCACCCTTTAATTATTTGAAATCTAACTCGCAAATGCGAGGACCATGTTTGGTGGGTAGTTTGACTGGGGTGGTCGCCTCCAAAAGAGTAACGGAGGCTTTCAAAGGTACCCTCAGCACGCTTGGTAACCGTGCGTTGAGTGCAATAGCAAAAGGGTGCTTGACTGTGAGACAAACAAGTCGATCAGGTAGGAAACTAGGATATAGTGATCCGGTGGTTCCGCATGGAAGGGCCATCGCTCAAAGGATAAAAGGTACTCCGGGGATAACAGGCTGATCACTCCCAAGAGCTCATATCGACGGAGTGGTTTGGCACCTCGATGTCGGCTCGTCACATCCTGGGGCTGGAGAAGGTCCCAAGGGTTCGGCTGTTCGCCGATTAAAGTGGCACGCGAGCTGGGTTCAGAACGTCGCGAGACAGTTCGGTCCCTATCTGTTGTGGGCGT
>Ga0265294_10006085_pt1 | contig 14570 bp, 11 predicted proteins | sample MunlanPumphouse3_FD_192504 | JGI IMG/M metagenome (GOLD analysis project Ga0265294, IMG submission 192504) | Groundwater microbial communities from a municipal landfill in Southern Ontario, Canada - Pumphouse #3 | ecosystem: Environmental > Aquatic > Deep subsurface > Groundwater | place... | reverse complement strand
TGGTGCGTCCAGAGTTCGTGACTTGTTTGAACAAGCCAAAAAAACCAGCCCTTGCATTATTTTTATTGATGAAATTGATGCGGTGGGCAGACAGCGTGGTGCTGGGCTTGGCGGAAGCAACGATGAACGTGAACAAACATTAAATCAATTGCTTGTGGAACTTGATGGCTTTGAAGCCAATCAAGGAATTATTGTGCTTGCTGCAACAAACCGTGTGGATATTTTAGACCCCGCTCTTTTAAGACCGGGTAGATTTGACAGACAAGTGTTTGTGCATCACCCAGATGTTAAAGGACGTGAGGGTATATTAAAAATTCACGCAAAAAACAAACCGCTTGATGAAGAAGTTAATTTTACGACACTTGCAAGATTAACCAGCGGTTTCACTGGCGCTGATATTGAAAATATGCTTAACGAAGCAGCGATTTTGGCTGCGAGATCAGGGCGTCCGAAAATTTTAATGCAGGATATAACCGAAGGAATAAATAAAGTTTTGATGGGACCGCAGAAAAGAAGCAGACATATTTCTCCAAAGGAGAGAGAAAACACCGCTTATCACGAATCTGGTCATGCAATTTTATTAAATAAATTGAAATTTGTTGAAGACACTCAGGAAGTTTCAATCATTGCTAGAGGAGTTGCCGAAGGTTATACTTTAAGATTGCCTGAAAATGATGATAATTCAATGACTTTTAATAAACTCAATGACTTAATTGCAAGTTGTATGGGCGGAAGAATAGCCGAAGAAATGATTTTTGAAGATGTAACTGTTGGTGCATCAAAAGATATTCAACAGGCAACAAAACTTGCAAGAAGAATGGTTACTGAATGGGGCATGAGCAAAAGATTTGGTTTTATGGGTTTTGACTCAGAAGCCGAAGTCTTTGTGGGTAGAGATTATCATTCACGCGCGCAATATTCCGAAAAAACAGCAGGAATGATTGACGAAGAAATAAATGAAATTTTGAATTATAATTATGCAAGAGCAAAGAAAATTTTAAACGACGATATTGAATTACTTCATAGAATGTCTAAACTTCTTCTTGAAAAAGGAACAATATACAAGCAAGAAGTTGATATGCTTATTGAAGGAAAAAGCCTTGAAGAAATTATTAATCATATGGACGAACAAGAAAGAGTAAGACAAGTTAAGGCGGAGAAAGGCAGGAAAGAAAGAGAAGAAATAAACAAACTTCGTGAACTTGATATGAAAGTTAAAACAAGTGAAGTGTTTTTAAAACACGGAATTATTACAGAGCAAGAACATAAAAATATTGTTAAAATAAGAAATGATTATCTTGCAAAAACAAAAAAGAATTTAGCAAACAAGGGAAAAACGGAATCAGATAATTTGAGTTCAACTGCAAATGCGGAAAAAGTTGATGGGAATGTATCGGAAGTTAAAAAGAATAGAAAAATTGATAAAAAAGCTAGTAGCGTAAAGAATAAAAACACAAAAACAACTAAGAATAAAACTAAAAAAACAGGGACGGAAATTGATGCTAAAAAAGTTCAATCAAAGCCAAAAGAACGAAAAAACAAAAAAAATGATTCTGATTCCGATAAGAAAGGAGAATAAGTTTTAAATGAAAAAGAAAATTGGTTTAGGCATAGGATTAGGGCTTATTGGATTAATTTCGATTATGGTTATTGTTATGGTAACCGTTTCGGTTAATTATAAGCCTGCAATTTTAGCGCCAGACAGAATAACAGTGTATGATAATCAAGATAGTGAGGAAAATTCGCTTTTTTGTTCTACTTCCCAAAATATAGAAATTTATAATAAGACATTGGACCTTTTTGAGCAAAGTTTTTCAAGAAGTTTCTTATCGGCTTTTTTTGCAGGGCAGTTGAGTGGCGAAGCCAAAGTATCACAAGTTACGACATTGCAAACCTTTTCAAATTATAAAGTCGTTTTAAAATTCAATAGTGAGCAAACATTAACAGTTAACGGCGTGGATTCAACGCATAAATATGATAAGATTATTTTAGAAGTTAAAAATGTTAATTCATATAGGGAACTTAACATTTATTTCCAGCAAGTTGCAAATCCGGAATATTATTATTTGATGACCACTTATGCTAATCAATGTTCATTTTTTGAATATTTAGATACTTTAGTTTATTTATAATATTTGGTTATTAGAAAAAATTTTATAACTTGTTCAAAAACAAAGCCCGGTTCAAACCAGGCTTTGTTTTTTATATAATTTATTCTAATTCAAATTTTTTAAATAATTTAAGATTGAATGAAAAGTTTTGTTAATACAACAAAAACTAAGGTTGGATAGTTTTCATTTTAAAAACAAACTTTTATATTAGTCTTAAAATTAAGAAAATATTTTGAAAATCATAAATCTTGCGGTATAATGTATATGTAATAACATTTTAAAATTATTGTTATAGGAAATTACTTAAGGAGGATTTATGCAACTTAAAGGATCAAAAACTGAAAAAAATTTGTGGGAAGCATTCGCGGGGGAAAGTCAGGCAAGAAATAAATATACTTTTTATGCCTCCAAAGCAAAAAAAGATGGCGTTGAAGAAATATCTGCAATTTTTGAAGAAACTGCGAACAATGAAAAAGAACACGCAAAAATCTGGTTTAAAATTTTATCGGGTGGGGCAGTAAAAGATACATATTTGAATTTATTAGAGGCTGCTGCTGGCGAAAAATCTGAGTATACTGAAATGTATGCGAGAATGGCAAGGGAAGCAAAGAAAGAAGGCTTTGAAAAAATTGCTGAACTTTTTGAAGGGGTTGCAAAAATTGAAAATGAACACGAAAAAAGATTTTTGGCATTTGCCAAAACTTTAAAAGACGGCAAAACTTTTAAATCAGAAATAGCGGTTGTTTGGAAGTGCCGAAATTGCGGACATCATCACACCGGCACAACTGCTCCGGGAATTTGCCCTGTTTGCGACCACCCGCAAGCATTTTTTGAAATTGAAAAAGTTAAATATTGATTTTTTAAAATTTTTTTATATAAAAAATGTTAGAAAAATTTAAAAGTAATAAAACATTAAAAAAATTAATAAGGCAATATGTCCGAACCAGTGATAAGTGCCGGCGGAGGTTGGCTTTTTTAAAAGCCAACGCAAGCACGAAGTGCTTGCAGGGATTTGAGGAACTCAAATCCCACTCCGCCGGCGAACTTCATAACTCAAACTGGCAAATTTAATAACCTTTTTAAAAGTACTATTATTTTTAAAAATAATGTGAAATGTAAAGATTATTAAAACCAGCAAATCAATTTTCCCATAAAATTTATACAACAGAGTGTTTATTAATTTGTGCAGAATGCACAAAGTTTTGTTATATATTTACTAATATATTAATTTATGTTATAATGCAAGAAATGGGAGCGCTTAAAATGAAAGAAAATCAAAGTAAATCTAATTACAGTCTTGCAAATTTAATGAGACTCTTTATTGAAAAGGAAACTGGCAAGAAAATTTCAAGAAGTTCACCTCGTGCAGATATGATAAAATGTTTGCTTATGCAAGAATTTAATTTAGGTGAAGATGCAATTATACCTTTGTCAAAATGTTTTGATCAAAGACCGCAGGTAATTTATGGGCATCTGACCACACAATTTGCTATTAAGTTTGGAGATTATAAAGTTGATATAATAACAGCAGAAGACAATCGTGGATTTTTAATGCTAAAATCAGAATTAGTAATTAAACAGCAATTTCCTTTTTCTGAAAAACCAATTTACCAGCCTGCCCCACCAACAAATTATTTTAATCCTCTAATAAAATTTTTTGATGTAATAATGTGCAAACAAAAATTAATTGATTTTAAGTTCATACCCGAAGAATATCAAAAATATTATGAAAGAGGCGATACATATGTTTTTTTAGAAAATCATTTGTGGGAAGGTGACGAACAAACGGCGGAGCAAATTGTAGAAGATTTATATCATCACGAATTTGACAGCACAGGAAGAAAAGACTTTTTTGAAGCAAGATATAATGATGGTTATGGAAGTGCAAAACTAAAATTGTGGACTTGGGATCAGATGCGCAGGCAAGTTCAAAATAATAATGAAAAGATAGGATAAGATTTTCTTTTGAATAACTCAAGAAATTGAGTTATTTTTTATTTTTAGAAGTTTGCAAAATTAAGATACGAGTTTTATCAAATTTAATTTTTGTGTCAAATATTAATATATTTTCATAAATATTACAGAAGTACATATAAAAGGGAGATTCTTATGCGTACAAGATGTTTGAGAAATTCTTGTTGCCAGCCGGTTTGTTGTCCCGGACCGCAAGGTCCGCAGGGACAACGAGGTAATCAAGGCTTTCAAGGTCCGACAGGACCAAGGGGTGAAACAGGACCAAGGGGTGAAACGGGTGCGACAGGTCCAACTGGCCCAATAGGACCAGTGGGTCCAACAGGTGCAACGGGTCCAACAGGGGCAACCGGAATTCTTCCGACAAATGCCTATGGAAGTTTCTTATCCAACATAACCCAAGTTGTTGCAATAGGTGCTCCTATTGTTTTACCAACAACATTGGCGACATTAAATATGACACAAAATGTTGCAAACACGCAATTTACTGTGCTTGTAACCGGACCTTACAGGATTTCTTATGGTGTTGTGCCTGTTGATGGCGTGGGTTCTTCCGTAACGCTTTTTATAAATGGTGTGGCAGTCCCTGAAACGACAATCACTTTTACAAGTGCGGGTCAGGCGGTTAGTAACGACATTATTTTGAATTTGACAGGTGGAAGTGTTCTTATGCTTGTAAATACAACAGTTGCTGCCGCCATTGTTTTGCCGGTTAGCACCGTAAACGCATATTTAACCGTAAATCGCTTAGCGTAAAATTGGATAGCGTTAATCGCCTCGTTCAATTTTAAGTCGCATTGTGAAATTTTAAATCGCCCTTGTGAAGTGCAGGTGTGCTGGTTTTCTTTACAATAATCATAATTTAAGTCATTAAAAAATGACTATATTATTTTTCATTTGTCTGATTTTTTATTTAAAATTAATAATTGGAGAAATATAATAATTTTTTTAATCATTTGATTCAACAAGTGTTAAAAAAATATTTAAAAAAAACGGTCAATTTATTTTTATTTCAATCCATATTTTTTGCTAAAAAATTCATTGTTTAATTTAACACTTTCGTGCTTACAATTAACTTCTTCCGCTTTTTTATTATAAAAAATTGCTTTTTTAATGTCATTTAAATTATAATAACAAACGCAAAGTTGTAAGTACGGATAAATATCTTCAAAACTTTTTTCAATAAAAACAAATTCATTTTTCCCTGAATTTTGCAAGGCTGATTCATACCAAAATATTGCTTTTTTAAAATCTTTTTTCTCTAAAAAAATATCTCCGATTTTGCATAAAAGTTTTGAATTTGGAATGTAAGTTTTAAAACTATTTATTAAATTATTTAGAGCATTGTCATAATCTTTTAATAGGGCATAACACTCTGCAATAATTAAGATAGCTTCAAACAAATCATTAAGGTTGTTTTTTTCAAGTTTGATAAACATTTTTAAATATTTTATTGCTTTTTTATATCGTCCGTGATAATAAAGTTCTCTGGCATAATAATAATTATCTCTGTTTGTGAAAACAACTTTTCTTTTCAAGGCTTTTTCATATAAAATCAAATTGCGTTTCGTATAAATAATTTGCTTTTTGTTGTGATGAATGCAGATGTTGGAATGTAAAACATTGCCTTTTATGGGAATGACCTCGTGAACAAAGCCTTCCCATTTATAACTCATATTATTTTTTATAATGCGTTCACGAAAAAAATAAGAAAGTTCTTTTCCTTTTTCATCAAATGCATTTACATATTTCATCAGCACCATATCGTAAGCGGTCGCTAGTACTTTTTTTAAATCAATTATTTTTTTTATTTCTTCCGGCAAGATTATATCATCAGCATCTAGCCACATAATATAATCGCTTGTGGCTTTTGAAAAAGAAAAATTTCTTGCCAAAGAAAAGTCATCTTGCCATTCAAAAAAATATATATTTTTAGTATAATTTTTTGCAATTTCAACTGTTTTATCTATTGAACCAGTGTCAACAATAACAATCTCATCAGCAAATTGTTTCACGCAGTCAAGGCAATTTTTTAAATTATTTTCTTCGTTTTTAACAATTAAACAAACACTTAAAGTTATCATATATCTTTATATGATATGATTTATTTTTTTGATTTAATGCAAACTTTATTATAATCTTTATTGCTTAAAATAACTTAAAATGTTATAATAAAAAGATGATAAATTATTTTGAAAGTGCAAAAATAAAGTTTGAACAATTAAAACAAAAAAAAGTTTTAATTGTTTTAGGCATAGAAACAAGTTGCGACGAAACAAGCGTTTCAGTTGTAAAAAATGGCAGGGAATTATTATCTAATATAATTGCAACGCAAATTGAAATTCATAATCAATTTGGCGGTGTTGTGCCGGAAGTGGCTTCACGAAATCATATTTTGATGATTGATAAAGTTTTTAAAAAAGCACTTGAAACTGCAAAGATAAGTCTTGGTGACATTGATGCCGTTGCTGTAACCTATGGCGCTGGATTGGTTGGGGCTTTGTTGGTTGGAGTTAACTTTGCCAAGTCATTAGCGTATGCTTTAAATGTTCCTTGTGTTGCGGTCAGCCACGTTGAAGGGCATATATTTGCCAACTTTTTAACGCATAAAAATTTAAAACCGCCTTTCATTTGTCTTATGGTCAGCGGTGGACATACCGCAATTTTAAAAATGAAAAATTATACGGAATATAAACTTTTGGGAAGCACAGCCGACGATGCGGCGGGCGAGGCTTTTGATAAGGTTGCAAGAGTTTTGGGGCTTCCTTATCCGGGCGGATTGTATATTGACAACCTTGCAAAAAGCGGAAAGGCAAACATTGAATTTACAAAAAACAAGGCGTTTAAAGATGGGCTGGATTTTTCATTCAGTGGCATTAAAACTGCTGTAATTAATTATATCAACAACAAAAAAATGAAAAACGAGCCAATAATAAAAGAAGATGTTTGCGCATCATTCCAAAAATATGTTGTCGAAGACCTTTCAGATAAAGCAATAAAAGCGTGTAAGTTTGAGGCAATAAAAAAATTAGTTGTTGCAGGCGGAGTTGGAGCGAACAGTCAATTACAATGCAATCTTAAAGAACTTTGCAAGCAAAATGACATTTCTCTTTTTGTCCCAGATTTAAAACTTTGCACGGACAATGCTGGAATGATTGCTTCAAACGGATATTATAAAATTTTGGCTGGCGAAAATCTTGCAAATTTAAATCTTACCGCCAAGCCAACGGTTTCACTTAAATAATTTATATTATTATGTAATATTTTAAGCATAATATTTACTATAATATTCAAGCAAATATTTGCTATAGATTCAACAAAAATTTTCAACTTAAAGAAAATTATAACAAAATAATTTTTATAGATTTTTTTGTTTTTTATTAACTCGTAAATAAGAAAATACTAATAATGATAATGAAATTACAAGGAAAATGCCTAAAACTAAATATATAGACAAATTTAAATTAAATACATTTAAATTTTTTAATCCTAAATCATTAAGGGCTTCATCAGGAATTTGTATTAAAATATCATCTCCAATTAACAATCTTCTTAAAAAAATTGTCATATGTGAAAATGGCATTAAAGATGCCAAGTTACTCATAAACGGGCTTAATATTGAAAGGGGGACATAAATTCCGCTAATAAACCCAATAACAGTGCCAATTATTGCCGAAAGCGCTGCAAAAGCATTGTTGCTTTTTATTAATGTTGCCAAAAATACAACCAAAGGCGAGGATATAAACACAAAAACTATTATTGTTAATATTGAATATAAAACAACTGTGAGCGAATACCAATAACCAACTAAAATCCCTAAATATAGAAAAACCAATAAAAACATTAATAACATAAAAAACAATGTGATTATTACTGTGGATAAATAATAACTGATGATTAGGCGTGAGCGTTTTATGGGCGACACTAAAAAGCCATTTATTTTTTTGCTTTCCAAATCTGTAACATAAGAGCCAATAACTCCCAGCGATAATGTTATCGTTCCGATAACAATAACTCCGCCCATAATGTAGCCAACAGTATAAATTGAGTTTTCGACTTCAGTAAATCCTTCCAAATTACCATATAAACTTGCTAAAAACAATAAATAAATAACCAAAAGAATAATAATGCTCAAAAATGAAAAAAACACACTCATTTTATCACGCAGATAATTTTTTATATGTCGTTTTGTTAGTGTTACCAGTTCATACATTTTTTTTCTCCTATTTTCTAATTAATTAATTGAATATGATTAAGCGGTTTGTTTATTTTATTGTTTTGTATTAATTTTTTGATTTCGTATGTTTTTAATCATAAAGAATTAAATTTTATTTTATTGTTATAAAAAATATTAACCAATTGAATTCTCAGAATCGTGTTTTTCATTCAATACTTTTATAAAAACATCGTCCATACTTCCTCGAATCAATTCAAACTGCTTGATATTATCTTTATTATCAACTAAAATTTTTAAAGCACTTTCTGTTTCTAAATTTTCTATTAAAAACTGGTCTGCAATTTTCTCAAAGGGCAGTTCGAACTGTTTTAAATACTTTTTAAAAACTTCTTTATTTTTGGGTACAATTTTAAAAATATCTTTTGCATATTGTTCTTTTAATTCGCTAGGTGTTCCTTTTGCAACAATTTTTCCTTTGTTGATTATAACAATAAAATCTGCATCATTTGCTTCTTCCATATAATGCGTTGTTAAAAAAATTGTAATATTGTTGTTTTTCTGCAAGTTTTTAAGAATTGCCCAAACAATTTTTCTGCTTTCAGGGTCTAGCCCTGTTGTTGGTTCATCTAACAACAAAATTTCGGGATTGCCAAATAAAGCACGAGCAATTTCAACTCGTCTTTTTTGCCCGCCTGATAAATTCTTAAACTTTTTGTTTTCAAATTCTTCTAAACTTAAACTTTCTCTTATTTCATTATAGCGTTTTTTAACTAAATTATCTTTTTTTAAAAATAAAGCCCCACGATATAACAAATTTTCTTTCACAGTTAAAAAATTATCTAAAATATTCTCCTGAAAAACAACTCCAATTTTATTTCGAATATAAAAATTATCATTTTTTTCATTAATATAAAAATTCCCGCCATCTTGTTTTAAAAGAGTGGTTAGAATCTTTATGGTTGTTGATTTTCCTGCTCCGTTCGGACCAAGAAAAGCAAAAAAACTGCCTCGTTCAACATAAAAAGAAATATCATTAACTGCCGTTAAATCCCCAAATTTTTTAAGCAAATTATTAACTTGTAAAATCACATCACCAGACATAAAAACTCCAATCTTTTTAAATTGCGCTGTTAAAAATATGTAAATAAATTGTAATACATTATACTTTATTTGACAATAAAAAAGCAATTAAATTATTATACTTTAATGCAATTAATACTAATAAATAAATTAAGAAAAAATTAATTTAACATAATCCAGCCAGAGCCGTTACTGCGTTTAACTTGCATTGGGGTTATTTCTTTAACATCTTTTATCCAAATCAAACTTCCATATTTTTTATTTAAAGTTGATTTCCAATCTTCTTCTTTATCTGTCCCGATTTGTTTACCGAATTTTATTCTTAATTTATTAACAATTTCGGGTGTGAGTTTGAAAAATTCAGTTTTTTCAACAAACGCTGTTGCCGTTACGGGCTGTCCCATTTCTTTCAACAAAAGAATATCCCCTGCTTTAACTTTTTCATAAGGTGCAATTTTATTCATTGACCATCTGCTTTCAATGGTTTTTTGTCCGCTTAAAATAAGATCATAAATTGACTTCAAATTGAAACATTTTTTTGCCAAAATTACAATATGTTTTTTCGACAAAAAACAATTATCTAATTTAATTTGTTCCATAATTTTCCTTTGTTTTATATGTCATATATTGATAAAATTCCAATCATTAAATAATGAATGAATCACCATCATTCGGCAGAAATACATTTTTGCTTTGAATGTTATAATCGTGTCTGTGTATTGCATAAAATTTACATTCTTTAAATCGTTCAGCCAGTTTAATCAAATCATTTAACCCTATGTGTGAATGACCGGAATCTGGCATTGTTGCGTCCGCCAATAAATAATTTGATTTTTCGCACATTTTACAAACACAGTCTAAATCTTCCGTATCTCCGGTGTAACCTATAATCACATTATCCTTTTCCAATAAATATCCATAATTCGGCACTGTGTCGCCGTGTTTTGATTTTATGGCAGTTAATTTATAATCATTTAATTTTATTATTTGATTATCTTTTAATTCAATAAAATTTAAATTTGCATATTCTTCTAGCAATTTATATTTTCCAAATGCTAGTTGCATTAATTCATAAGTTTTTTGTTTTAAACCAACCGGACCTATAATATTAGTTTTTTTATTTATTTCGTTCCTAATTTTTTTGCCCATTATAAAATTCGGAATATCAAAAAAATGATCTGCGTGAAAATGAGAAATAATTAAATTTTCCACATCTTTCACATTGAACCCAAGTCTTTCAAATTGTTTTATTGTTCCCATTCCGCAGTCAAACAAAATATTATCAATTAGAAAACTTGTGTTTGCTCTTTTTGTGCTTGCCATTGTACCAGTGCCAATAAATGTTACTTTCATTTTCTCTCCGTTTATTTAAGCATTTGCATTTCTACGCCTTAAAAAATTTTATAAGTGATTTCAATAAATTAATTATATCATAAATATTTTATAATTATATATAATTTTTCTTAGTTTTATGATATATATTTGAAATCTAGAAAAATATTTAAGGCGATATTATTGCGTTAAAATATGCAAATTAATAATTAAAAAAAACGGATTGAAGTAATTTATACCTCAATCCTTAAATTTAAAATGTCTTTGGTAGTCCCGAGGGGAATTGAACCCCTGATTCCGCCGTGAAAGGGCGGTGTCTTAACCTCTTGACCACGGGACCAAATTATTGTCAAATATCATAACTTTTTATCACCGAAAACTTGATTTGGGCAATAATAATTTTATTCGACAACTTGTGTTTCATTTTATTTTAATTAAAATAAAAGTTAAAATTGTTTCTTATAATATTTTGCTTTTATAATGCAATAATTGAAAATAATAACTTTGATTTTTTACGCTTTCAAAAAAGCGATTGGTAGCGGTGGCTAGATTCGAACCAGCGACCTTACGGGTATGAACCGTATGCTCTAACCAACTAAGCTACACCGCCAAGCCTTTTTAGTATACTATAAATCTTATGCTTTGTCAATAATATTTTTACAACTTTTCCTATGAGTTTTGAGTTTGTTTTAATAATTTATTATTTCTTTTTAAGTGGGTATTGATTATTTAAAGAATTTATGTTATATTAGTATATATAAACTTAAAATTTTAACAAATCTTACAAATAAAATCAACTTAATATCAAAAATTGTTAAAATTATAATTATTTGAAATAGGGAAGTGCGAATAAAACACTAAATGCGGGCGTTGCAAGTTCCAAAATGAAGTGTGATTTTAAAAACTGATAATAAAATCAAATTCAAAATCTTCTTTATATTCAAATAAAAAGTACATTTTAAATTGGGAGTTTAAGGCGAATGGAATTTGTTGAAGCTTTTTTGAACGTGTTGGCTATTCTTGGAATAATAATTGTTGGTGGATTTTTAATATTCTTTTTGGGAGATGTGCTTTTGTCAATCTTAGAACCTAAGCAATCAAAATCCGAAAAGAAACAATCTATATCGAAAAAAGAACGAAGTTTTTCAAAAGAGAATGAAAAAGAATTAAAACATATAAAAAGTGCACAAAAAATTGAAGAAGATACAATAACAGAATTTGTTCCTGATGAAGAATTTGCGTTCAATCCAGATTTGAAAAACGAAGAGTCATTTAAAGAAGTTGATTATAATCAAGCACTTGATGAACAAAGAAAACTTAATTTATTCAATGCGGATAAGCCAATGCCAAGAAATTCTAATGATTTTAATTTCAAGAATTCAGATTTTATGCAAAATTTTAATGGAAACAATAAAAAAGAATCAGATTTTATGCAAAATCTTAACGAAGAAAATAAAAAAGATTCCGATTTAAATAATTTATTTAATGATAATGATTTTAATTTTGCTGATGAGTTTGATTTCAATTTTTTAGATGAAAAACCAGATAATGAAAGCAAACCAACTGAAAAATTGGAAAATGATTTGTCTGAAAAAGATGCTTTCGAGAATGTTAATAAAATTATAACGCAAACAGAAATGCCAAGAGCGACATCTGAAACCCAAGCAAATAGTTCAAGAAAAGATTTTTTTGAATCATATGAAAAACGCGATGGATTTGAAAATTATTTTAAAGAAACAGATGTAGAGCCTGTTAGAAAACCGGTTGATATAATGCCTGTTGAAGAAGTCAATCAAAACTATGAACCGGAAATCCAGCCCGAACCAGCAGTTAAATTTAAAAAATTGGTTGAAGTTCAATCAGAAACACCTGTGGTTCCGCTTAGAGAACCAGACAATAATCGTATAGATACTTATAATTATATTGAAATTGAGAGAACGGATAATATTGATGCTGGATCATTAAATTTTGAAACAATAAATGAAGCCAGACTTATTGAAGAAATAAAGTATTTAAAACAGGAATTGCACGCACAAAAACTTGAATATGATAAATTGAAACAAGAATTTGAATTAAACGACAGTAAACTTAAAACCGAACTTACTGAACTTGAAAAGTTATATGACCAAGCTGAAAAACAGGAAGTCAAAACTGCACCTCTTCTTACAATTGAAGAATATGAGAGCAGAATTGAAGTTTTAAAAACTCGTTTAAAAGAAAATGAAAAAGAACTAAAAGCAAATAAAAGAGAATTCTTACCGCTTAGAAAAGTTCGTAAAAATTTAGATAATGACAAAAAGAAATTAAGAAGACGGGAAGCACTTGTTGCAAAACAAAAAGTTATGTTATATGGTGTAAATAATATTGCTGAAATTGATGAAGAAAAGGCAAAAAAATTAGCAGAAGATTTAGACCTTTTGGACGGTTTAAAAATATCAGTTCAGCATTGTGAAGAAGTTATGGAAAACAATAAGGAAAGATATCCAATTTTGGAAACAACTTATCGTATTCTTACAACTGTTAATAAAGACTTAAAAGATGATGTCGCAGAATGTGAAGAAAATATTAGAAAACTCAAGGGCGAAGATTCAAACGATGATAACGGTGATGATAATGGCATTAAAAATGAAGCCAAAGCTGTTTTAAATGAGAATAAAGAAGAAGCACCTAAGCCAAAGAAGAAATCAGAAAAAAAGAGAAAATCAAGTGTTTCTAATGCGGAAGAAACAAAATTTAATACTAGTGAAGTTTTGGTTGAAGATGCCAATTTAAGCAATTCAACTGAAGAAATTCAATCTATTGATAATGAAATTAATGTTACTTTATCTGAAGACGATATGGCGGGGCAAAATGATTTTGTTCTTAAAGATATATCAGAAAAAGATATTTTTGACCTTGAAAATAATTTTGAAAAAGATGCTTTTGGCATTGACAATGTTGGAAACAATACAGTAAAAAAAGACCAAAAACCAACTGAAGATTAGTTTAAAATTTAAGTAAAAAAGTAATGAACTAAGTTAAATAATCAAATAGGCAAAACAGTTGAAAGAGAAACAAAAAAGTGCAGGGCGGGATTTTCAAAATCCTGCCCGTTTTTATTGATTGGTTTATAAAATTGGCTAATGAAAAAAACTTTTTTAAGATTAAATCAATTTGTTTTAGAATATATAACGGTTGCAACCAAATATTTTTTTAAAATAATGTTTGGCGAGTGTTAAGTAGTAGGTGCTAAGACTTGTCGAACTTAGCGAATGAGATTGGCGGAAGCGGGGCACTGCCTTTGCAAGGCAGTGCCGGCAACGCTTGAAAAGCGTTGCACGGGATTTTGAAAAAATTCCGCCCGCTTCCGCCACAATTTCTTAAGCAAAGAATTAAAGCAGTTATTTTCTATTTTTGCTTGTTGCGACTAATGTTCCGAGGTTTTTATTGCAGTAATTAAAGATTTAGTTGTAAATTAATCTAAATTTATCAAATCATCATTTATGAATTGCAATGAAACGCCATAATTTTTCTCTGTCTGCGGACTTAGCATAATTTATTCCAACTCGTTTTGCTTTTGTGTGTCCAAATTTAATGAAATCGCTTTCCAGCCAAATCTCTTTTGAACTTGCCAAATTAACTCCGTTTAACTCTTTACCAATTTTCAATGCTTTGGTTAATTTGCCAGGCCCGCTATAATTTTCAACACCACGAATTAACACTGCCTGCGGGCTGTTTCTTTCGCCCGTTACAATATTAAATAAAAAATGAATTCCATAACATAAATAAATATAGGCATATCCGCCTTGCTTAAACATAACTTGGTTCCTAAGGGTTTTTCCACGACTTGCGTGGCTAGCCGAATCATCTTTCCCTAAATAACATTCAGTTTCGGTTATTCTTAATTTCACAATTTTGCC
>Ga0265294_10006084_pt1 | contig 14571 bp, 16 predicted proteins | sample MunlanPumphouse3_FD_192504 | JGI IMG/M metagenome (GOLD analysis project Ga0265294, IMG submission 192504) | Groundwater microbial communities from a municipal landfill in Southern Ontario, Canada - Pumphouse #3 | ecosystem: Environmental > Aquatic > Deep subsurface > Groundwater | place... | reverse complement strand
CATGCTGTTTTTTATATTTTCTTTGGGTTAATCCAAGCGTTTGTATTTTTCATGTTAACAACAGTTAATATTTCAATGGCATCAGAAGCATAAAAAAAATAGGAGGAATATAATAATGTTTGAAACAATTTTTGATTCAGTATTACGTTTTGCAACTGAATACAACGAACACTTTAGTAGTGGTATGGCTTACTTGGGAGCTGGATTAGCGGTTATTGCTGGTTTTGGCCCTGGGATTGGTCAAGGTTTTGCCGCTGGTAAAGCTGCAGAAGCTGTAGGTCGTCAACCAGAAGCGCAAACAAAGATTTTAGTTACTACGTTGGTAACTCAAGCAGTTGCAGAAACTACTGGATTATACGCTTTGTTAGTTGCAATTCTTTTGATTGGTAAATAAAAAGAAATATTTTGATTTTTAGAGGGGGGCTCTTATGCCTTTAATAGAGAGAATGATGGAAGCGGTCCAAAAGGCGATTGAATCAGCTTTAGGTGTAAACCTACTGGACATGATAATCCAAATTGGCGCCACTTTAATATTAGTTCTAATCGTCAAGCATTTCTTTTGGGGTAAAATCACAGATTTTTTAGAGAAACGCAAGAATATCATGGAACAAGAAATGGAATCAGCTAAAACTGAAAACATAAAAGCTCAAAGTCTTAAAGAAAAACGTGAAGAAGAATATAATACTCTTATATTAAAATCTAAGGATTATCTTGATTCAGCTAAAGAAAAAGCTGAACAAGAACGTTTAAGAATTATATCTGAAGCAAAAGACAATGCTAGTGAAATGGTAAGTAGAACTAAGAAAGAGATTGAAGCTGAAAAGAATAAAGCAAAAGTGACTTTACAAAAAGAAGTAGTCAATTTAGCTGTGCTAATGGCCGAAAAAATAATAGAACAAGAAGTCGATGAAAGTAAATATCAAGACTTAATTGTAGAAGATTTAGAAAGAAGTGAAAAATCATGACCGATGTAGAAAGACAATATGCTCGGGCTGTTTTTTCACTTGCTTTAGAAAAAAATTTAGTTGATGAAGTTTATAAAGAATTGAATATGTTTATAACATCACTAGATGATCAGTCTTGGAAATTTTTTCTTCATCCTAAAATTGATGTACAGGATAAACATCAATTAATAGATATAGTAATTAAGAATAAATTACTAATCAATTTTTTGAAAGTAGTAATTGATAATAACCGTTTTGATTTGGTAAAGACAATAGCTGAAGCATATCTTGATTTAATCAACGAAATGAATCAAGTTATCGAAGTAGATGTCTTCAGCAATTTAAAAATAAATGAAGTTAATATTGAAAAAATTAAAAGAAATTTAGAAATAAAATTCATGAAAAAAGTTATAATTAAACAATTTATTGATTCTTCCATTATCGGTGGAATTAGAATTGAATATCAAGGCTGTGTAATTGATCAAACAATAAATTCATCTCTAGATAAGATGAAAAAAAGTTTAACAGGAGGTAACTAACTTGAAATTAGATCCTTTAGAAATCAGTTCTTTATTAAAAGAGCAGATTAATAAATACGAAAAACAAATTATTACTGAACAAGTGGGTTCTGTTATCTCTGTAGGTGATGGAATTGCTTTGGTCTATGGAATAGATAAAGCTATGGCGGGCGAGTTATTAGTTTTCCCTAATGGTGTTTTTGGAATGGTTCAAAATCTAGAAAAGAACCATGTTGGAGCTATTTTACTTAACGATTCTACTTTAGTTAAAGAAGGCATGGAAGTTAAATCAACTGGTAGAATTCTAGAAATAGGTGTTGGCGAAGAGTTAATTGGTCGTGTAATTAATCCGTTAGGTCAAGCTATAGACGGACTTGGTAAAATAGATACTAAAAAAAGCCGTCCAATTGAAAGAAAAGCAACAGGAGTTATTGACCGCCAATCTGTTAATCAGCCACTAGAAACTGGTATAAAAGTTCTTGATGCTTTAGTACCAATCGGCCGAGGGCAAAGAGAATTAATCATTGGCGATAGACAAACAGGTAAAACATCAATTGCCGTTGATACTATAATTAATCAAAAAGGTAAAGATGTAATATGTATATATGTAGCGATTGGGCAAAAACAATCAACAGTTTTAAATGTTATGGAAACTTTAAAACAATTTGGGGCTATGGAATATTCAATAATAGTAGCCGCTAGTGCATCTGATCCTGCGCCATTATTATATTTAGCGCCATATTCTGGTGTATCGATTGCTGAAGAATTTATGTTTCGAGGCAAACATGTATTAGTAATATATGATGACTTAACAAAGCACGCTATTGCATATCGAGAATTATCGCTTTTATTAAGAAGACCACCGGGCCGAGAAGCTTTCCCTGGAGATGTTTTCTACTTACATTCACGTCTATTAGAAAGAGCTGCTAAACTAAGTGATAAATTAGGTGGTGGGTCTATTACCGCTTTACCTATTATTGAAACTCAAGAAGGAGATATTTCTGCCTATATTCCTACCAATGTAATTTCAATTACAGATGGCCAAATTTTCTTACAATCCCAATTGTTTTATTCAGGAATACGTCCGGCTATTAATGCTGGGTTATCAGTTTCACGCGTTGGTGGGGCCGCACAACATAAAGCGATAAAAAAGGTTTCTGGTACTTTAAGGCTGGATTTAGCAAGTTTCCGCGAATTAGAAGCATTTACTCAATTCGGCTCTGACTTAGATGATTCTACGAAAGCTAAACTTGAAAGAGGAGAAAGAACTGTTGAAATTCTTAAACAAGGATTACATGAACCAATGCCTTTTGAACTTCAAGCAATTTCTATTTTTGCTTTGGCAAATGGATATTTAGATCAAATTAAAGTAACAGAAGTTAAGAAATATGAAAAAACACTTCATCAATTTTTCTTAACTGATGAGCGTGCTAAAAATTTGTTAGATGAAATAAGAACGACAAAAGATATTTTAGATAAAGAAGCGCTCAAAAGAGAAATTGAACGTTTTTCTCAAGAACAATTGTAATAGGAGGTAATCATGGCTTCGTTAAGAGACATAAAAAAGAAAATTGAATCAACTAAAAAAACTTCACAAATAACAAAAGCCATGAATATGGTTTCTGCCTCAAAACTAAGAAAGGTAGAAAAGCAATTCAAGGCTTTTCAACCAATAAAAGATCAAATAAAGCAAATACTAGAACATGTGATTTCATCTAATCCAGAAACGACTCATCCTTTATTAGAATCAAGAGAGATAAAGCGAATTGGTTATATCTTAGTTACAAGTGATAGGGGATTAGCTGGGCCTTATAATAGTCAAATTCTAAAGTATTTTGAAAATCTAATTAATAATGATAATCATGACTTTGTCATTGGGACAATAGGCTATAAAGCATATAGTTTTTGCAAAAGGAAAAAGTACCCATTACTAAATAAAGAATCAATTAATTCTCGAGATGATATTAAGTTTATAGATTTTCAAGCTATGTCAAGAGCTTTTATAAAGCTATATCTAGAAAGAGAAGTTGATAAAATAGTTATAGTATATTCAGATTATATCAACACAATAAGTCAAGTTGCAAAAGATGTAGTTCTTTTACCAATTACAGATTTAATAAAAGATAAAGTGATGGTATCTGAATATATCTTTGAGCCTTCGGCTGAAGAAGTTATTAATCAACTTTTACCAATTTATTTAGAAAATACTCTTTACGGCATTATTCTAGATGCTAAAACAGCAGAACACGCTTCAAGAATGACAGCGATGAAGAGTGCAACTGATAATGCTAATGAGATAATTCATAAACAAAATCTTATATATAATCGTGCGCGTCAAGCACAAATCACCATTGAACTCACCGATATTATCGGTGGAGCTAATGCTGTTAATTAGGGGGAAATATGGCTATATTAGGTAAAATAATTCAAGTAATGGGACCAGTAGTAGATGTTGAATTTACTGGAGAAATGCCACAAATAAATAATGCGCTTGAAGTGAAAGTAGATGCTTTAGACAATAGTGGTGTTTCAATAAACCTAACTTTAGAAGTATCACTTTTCTTAGGTGGAAGAGTCTTAAGAACAATTGCGATGGACTCGACTGATGGGCTAAGAAGAGGTATGGATGTAATTGATACTGGAAAGCCTATATCAGTACCAGTTGGAAAAATAACTTTAGGAAGAATGTTCAACGTTTTAGGACAACCAATTGATGGTAAACCACTTGATGGTGAATACAATACTTCACCAATTCATAGACCAGCGCCGCTTTTAGAAGAACTTAATGCAAATACAGAAATCTTAGAAACAGGAATAAAAGTAGTTGATTTATTGGCTCCTTATATTAAAGGTGGAAAGATTGGTTTATTTGGTGGTGCAGGAGTTGGAAAAACAGTTTTAATCCAAGAACTTATTAATAACGTAGCGCAAGAGCATGGTGGTATATCAGTATTCGCTGGTGTTGGTGAAAGAACTAGAGAAGGTAATGATTTATATCACGAAATGACAGAATCAGGAGTTATTAAGAAAACAGCAATGGTGTTTGGACAAATGAATGAGCCGCCTGGTGCTAGAATGAGAGTTGGACTTTCTGGATTAACTATGGCAGAGCATTTTCGCGATGTAGAACATCAAGATGTTTTATTATTTATCGATAACATTTTCAGGTTTACACAGGCTGGGTCTGAAGTATCTGCTCTTTTAGGCAGAATGCCTTCAGCGGTGGGGTATCAACCTACTTTAGCAACAGATATGGGTCTTTTACAAGAAAGAATTACTTCGACAAAATCTGGATCTATTACATCAATACAAGCAGTTTATGTTCCGGCTGATGATTATACCGATCCAGCGCCCGCAACTACTTTTACACATTTAGATGCAACTACAAATCTTTCTCGTAAGATTTCAGAAGAAGGAATATATCCAGCAGTTGACCCTTTAGCGTCAACTTCTAGAGCGTTAACTCCTGAAATAGTTGGAGAAGAACATTATTTTGTAGCTCGTGAAGTTCAAAAAACTTTACAAAGATATAATGATTTATTAGATATTATTGCAATTCTAGGAATGGATGAATTAAGCGAAGATGATAAATTAGTAGTTCATAGAGCGAGAAGGATTAGATTGTTTTTATCTCAAAACTTTCATGTTGCTGAACAGTTTACTGGGCAAAAAGGTAGTTTTGTTAAGGTTGTTGATACAATTAGAGGATTTAAAGAATTGTTAGAAGGTAAATACGATCATTTACCAGAAGATGCTTTTCGTTTAGTAGGCAGTATTGAAGAAGCGGTTCAAAAAGCAGAGAAAATGAAATAAGAGGTGAACGATTTATGAAAATTTCTATAGTAACTCCAGATGGCGAACTATATAACGAAACAATCAACTCAGTTGTGGTTTCGTCTTCTAATAATGGTGACTATGAAATGTTGATGGATCATCTACCTATCATCTCAACTATTGACACAGGATATGTTAAACTTACTCAAGATAAGTTGGTATATTATGTAGTTATTATTAATGGTGTTGTAGAAAACCATAATAATAGTATTACAGTAATTGCTCAAGATGCTTTTATTGGAGAGTCTAAAGAAGATGCAATGGCTAACTTGCTGGAAATTAGAAAAAATCGTTTAGAAGAAAATCGTAAGCGTAATGTGGAATTAGCAAAAGCAGAAAAAGAATTATTAAAACAAATAAAGCAAACTGGCGCTGGTCACTTATAGGAGGATGTAAAATGAATTCAAGAGGTTTTGAAGTAGTAAGTAAATACCTAAATTCTAATATTTTGATTCCTGAAAGAAAAACAAAAGGTAGTGCTGGTTATGACATATCTTGTGCTCAAGATATGTCCATAAAGCCACAATCATTCGCCTTTGTTCCTACAGGAATTAAATCGTATATGCTAGAAGATGAAGTTTTACAAGTGTATCCAAGAAGTTCATTGTCTTTTAAAAAACAATTAGTTTTATTAAACTCCGTTGGAATTATTGATTCAGATTATTATAATAATCCTGACAACGAAGGAGAAATAATGCTTATAATGTATAATTATGGTAATGAAGCAATTAATTTGAGTAAAGATGAAAGAATTGCTCAAGGTATTTTTATTAAATATTTAACTTGTTCTAAAGATACAAATAACGCTAAAAGATTAGGCGGATTAGGTTCAACAGGAATCTAGTCCTTTTTTTTAGATATAAAACAATTTATTTTTACTTGTTTAGCGGTATGACAGTAAAAAACACTTGATTTTAACAATGAAATTTGATAAAATACAAGAGCCGTAAAAATACACACATTTACCAGTTTAGTACTCGGGAGCTACAAAAAATTGTGGTGGGTACAAATGTTGAAGTAAGTGGAGGCTAAAAATCAAAAAGGAGGATTTAAAAATGGGAGTTATTTCAATGAAAGCTCTGCTTGAAGCAGGGGTGCACTTCGGACACCAAACTAGAAGATGGAATCCAAAAATGGCTAAATATATTTACACTTCTAGAAATGGTATTCATATTATCGATTTACAAAAAACTAGCGACCTAATCGATACAGCTTATAAAGCTTTATTCGATATCGCATCTGAAGGGGGAAAAGTTTTATTTGTTGGAACTAAGAAACAAACTCAAGATCCAATCAAAGAAGCTGCAGAACGTTCAGGACAATACTATGTTAACCAAAGATGGTTAGGTGGTACGTTAACAAACTTTAAGACAATCAAAAAATCAATCAAGAAACTTCAAGATCTTTATAAAATGCAAGAAGATGGTACTTTTGATGTTTTACCTAAGAAAGAGGTAATTAATCTTAAAAAGCAAATGGCTCGTTTAGAAAAATTCTTAGGCGGTATTAAAGAAATGCGTAAACAACCAGAAGCATTATTTATTATCGATCCAAGAAAAGAGAGAAACGCTATTTTAGAAGCAAGAAAATTAGGTATTCCAGTTTTTGGTATCGTTGATACTAACTGTGACCCTGATGAAGTTGACTATATTATTCCAGCTAATGATGATGCTTTACGTTCAGTAAGATTGATTGTTAACAAATTAGCTGATGCTGTAATTGAAGCTTCTGGCGGTCAAAGTGATGCTGACGAAGAAGTTGAAGAAGAAACAACTGATGAAACTGATATCGAAGAAATCGATGAAGTCGAAGAAGAAGTTATTGCTAAAAAGCAAACTTCAAAGCCAACAGCTAAGCCTGTAGTAGTTAAAGTTACTTCACAACCTAAAAAAGAAGTTGTTAAAGAAGAAGTAAAACCAGAAGTTAAAATTGAAGAAAAAGTTGAAAAACAAGTTGTTGAAATCGACTTAGAATCAAAAACTGTTGCTGAATTAAAAGATATGGCAAAAGAACTTAACTTAAGTGGATACTCTAGTTTAAGAAAAGCAGATTTAATTGAACTTATAAAAACAGCACTTTAAAAACATTTGGGAGCAAGTTAAAAATGCTCCCTTTTTAAAGAGTCAACCTGTTGTAAAGATAATTGAAATATGATATATTAAATATGATAAATTGGAGGAATTGATATGGATATTAGTGCTAAATTAGTAAAAGAATTAAGAGATAAGACCGGCGCAGGACTAATGGATTGTAAAAAAGCTTTAGTCGAAACAAACGGTGATATAGATCAAGCGGTAGATTGGTTAAGAGAAAAAGGAATTGCAAAAGCTGCAAAAAAAGCATCAAGAATTGCTGCTGAAGGTTCATGCGAAGTAAAAGTAGATGGGAATACAGCTGTTATCTTCGAACTTAACTGTGAAACAGATTTCGTTGCTAAGAACGATAAATTTCAAAGCTTAGTTAGTTTAGTAGGGGATGCTTTGTTAGCTCATAAACCAGTTACTAACGAACAAGCTTTAGAAATTAAAATTAATGGAAAATCTTTAAATGATCTTCTTTTAGAAGAAGTTTCAACCATTGGTGAAAATTTAACTTTTAGAAGATATGAACTAGTTGAAAAGAATGATAGCCAAATTTTTGGTTCATATGTACATATGGGTGGGAAAATTGCTGCTTTAGCAGTTGTTAATGGTAATAATGCTGAAGCCGCTAAAGATATGGCTATGCATGTTGCTGCTTCAAGTCCAAAATATGTTTCTAGAGATGAAATTGCTGATGAGTATATAGCTCATGAAAAAGAAGTTTTATTCAAAGAAGCTATGAATGAAAATGCAGAATCAGATAAACCAAAACCAGCAAACATAATCGAAAAAATGGTTGAAGGTCGTTTAAATAAGAATTTAAAAGATATTTGTCTTTTGAATCAACCTTTTATTAAAAACCCAGATGAAACAGTTGAACAATACGTTAAATCAAAGGGCGTAACAATCGCTTTGTTTAAACGTTTAGCTGTTGGTGAAGGCGTAGAAAAAAGGGAAGAAAATTTCGCTGACGAAGTAATGAAACAAGTAGGATAATTAAAGGACAATTCTTTGTCCTTTTTTTAAAATAAATAGGAGGAAATTATGCCAAGAAGAAGAGTTATGATTAAATTAAGTGGTGAAGCTCTAGCTGGAGAAAGTGGAGTTGGTGTTGATCCGCTAACTGTCAAACATATTGCTCAAGAAATAAAAGAAGCTTATGATTCATGTGACTGTGAAATCGGAGTTATTGTTGGTGGGGGTAATATTTTTCGAGGAAAATTAGCTGAGGATATGGGAATTGAAAGATCTAGTGCAGATTACATGGGCATGATTGGAACAATTGTTAATGCTTTAGCTTTACAAAACTCTTTGGAAGCAATGGGAGTTGACACGAGAGTAATGACTTCTATAAATATTCCTGAAGTCGCAGAACCATACATTCGTCGCAAGGCTTTGTCTCATTTCGAGAAGAATCGTGTAGTGATTTTTGGAGGAGGGACAGGTAATCCTTATTTTTCAACTGATACAACTGCAGCGCTAAGAGCAGCTGAACTTGGAGCTTCAATTGTATATATGGCTAAAAATGGTACGGATGGAGTTTATAATAAAGATCCTAGAAAACATAATGATTCTGTAAAGTATGATAAGCTAACTCATCAAGATGTTTTACAAAATAATTTAAGTGTTATGGACTCAACCGCAGCTGCTTTATGTTATGATAATAATATTGATATTTATGTTTTTGATATGAATGTTCCAGGAAACATTAAAAGAGCTATTCTTGGTGAAAATATTGGAACTATGATTCAAAAAGGCAAAGGAGGAAAGTAAGATGCCAGAAACAATTCTATTAGAAGCGGAAGAGAGAATGGAACAAACTCTATCGGTTTTACATCGTGATTTTTCATCTGTAAGAAGCGGAAGAGCGAATCCTAAGATGTTAGAAAGAGTTCAGGTTAGTTATTACGGTGTGGATACGCCTATTAATCAAGTAGCTTCAGTATCGGTTCCGGAAGCTAATCAAATCTACATCAAACCTTATGACAAAACTTTAGTGAGTGAAATTGAAAAAGCAATCTTCGGAGCCAATTTGGGTGTTACGCCCTCAAATGATGGAATAGGAATTAGAATAATACTACCGCCAATGACTGAGGAAAATCGTCGGAATTCGGTAAAATCAGTACACAAAATGGCAGAGGATGCTAAAATTGCTATTCGTAATATTCGAAGAGATGCAATAACTCATTTCAAAAAATTCGAAAAGGATTCATCTATTACTGAAGATGATTTAAAGTATTATCAAGATGAAATTCAAAAATCAACTGATAAGTTTATTGAAAAAATTGATGTATACTTTAAAGAAAAAGAGTCGGATATAATGCATATTTAAATATTAGTAAGTTGTAAATTTTCTTTTTAGAGATTTACAACTTTTTTCTTTTAAATAGACAAGCTAGATAAAAATCATAGAATAATCACATAAAATATAGTATAATCTTATTCTAGAGAAAGGTATGATAATATGAAAAAACTTAGAAGCCTTGAAAACTTAGTTATCCCTAAACACATAGCGATAATTTTAGATGGCAATGGTAGGTGGGCAAAGAAAAGACACATGCCAAGAACTTATGGGCACCAAAAAGGTGTCGAAAATATACGCGCTATTACAATTGCTGCTTCAAAGATGGGTGTTAAAGCCTTGAGTGTTTATGCTTTCTCAACTGAAAACTGGACTAGACCAAAAGAAGAAGTAAATTTTTTGATGAAATTACCCAGTGAATTTGAAAAAAAGTTTAAAGATGATTTTTCTAAATATGATATAAAAGTTATATTTTCTGGAAGAAAGACTGAGTTAAGCAAAGAAAATTTAGAAATACTAGAAAGAATAACTAAAAACACTAAAGACAGACTTGGTTTAGTTTTGAATATTTGTTTTGATTATGGTTCACAAAAAGAAATAATTGAAGCTGTAAAAAGAGTATCTCAAGATGTAATGGAAAACCTCGTAAAAATAGAAGAAATAACAGAAAAAAACATTGAACAATACCTTTATACAAAAGATTTGCCAACTCTCGACTTGTTAATAAGGCCTAGTGGCGAAGTGCGTTTGTCTAACTTCTTGTTGTGGCAAGCTGCATATGCAGAATTATATTTTTGTAAAACATATTGGCCAGATTTTTCGCAAAAAGAATTGGAAAAAGCAATTATCGATTTTAATAAACGTGAGAGAAGATTCGGGGGACTAAAAGAAAAAAAATGAAACAACGAATAATAACAGGTACACTATTAGTAATTATTTTAGGTTTATTTATCTATTTTGGTGAAGGAAACTTAGAGTTTCTTTTTTCCGGGCTTTGTGTTCTTCTTTCTTTAATAGGAGTAATTGAATTTTCAAGAATGATTAATAAAGGGAAAGAATTTGCTTTGATTAACTATTTATCTGTTCCTTTCACTTTTGTATTTACTTTATTAAGTGTGATATTTTTTACCGCAAGCTGGTATTACTTATTTGTTTTTGTATACTTAGTAAGTCTAATTTTAATTTATGCTTTAATCTTTGTTTTTTGTAATAATTTTCAAATCAAGGATTTTAGTGAACAACTCTTAACAATTTTTTATACTAGCTTAGGATTTATTGGTTTCGCTTATCTTAGAATTATTTCTATTCATTTAATAATATATTTATTTTTAGTAGCGATGTTGACGGATGTGTTTGCATATTTTATAGGGATAAAATTTGGCAAGCATCGTTTAGCTCTTAAGATTTCACCTAAGAAGAGTGTAGAAGGAGCTGTAGCTGGTTTAGTAATTGGCGGAACGCTGTCTGCTCTTTATGCATATTTTTTAGATGTGTTTGACCAAAGTATCATTATCGTTTTATTAATATCATTTTGTTTATCCGTTATTTCTCAAATTGGAGATTTAGTAGCTTCTAAATTTAAACGAGGATATGAAATAAAGGATTATTCTAATATTTTTCCTGGGCACGGTGGAGTGTTAGATAGATTTGATTCTAGCATGTTTGCAGCTCTCTTTTTGATGGTAATAATGATGGTGATGTAATGAAAACAATTTATTTGTTAGGAGCTACAGGCTCTATTGGATTACAAACAATCGAAATTATTAAAGCGAATAAAAGTGATTTTAATCTAAAAGCAATTTCAGGCTATAATAATTTTGATTTATTGAAGAATTTAATCTTTGAATTTGATTTAGATATTGTTTGTGTTAAAGATATTACACAAGCAAATATACTAAAAGATTTATACCCTGATTTGAGTGTTGTATACGGAGAAGAAGGTTTAACTTTTTTAGCAGAATATAATCCAGAACAAGAAATTACATTAGTTAACGCACTTGTTGGAATGGTGGGATTAAAACCAACTTTAAAAGCTATCGAAATTAATCGTGATGTGCTTTTAGCTAATAAAGAAACTTTAGTCGTCGGAGGGCATTTAATAAAAGAAAAATTAAAACATTCTACTGCTCATATTTATCCGATAGATTCTGAACATAGCGCTTTATGGCAAGCCATTAATGGCGAAGATATTAAAACCGTGAAACGTTTAATTATCACAGCCAGTGGTGGTGCTTTTAGAGATAAAACGCGTGAGGAACTTAAAAACGTTTCCTTACAATCTGCTCTTAATCATCCTAACTGGCAAATGGGGAAAAAGATTACTATCGACTCAGCAACAATGATTAATAAAGGTTTTGAAATAATAGAAGCATCTTACTTGTTTGATATTGATATTGACAAAGTAGAAGCAATTCTTCATAAAGAAAGCATCATTCACTCTATGGTTGAGTTTAATGACGGTTCAATAATCGCTCAAATAGCTGATCACGATATGCGTTTACCTATTAGTTACGCTATGTATTATCCGTTAAGAAAACCTTCAATTGCTAATACATTAGATTTGACACGTTTAAACGACTTGCATTTTTCACAGATTGATATTAATCGCTATCCTTGTCTAGAATATGCAAAAGAAGCGTTTCGAAAAGGTGGAAGTTTAAGAACGGTTTTAAACGCTGCTAACGAAGTTGCAGTAAGACTATTCTTGGAAGAAAAAATCTCATTTTTAGAGATTGAAAGAATAATTAGAAAAGAAATGGATAATCATGAAATTATATCCTTTCCTTCGCTAGAAGAAATTTATAGTATTGATAAAGAAATAAAACAAAGAATTTACCATTTATATTAAGGAGCAATTAATATGTTAATAACACTAAGTATACTTACTACAATTTGGAATCTTTTTCTCTTTTTACTAGTCTTGGGATTAGTAATTTGTATTCATGAATTAGGGCATTTATATTTCGCGAAAAAAGCAGGCATTTTATGTCATGAATTTTCTTTCGGAATGGGCCCTAAACTATGGAGTAAGAAAAAAGGCGAAACTGCTTATTCAATAAGAGCAATTCCTTTTGGTGGGTTTGTTTCCATGTCTGGGGAAGAACTAGAAGAAGAGTTGGTTAAAATTGGAGATAAGGTTAGACTTGTATTTGATAATAACCAAATCGTGACAAAGATTATACTAAATGAAAGTAACCCAAAATTTCAAGACTCTTTATTAGTTACAATTGAAAGCGTTGATCTTAAAAACGATAAAAATTTATACATAAATCAGTATTCTGTAAAACAAGATGCATTCTATATTTTTGATAAAAAAGAAATACAGATTGCACCTCTAAACAGAAGATTCTCTGACAAAACAAAATGGCAAAGATTTATAACAACTTTTGGTGGACCTTTGATGAACTTTGTTTTAGCGTTCTTTGTATTTCTAATAATCGCTTTTATTGTTGGTGTACCAAACACATCAAGCAGCGTTATTGGTGAAGTTGAAAAAGGAACTCCTGCTTATGAGATTTTACAAGCTAATGATCGTGTGATTTCAATTAATGGTATCAATATTGATTCTTGGTCCGGAGATATGAATTCTATTTCTAGTGAACTTGGAACTCTCACTGATGGATATGAGTTTGTGGTCGAAAGAAATGGTGAAATATTAACACTTGAGACTATTCACCCTTTATATGTGTATTATAATTTAGGAGTAGTAGCTGATTCTAGTAATCAAGATTTAATTATAAAAACACCGGCATATACAGTAACTGAACTTTTGCCGGGAGATAAAATTTTGGCTTTTAATAATCAAGAAATGAATACTTGGGAAGATGTTCTAGATTTTGCTTATGCAAATATCGAAGGTTCAGCGGATAAAGAAGATCTTTATACTATAACTGTTTTTAGACAAACCACTTCTGAACATAGCGGAACAGTATCAAGTATTTTACATGATGGTGGTTATTACACTGTAGAATTAGATGTTGAGAACATGGAAAGTCCAATTATATATAAGTTTTCTGATGAAGAAGGTTTATCAGTTGCCCTTAATGATGTAATCAAAAAAGGCGATGCTTTAGGAACTGGAAATGTATATGATTTTGAATTCTTAGTTTATGGTGTAAAAGAACTTAAAGCAATGGGTGTTGAAGAAATTTTTGATTCAAAAATAGGAATTAGCGCTCAAAATAAGTTTAGCTTTTTTGGTTCATTTGGAAATGCTTTAGTTCTTCTTTGGGGAGCGGCTACATCAATCTTTGGTACTTTAGGTTTATTGTTTACATCAAATTTGGTTGGCGTTTCTGATTTAGGGGGATTCGTAGCTATATTCTCTATGACTTCAAGTGCAGCCGCAGCGGGCTTTGTGTCTTTGTTGAGCTTTATTGGTTTATTATCGGTTAACCTAGGAATAGTCAATTTATTGCCGATACCAGCTTTAGATGGGGGAAGACTTGTATTTATTGGGTATGAAGCAATTACAAAAAGAAAGCCAAACAAAACGCTTGAAAATTGGTTACATACAATTGTTTTCTTTTTATTAATGGGATTGATGCTTTATGTTACATATAATGATATCTTAAGATTGTTTGGAATCTAAAAAAACTTGTATTATTTTGATGTTTATAATAAAAATTCAAGCATTACTTTATAAAAAAATAGAGATAGTTGATAGCCAAAAATAGGCAAAATTAACTATCTTTCCTTTTATAAAAGATTTGTCTAAATTTACGAGAAATAATTATTGACAATAATTTTTCTCTATGATAAAATATATAAGCGCGTCAAGATAGAGCGCAATCAAGAAAAAAGCTTTAGATCTTTGAAAACTAAACATATGAAAAAAGAAAAACAACAAACCAATTCAAAAGAAAACAAATAATGAGCTAAAAAGAATAATT
>Ga0265294_10006081_pt1 | contig 14573 bp, 13 predicted proteins | sample MunlanPumphouse3_FD_192504 | JGI IMG/M metagenome (GOLD analysis project Ga0265294, IMG submission 192504) | Groundwater microbial communities from a municipal landfill in Southern Ontario, Canada - Pumphouse #3 | ecosystem: Environmental > Aquatic > Deep subsurface > Groundwater | place... | reverse complement strand
TTTAGGGAGGGGTTAGCTGGCAGCTTAGCCGCCAGCTAACCCCTCCCTTGCATAAATCAATATAAAGAACTGTCATTCTGACTGAGCATAGCGAAGAATCTAATATTTTTTACCGGACAACAATGATTTGCATTATATAGCAAATCTCGGAGATTCAGGTGACGAAATAAATTTTCCCGGAAATTCTCTTAACTTTGTAGAAATTTTTTTTGAATATGACTTTTGCTGAACTTAATATTTCCACTCCCTTGTTGAATGCCTTGCAGGATCTGGATATGTCAACTCCTACCACCATACAGGAAAAAGCTTATCCGGTAATTCTTTCTGGTCGTGATCTGGTTGGTATTGCGCAAACCGGTACGGGTAAAACAATTGCTTTTTTGTTGCCCTGCCTGCGTCAGTGGAAATTTACAAAAGATAAAAACCCGTCTATAGTAGTGGTTGTTCCTACACGTGAACTTGTGTTACAGGTAACGGAAGAGGTGATCAAGCTTGCAAAATACATGCATATCCGGGTTGCCGGTGTGTATGGCGGAGTGAATATGGTGCAGCAGACTCCTTTGCTGGTGAAAGGGTTGGATGTGATTGTGGGAACGCCAGGACGTATGCTGGATTTTTTGCTGAATGGCACGTTGAAATTCAAGTCGGTGAAGAAGTTTATTATTGATGAAGTAGATGAAATGCTAAACCTGGGTTTCAGACCGCAATTGATAAGGCTAATGGATTTTTTGCCTGTAAAACGCCAGAATCTGATGTTTTCAGCTACCATTACACCCGAAATAAAAGATTTTATTGCCGATTTTTTTATTGATCCGCTGGAGATTGAAGCGGCACGGACAGGGACACCTTTAAAAAACATCAAACAGGCTGCCATCCTGGTGCCTAATTTCAATACAAAGATCAATTTACTTAAATTTTTGTTGGAGGCACATCCCGAATTTTCAAAAATCTTGCTTTTCGTTTCTACAAAACAACTGGCGGATGATGTCTATGAGAAAGTTGCAGCTTTCTATCCGGAGAAAACAGGGATTATACACTCGAATAAGTCTCAAAATAACCGTTTTGAAAACTTGAGACAATTCAACGAAGGTAATTACAGAATGCTCATTGCTACTGATATTGTGGCGCGAGGACTTGATTTTGATGATATAACACACGTGGTAAATTTCGATGTGCCTGAGAAAGCTGAAAATTACATCCATCGCATCGGTCGTACCGGTCGTATTGATAAAAAGGGTGTTTCCATTACCTTCCTTACCAAAAAAGATGTTGAAAGTAAAGATAAAATTGAAACCCTGATGGGACAAAAGATTCCCCTGATGTCCAGGCCGGAAGAAGTGGAAGTCTCTGGTGAACTGACGGTATATGAAATGCCGGAAGTGAAGATGAAAAACGTGTTGGTCAGCAATCCTGACATTCAAAAAGGGGGAGGCGCATTCCATGAAAAGATTGGAAAAAACAAAAAAGTGAATATGAAAATCCGCCGGGCAGAAGCCATGCGGTTGAAATACGGGAAACCGAAAAAGAAGAAATAGTAGTTATTAGTGAGTGCTTAGTTTAATGGTTTAAAATTAACTTAAATACGATATTTAAATGAAAATTCAATTTTTAGGTGCAGCAAGGGAAGTAACAGGCAGTAAACACTTGATTACGACCGATGACGGTAAACGTATCTTGTTAGATTGTGGTATGTTTCAGGGTAAAGGCCTTGAAACTGATGCCATGAACCGTAACCTGGGGTTTGATCCGGAAAGTATTAACTACCTGATTTTGTCACATGCTCACATCGACCATTCCGGTCTGATTCCGTATATGTACAAAAATGGTTTTCGGGGATCGGTGATTTGTACCAGTGCCACCCGGGATTTGTGTTCGGTGATGTTGCCCGACAGTGGTCATATCCAGGAGTTGGACGTGAAATGGTTCAATAAGAAACGCGCCCGTCAGGGATTACCTACTGTAACACCTATTTACAGTGTAGAAGATGCGGAAAAGTCACTTGGTTTATTTATCAGCGTGGAATATAACCGTCGCTTTTATATCAATGATAAAATCAATGTAAAATTTACCAACTCCGGGCACATGCTGGGAAGCGCGGTTGTCAACCTGGAGATTACAGAAAACGGTCAGAAGAAAAGGATTGCTTATACGGGTGATATCGGCCGACTGCACAACAAGCTTTTAAAACCACCGGCAGCTTTTCCGCAATGTGATTATCTGATTACCGAATCAACTTACGGAAACCGATTGCATGCCGCAGAACAGGAAATGGAAGAGAGTTTGCTCCGCATTGTGCATGAAACCTGTGTAGATAAAAAAGGAAAACTGATTATTCCGTCTTTTTCAGTCGGAAGGACCCAGGAAGTGGTTTTTCAGCTGAATAATTTCTATAATGCCGGAAAGCTGTCTAAAATTGAGGTTTTTGTGGATAGTCCGCTTTCTGTCAATGCGACTGAAATTTTCAGGATGCATACTGAAACAATGAATGATGAGGTAAAAGCAGTACTGAAATACGATGAAGATCCCTTTGGATTTAATTCTCTCCGGTACATCAAGAATGTGGAAGAATCGAAAGCTCTAAACAGTTACGATAAGCCCTGCATCATCATTTCTGCATCAGGCATGGCCGAAGCCGGTCGTATCAAACATCACATTGCCAATAATATAGCTAATCCGGCTAATACGATACTGATCATCGGCTATTGTTCGCCGACTTCCTTAGGTGCCAGGATTCAGCAACCCGGTCTGAAAGAAATTTCCATTTTCGGTGAAATACATCCGGTAAATGCAGCGGTGGAAAAAATCGAAGCGTTTTCGGGTCACGGTGATTACAGTGAAATGATTGATTTTCTGAATTGTCAGGATCAGGAAGAAATCCGACAAATATTTTTAGTGCACGGAGAATACGAATCACAACAATTCTATCAGGAACAACTTGAAATCGAAGGATTCAGAGAAATAGAAATTCCGAAAGCGGGAGAGGAGTTTGAATGTTAGTGGATAGTTGATAGTGGTCAGTGGTTAGTTGTCTGAAACTCCTTCAAATAAAACGGCTCAAAATACGCGACATCCTCGAATTGTTGTTGCTGGTATTTTTTCAGGGCTGGTACAATCATATTTTCTGCCAACGGATGAATGTCATCAATGAAAGTTGCATTTGGAGATGTAATAACTTGTTTGCATTTGGCTGCTCCGTTTCCGAAAAAATAAAGCTGATTGTTTTTAAGCCATTCCGCATAAGCATTTTCCTGAATGATACTGGCTGCTGTGTTTCTGATAATTGCTCCTTTGGCATTGAAAATGGCATCGTAAACTTCCATTCTTCTGGCGTCAATCATGGGAACAAACAAACGGTTTTCATCCGGCGATAGCGTTTGCTGTGCTGCTATGGTTATGATTTCCAATGTGCTGACACTAATCAACGGAATATCGAGTCCGTAACACAAGCCTTTGGCTGTGGAAACACCGATGCGTAAACCAGTATAGGATCCCGGACCGCTACTCACGGCAACCGCATCTAATTTTTTACCCGATTTTCTCAATAAATCCAATATGTCCTGTATAAAAAGACTCAACAGGGCGGCATGATTCATCCCGTCGTAGCTCGACCGCTGAAAAATGCATTTTTCCTCTTCGCTCAGTGCAACTGAACATACATGTGTTGAAGTTTCTATATGTAGGATAACCATCCGAATATTTAGATATTTTTTGTAATAAAGACGCGCAAAATTACAATAATTTAGTTTATTAATTCTACCTTTGCATGAATTAAAAAGTTAAAATAAGATTTTTATGGATAGATTGCGTTTTCAAAGTTTTGCAAGTGGCAGCAGTGGAAATTGCTATTTCATTGGAAATGCCTCTTGTGGAATTTTGATTGATGCAGGAATAGGGGTTAGGACAATCAGAAAAAATCTCAGGGCGATTGGCCTTGATTTTCAGAATATTGGGGGCGTATTTATAACACACGACCATGCAGACCACATCCGTGCGATTGGTTCAATTGGAGAAAATCATCATGTTCCGGTATATACTACCCGGAAAATTCACGAAGGAATTAATAACAGTTATTGTGTTACTGAAAAATTGAATGGAAGCAGGAGATACATCGAAAAACATGAAACGGTTGAAATCGCTGACTTTAAAATTACAGCTTTCCCTGTTTCCCATGACGCTACTGATAGCGTAGGATATACAATTGAATATCAAGGGAAAAAATTTGCTTTTGCTACTGATTTGGGATATGTTTGTGAAGACGCTTCTAACCATCTGAAAAAGGCAAATTATATGGTTTTTGAAGCTAATTATGATGAAAATATGCTTTCAACCGGACATTATCCTGCCGATTTAAAACGAAGAATCAGATCAAATACCGGACATTTAAGCAACAATCAAACGGGAGAATTTCTTGCGGAAAATTACCAGGATCACCTGGAAGCAATATTTCTTTGTCATCTGAGCAAAGAAAATAACCATCCCGATGTTGCGTTTACTACAGTGAAAAGTTATCTGGAGAAAAAAAATATTAAAGTAGGAAAAGATTTGAAACTGATTATACTGGAAAGATTCGCTCCGACAGAGTTGTTTGTATTTGAGTGAGTTGCTAATAGCGTATAGTTGGTAGTTAGTAAATCGTGAATATGTAAATCGTAAATATACAGTTATGTCCCTCTGTCTTGTCATTATCCCCACTTATAACGAGAAGGAAAATATTGAAAATATTATCCGGGCTGTGTTTGCACAGGAAGTTGAATTTGAACTGCTAATCATTGATGACGGCTCTCCGGATGGTACCGCCAACATCGTAAAGCGACTACAAAAAGAATTCCCGGACAGATTGCATATACTTGAAAGAAAAGGCAAGCTGGGACTCGGTACGGCCTACATCGCCGGTTTTAAATGGGCGCTGGAACGTAAATATGATTACATCATCGAGATGGATGCGGATTTTTCGCATAATCCAAATGATTTGGTGAAGTTACATAATGCATGTAATAATGGAGCTGATGTGGCAATAGGTTCTCGCTATGTAAGTGGTGTTAATGTGGTTAACTGGCCGATTGGCAGGGTGCTTATGTCTTATTTTGCATCCAAATATGTACGTTTTGTGCTGGGCCTGAAAATCGCAGATACAACAGCCGGATTTAAATGTTACAAAAGAGAGGTGCTTGAAGTCATCGAACTGGATAAAATCCGGTTTAAAGGGTACGCTTTTCAGATAGAAATGAAATTTACTGCCTATAAATGTGGATTTAAGCTGGTGGAAGTACCTATCATTTTCATTAACAGGGAACTTGGTACTTCTAAAATGAGTGGTGGTATCTTTGGTGAAGCTTTTCTGGGCGTGGTTCAGTTAAAATTGGAAAGCTGGAGGAGAAAATACCCCAGTCGTAAGGTGTAATGTAGAGACGCGCAATAGCACATCTTAAATAGTGAAAAACAAATAATGAACAGCAAATATCATGTTATTAATCAAAAATGCAACCATCATCAATGATGGAAAGCGCTTTACGGGTTCTGTGTTGTTGGATGGGGAACTGATTAGTGCTGTTATTTCCGGGAGTGATATCCCAGAGGATGTACATGCTGATGAGGTGATAGATGCAACCGGACTGTGGCTGATACCGGGTGTTATCGATGATCAGGTACATTTTCGGGAACCGGGACTCATTCATAAGGCTGATATAGCAACAGAATCGATGGCCGCTGTGGCAGGCGGAGTCACATCTTTCATGGAAATGCCCAATACCATGCCGCTGACAACCACCATCGAAGCATTGGAAAATAAATACAAACTTGGAGCTGAAAAATCAGTGGCCAATTACTCATTTTATATGGGTGCTACCAATGATAATATAAATGAACTGAAGAAAGTAAATCCTTCGGAAGTCTGTGGTGTGAAGGTGTTTATGGGTGCTTCTACCGGCAATATGTTGGTCGATGATAAGGAGACGTTAAGTCGTATTTTCGCAGAGATTCCCATGTTGATTGCGACACATTGCGAAGATGAAAGCACTATTCAGGCAAATAAAGCGAGGTATAAAACACAATACGGGGATGATTTACCAATTCAGTTTCATCCCTTGATTCGAGATGCCGAAGCTTGCTATAAATCATCGGCTTTTGCTGTTGAACTGGCAGCCCGATACAATGCCCGCCTGCATGTGTTGCACTTATCCACCGCGCATGAGATGGCTTTGTTTAGCAATAAATTACCATTAAAAGAGAAAAAAATTACGGCTGAAGTCTGTGTGCATCACCTTTGGTTTTCAAATCAGGATTATGAACAATACGGAAACCGCATCAAATGGAATCCGGCTATCAAAACAGAGGATGACCGGCAAAAATTGATTGAAGCGTTGAATCAGGATTTAATTGATGTGGTAGCTACTGACCATGCACCTCATTTGTTGAGAGAAAAAGAAGGAAACTGTCTGAAAGCGGCATCGGGTGGTCCCCTGATTCAATTTTCACTGCTGGTTATGCTGGAAATGGCGAGAAAAGGCTGTTTTTCTGTTGAACAGGTGGTTAGAAAAATGTGTCATGCCCCGGCTGATTTATTCAGGGTGCAAAAAAGAGGATATGTTCAACCGGGTTATTATGCTGATTTGGTATTGGTTAATCCCGCTAAATCAATGCATGTTACTTCTGAAATTGTGTTGTCAAAATGTGGCTGGTCGCCTTTCGAAGGAACAGTTTTTAATCATGTTGTTGAAAAAACCTGGGTAAACGGCCGGCTTGCCTATAATAACAGCAAAGTAAATGCGGACGTTCGAGGTAAAAGACTGATGTTTGATTAAGTTATATACATGAAAAATAAAGTGATTTTCTCGGTTCTGTTGACACTTGTTCTGCTTTCTTGTCAGCATAATCATCAACAGGAACAGGAATATATAAAGAATAGTGGCCGGATTCATGGTACATTTTATCATGTCACCTATTTGCAGCCGGAAGGAAAAAATTTACAGACTGAAATTGAAGCGAAGATGCGGGAGTTTGAACTTTCGTTGTCAACTTTCAATTCGAATTCTATTATTTCAAGAATCAACAACAATGATGATAGTGTCATTGTTGACGAATATTTTGAAACCATGTACCACGAAGCAGTTTTGGTGTCTCAGAATACAAGTGGTGCGTTTGATATTACAGTAGCGCCTCTTGTTAATGCCTGGGGGTTTGGATTTGGAAATCAGGAGAGAAAGAAAATACCTGATGTGAATTCAATTCTGCCCTACATTGGCTATCATAAAATTAGGCTTGAAAACAAAAAACTCCTAAAATCAGATAAACGTATTCTGCTGGATGCGAGCGCCATTGCAAAAGGGCAATCATCTGATATAATCGGAAAACTCCTTGAAGCGCACGGGTGTGAAAATTATATGGTTGAAATTGGAGGGGAAATTGCCTGTAAGGGATTGAATCCCAACGGTAAAAAATGGCAAATCGGGATTGACAGGCCGACAGAAGAAATCTTTGATGAGCAAAGAAAATTACAAACCATCCTGGCAATCAGTAATTGTGGCCTGGCAACTTCGGGCAACTATCGTCAATATTATTATAAAGACGGGAAAAAATTTGCTCATACAATAAATCCGCATACAGGTTATCCTGTAGATCATAATTTGTTAAGTGCCACGGTTATAGCGGCATCTTCCATGCGTGCTGATGCTTTTGCAACGGCTTTTATGGTGTTGGGTGTCGATAGCAGTCTGGCCGTATGTCGCCGTATTCCTGATATCGAATGTTACTTAATTTATGCAGATAAAGCAGGAAACTATCAAGTTAGCTATTCTGAAGGTTTTGAGAAATACTTCAATGAATAGTGTGGAAAAATTTTATTATTACATTAAAATTAATTACTTTTGCAATCCAATTTTCTTATGAAGAAATACTTAGCCATCATAATTGTTTTTATTGCTTCGGTTTCTTGCAGTGAATATCAAAATTTACTGAAAAGCGACGATCCCGAACTGAAATATAATAAAGCAGTAGAATATTTTGAAAAAAATGATTTTATGCGTGCATCAACTTTGTTTGATGATGTGTCTAGGTATTACAAGGGAACTGAACGTTCCGAGCAGATTCTTAATTATATGGCGCGTTCCTACATGGGACAAAAAGATTATTTTACGGCCAGTGAGTATTACAACACTTATGTGAAAACGTATCCCAAAGGAACTTATATCACTGAGGCCAGATTTATGATCGGGTATTGCTATTACCTTGATTCACCAGATGCCAGACTCGATCAAACTGCAACGCGTGATGCTATCAATGCTTTTCAGGAGTTCCTGGATATTCATCCTGAAAGTGAAAGAGTCCCGGAAGTAAATAAATTGCTTGATGAGCTGAAAAGTAAGTTGGTTTACAAAGAGTTTTTGAGCGCAAGGCTTTATTATAATCTCGGAAATTATTTGGGAAACAATTATTTGTCTGCCATCGTTGTAGCACAAAATGCCCTGAAGAATTATCCTGCAAGTGATTATCGTGAAGAATTATCTTTTATCATTCTTCAGTCGAAGTACCAGCAGGCACTTCAGAGTGTGGAAGATAAAAAAACTGAACGTTACAGAGATACCATTGATGAGTATTACAATTATATCAATGAATATCCAAGTGGAAAATTTCGCAGGGACGCTGAGAAAATATACGCAGAATCAAAACAAATTGTAAAAGATTAAATAAAAAACATATGGATTTCAAAAAAATTAATGCTCCTACAACTACCGTTTCACGTGATATGAACGCCTTGAGCGAGGAAATTGGTAATGTATATGAAACTGTGATGGTTATTGCTAAAAGGGCAAATCAAATCAGTGCCGAAATCAAATCTGAAATTGATAAAAAATTGCAGGACTTTGGAAATTCTTCGGAAAATATTGAAGAAGTATTTGAAAACCGTGAACAAATTGAAATTTCACGTTATTTTGAAAAACTTCCAAAGTCGGTATTGCTGGCAACACAGGAATTTATTGAAGATAAAATTTATTACAGAAATCCGCTGAAGGAAAGACTGAAATAAAATTCCCGGAAAATGAAATTGATAGTCACAAGGCGTGTTCGTTATTGAACATTCTTTGTGACTTTTGTTTTTTTCAGAATTTTATCTGATTTCTTTTTGTATTTTTGTGCAGCATCTACTGCAATATATTGAATAAAAATGTTTAAATCATGGTCATTATGTTAAGTGGAAAAAAAATTATTTTAGGAGTAACCGGTGGAATAGCAGCTTATAAATCAGCTCAAATTGTGCGTTTATTAGTGCAAAAAGGTGCTGAAGTCAGGGTAGTGATGACTCCTTTGGCAAAAGAGTTCATTACGCCACTTACGATGGCTACTTTATCAAAAAATCCAATTCTGGTGGATTTTTTTGATCCTACAAATGGTAAATGGAATAGTCATGTTGACATGGGCTTGTGGGCTGATGCGTTGCTTATTGCTCCTGCTACAGCAAATACAATAGCTAAAATGGCGACAGGAGTTGCTGATAATTTGCTGATAACGACTTATTTGTCGGCAAAATGCCCGGTTTTTATTGCTCCGGCAATGGACCTGGATATGTTTGCTCATCCCTCTACTAAACAAAATCTGAATACCCTGAGGTCGTATGGTAACCACATCATTGAGCCTACAGTGGGTGAACTGGCAAGCGGATTAGAAGGTAAGGGCAGAATGGAGGAACCGGAAAATATCGTCCGTTATATGCATGATTTTTTTGTTCCGAAAGATATGCAGGGTAAAAAAGTCCTTATCACAGCTGGTCCGACATACGAAATGATAGATCCCGTACGTTTTATTGGTAATTTTTCTTCCGGGAAAATGGGATTTGCCCTGGCTGAAAACTGCGCAAGGCGCGGGGCGGAAGTTACGCTGGTTTGTGGACCGGTTAGCCTGAGCACACCGTATTATAGAAACATCGAGAGAATAAATGTTGAGTCTGCTCAGGAAATGCATAAATTCGTTGTAAGCAGGTTCGAATCTGTCGATGGAGCAATACTCTGTGCTGCTGTTGCCGACTTTACACCGGTTGCAACAGCCGCCACGAAAATGAAACGCGGCAGTGAAAATATATTTCTGGAACTGAAACCTTCTGTTGATATAGCAGCTGAGATTGGAAAAATAAAAAAACCTGAACAGTTTATTGTTGGTTTCGCGCTGGAAACAAACAATGAAGAAGAGAATGCAATCAAAAAAATGGATCGTAAGAATTTTGATTTCATTGTGTTGAATTCTTTGCGTGATCCGGATTCAGGTTTTGGCTTTGATACAAATAAAGTTACCATCCTGCACCGATCAGGTTTGAAGAAAGAGTTTGAGCTGAAAAGTAAACTGGATGTGGCTGATGATATTGTGAAAGAAATTAACACCTTGATTTTTTGATAAATAAAATTAAATTTTTGTTTGCTAATAAATAAATGAATCGTAAATACATAAGATATTCGCACCTCTTGTTCTTTTTGTTTTTGGGGACTTTTATTCCTGCTCAGGAACTTAATTGTAGTCTGAAAATTAATTCAGATATGGTTCAGGGAACAAATAAATCTGTTTTTAATACACTGGAAAAATCAGCATCAGATTTTTTGAATAACAGGAGATGGACTGATTTGTCGTATGATCAGCACGAGAAAATCGAGTGTAATATCAATATCATCGTTTCGAAAGTGGAAGAGGAGCTCTTTACTGCGGAAATTCAGGTTCAGTCAAGGCGACCTGTCTTTAACTCTTCTTACAACACTCCGCTGTTTAACTTCAGGGATAATGATTTTGCTTTTACCTATAAAGAATTTGAAGTCCTGGAGTTCAATGAAAATGTTATTACTTCAAACCTGACGGCTGTGCTGACTTATTATGCTTATATAATTATAGGGTACGATATGGATTCTTATTCACGGCTTGGGGGTACACCTTATTTTCAGGCTGCTGAACGTATCGTGAATGCCGCGCAATCACTTGATATGCCAGGATGGCGGGCTTTTGAAAGTTCCCGTAACCGCTATGCCCTGGTCAACAATATTACAGATGAGGCGTTTAAAAAATTTAGAAATTATATCTATGAATATCATCGCTTGGGATTGGATGAAATGACCATCAATATGGTAAATGCCCGCGCCCACGTTAGCGCGGGTTTGTCTGTGCTCAGAGAAACAAATCGTTCCAGACCTTCTGCAATTGCTGTTACCAGCTTCCTTGATGCTAAGACAGATGAACTGATTAATATCTATAAAAGAGCCACAGATCAGGAGAAAAAAAATGTCATTGAAATCTTATCCGACATCAATCCAACTCAATCGGAGCGATATGAATCCATCATGAAATAGCGTTGTTTTATATGTTGAAATCAATCTATATCTCAAATTATGCTTTAATTTCTACGCTGGATATTGATTTTCAGCAAGGCTTAACTGTGCTGACAGGGGAAACCGGCGCCGGAAAATCCATCATACTGGGTGCTCTGTCTCTGATTCTGGGACAAAGGGCTGATAATAAGTCCATAAAAAAAGAAGAGGATAAATGTGTGGTCGAAGCTGTGTTTGATATTTCAGCATATCAGCATTTACATAGTTTTTTTGAAATTAATGATCTTGATCAGGATGCAAAAGATTGTATTATCCGCAGAGAGTTGTCCTCCAACGGGAAATCAAGAGCTTTTATCAACGATACACCGGTTGCTCTGAATGTGCTTCGTGACTTAACTACCCGATTGATTGATATTCATTCTCAGCACGAGAACCTGTTGTTGTCGAATGCTGCTTATCAGTTGGAAATTCTAGATACTGTTGCCAGGAATGCGCAACTTTTTAATGCTTACCGCGAGCTTTATTGTGCCTGGAAGACAGAAGAAAAGGTGTTGGAAAAACTTAAAAGTGATGCTGTCAGGGCTGCTTCTGAAACAGATTTCATTCGTTTTCAGTACAACCAACTGGAAGAAGCTAAACTACAGGCTCATGAACAACAAGAGTTGGAGGCAGAACAAGAAAAACTGAGCCACATCGAGGAGATTAAAACTGAATTAAACCACATCGTGAGTATCCTTGATGGCGAACAAGGAAGTTTATCCCAATTGAAAGAGTCGGTTTCTTCTTTATCAAAAATAGCGACGTTTATTCCTGATGGAAAAGCAAAACAGGAGAGAATTGAAAGTGCTTATGTTGATATTAAAGATTTAAATCAGGATTTATACCATTTACAGGAGAATCTTGAATTCAATCCAACCCGGCTTGAACAAGTCGAAAATCGGCTCAGCGATTTATATTCCCTGATGCAAAAGCATAAAGTCAGTTCTGTGGACGAACTCATTGATAAACGTGAGGAATATGCAAGTCTGTTGCTCCATATCGAATCTTTTGAAAAAGAAATCAGTCGTGCGGAGCAGAAGTTGGCTATAGCTTATTCTCAAATGCAGGAGAAAGCAATTCAACTTACAGCAAGCAGAGAACGTCAGATTGATTTTATAGAAAAACACATGGTTGAACAACTTTCTCAACTGGGTATGCCCAATATCCGGTTTAAGGTTAATCTTATCAATACCCGGCAATACACAGAAAATGGCGTCGATCAGGTTCAATTGTTATTTTCGGCGAATAAAAACCGAGAGATACAACCCGTTGAACAGATTGCTTCCGGAGGTGAAGTTTCACGCCTGATGCTGGCCATCAAATCCCTGATCGCGGATAAATCCGATTTGCCCACCATTATTTTTGATGAGATTGATACTGGTGTCTCTGGAGAAATTGCCCACCGCATGGGTGAAATTATGTTGCAAATGAGTCGATCTATGCAAGTTGTTACCATTACCCATCTACCTCAAATTGCTGCCAGGGGGGAGCACCATTTCAGGGTCTATAAAGATGATTCTGGTCAGCAAACAGAAACTTATATTCAAAAACTATCAGCTAAAGAAAGAGTGGATGAAATAGCCACCATGCTAAGCGGTAAAACCATAAGCGAAGCAGCGATCAGGAACGCGAGGGAAATGTTGAGTAATGGTTAGTGGATAGTTGTCAGTGGTTAGCTGTTGATTTTTAAGAGTTTAAGAGATTTATTACTATTCATTGACTACTAACCACTTTTATCTCCAAAATCCGTTTCGTCTTCTCCGTAACCTTGAACCGTTCATCAATGCGAAGTCCGACTACCCACACGATTTGATTGCCGGAGAGAACAACATGGATGTTTTCTTTGTCGAAACGGTTGATTTTTAGATCAATAAAGAAATCACTTAGTTTCTTTTTGCCTTTCATGCCGAGGGGATAAAAGTAATCTGCTTCCTGCCATTCGCGAATCTTCAGGGGTAGAGTGACTTTATCTGCATCGAGGTGAATGGTTTGATTGTCTTTTGATAGCTTAAAAGCTATGTCTTTCTCAAAAATGCGGATATTGAGCTTGTTGTCAACTGTTGAGTTTGATAAATTATCAGAGATAATCACATGGGGACGAACAATCAGCTGATTCCGGTCTTTCAGCAGACAATGTGTTCCGGAATAAAACTGTTTGCCGGATGCTGACTGAAAACTCCTCGTAATTTGCCCGATCTGATCCCGGTTAAACCCATAATTTCTGAGCAATTCAAATAAAATGGTTTGATATTCCTCGTGTTGAATTAGTTTAAAGTAATCAATCGACAAGGTGGTGTCCGAAAAGTGCATGATATCATTGCGGATAGCTGCAATTTCCTGTTGATAAATTTTGTATGCGCCCTGTAGGTTTTCAATCGTTTCTTTACAGCTATTCCGGAAGGCCGGATTAATTTCTTCCAATAAGGGAATGATAACATGCCGGAATTTATTCCGAATGATGTCGGTTGATGCATTGGATGAATCTTCTACGAATTCCAGTTGATTTTCTTCGATATATTGCTTTATCTCCACACGCGAAGAGGATAATAAAGGACGTACCACTTTTCCGTTTCGCACCGGCATGCCGGTCAGCCCTTTCAATCCGGTTCCACGTGTTAAGTTGAGTAATACTGTTTCGATATTATCATCGAGGTGGTGACCAGTCGCGATGGCTTGTGCACCGTGTTCCAGACTGATTTTTTCGAACCAATCATAACGTAAATTACGCGCTGCCATTTCAATAGAAATGCCTTGTTCTTTTGCGTAGTTATCTGTTTGAAAATCAATGTAAACAAATGGAATTTTTAGTTTTTCAGCCAGTATGCGAACAAACTCCTGGTCTCTCATTGATTCTTCTGTTCGTAAATGGAAATTGCAATGTGCCACAATGCACTCATAACCTGATTTCAGCAGGATGTCAAGCAGTACAATAGAATCACTTCCGCCACTTACTCCGACTATCACGGGACCTTTCCCAGAACAAAGTAAATCATTTTCTGCAATGAATTTTTGTACTTTTTGTATCACGTTTTTATATCCTTTTTGAGAAATAGATTTTTGACAAAGATAATGATTCATCATCGGTTCACAAAACCAGTTTTCAGTAAATTATTAAACTTTCGCAAGTATGATAACTTGCTGATATATAGCAAAAAAGCAGCATATAAATTTGGTAAAGTCACTGATATTCAGTAACTTTATGTCGCAAAACAAAACCAAAAAAATATGCTGCGACAC
>Ga0265294_10006080_pt1 | contig 14574 bp, 13 predicted proteins | sample MunlanPumphouse3_FD_192504 | JGI IMG/M metagenome (GOLD analysis project Ga0265294, IMG submission 192504) | Groundwater microbial communities from a municipal landfill in Southern Ontario, Canada - Pumphouse #3 | ecosystem: Environmental > Aquatic > Deep subsurface > Groundwater | place... | reverse complement strand
GCTGTATTTCTCGAACCCGGCGCCCATGCTCAGTTGTTTCATTATTCTCGTTCCCGACCTGATTTACCTGAACAGGGGATCAGATCGGGGACTTTTGCAGAAGTTCCTTAGTGGAAACACCGCCAGAGCAGTGGCCCGACTTCGAGCGTAAACAGGAAGTGATGGAACAGGTCGAGCGATGGAAGTATGCGCGCTCTTGCGGCGCCAGTGCGGACGACGCGCATAGCTACTGCATGGATAATCTACAAATACCGTTCGAGGAGTGGAAGGAACAGGAAGAACGGGCCACCCGGGAAGCGATCGGGTGATACCGTGAATCGCGCACCGGATAAAGGTGATACAACCTAAAGGTGAGGAAATCCCACCTTTCCCCCACCCCGCCACGGTTCGCCCTGGCGGGGTTTTTCGTTCCAGGGTACTGGCAGTTTAATCGTCCAATGCCGACAGACAGAGGGAGTCTGTAACTACTGCAGAGGTGTACCTAAAGGTGTACCTAGAACCTGCCTTGCCCCGATTCTGTTCTGATTTAAGTTTTATAAGTTATTGTTTTTATTGGTGCGGGTGGCCGGACTCGAACCGGCACGGCCTTGCGGCCGAGAGATTTTAAGTCTCTTGCGTCTACCTGTTCCGCCACACCCGCGGGGATGCCTTGGATTGCAGGAACCGCCGGGCTGTGCGTCAAGCCTTGCTAGCTTGCTGGTGGACGGCGCAGGCCGGCGATCGGGGGTGAAGACCGGGTCAGGGAGGGACATGGCTATGCTTTCTCCTCAAGCAGTCGGCGCAATTGGCGCTACTCGGCCACTTCGGTCCTGAGCCCTTCAGCCCACGGCGGGCGCCATTGTAACGCCCCGCTCCTGGACTGTCACCGCGGACGGTTCATATCGGCAATTGTTTCGCTTACCAGGCGTCGGCGGTTCGACTTCGGCCGGTCAACAGATTTCGGGCTGAGGCGGAAGAACAGAGACAACGCGATCCTGTTCCGCCTCCCGCTTCTCTTTGACTGTCAGAGGGTTGGCGTCAACTTCTCAGGCTGGTTGCAAGTCGCCTTATCCGGGCCGTGCGGCAGTGTGCCGGTTGTTCGCGCAATTGTTCAAGAACCATTTGTAAGTGCACGCAATTCCTTCGCTCAGCGATACCTGTGGCCGCCAACCCAGGGTGGTGAGCCGGGAGATGTCCAGCAGCTTGCGCGGCGTGCCGTCGGGCATGTTGGTGTCGAACACGATCTCCCCCCGGAAACCGACCACTTCCGCAATGATCTCCGCCGCTTCCCGTATCGTGATGTCGACACCGCTCCCAATGTTGATGATGGCGTCGCCTCCCTCGATCAGACGGCGAAACAGCGGTTCGGGGGCGCCCATCAGGCGCACACAGGCGTCCGCCATGTCCTCGCTGTAGAGAAACTCCCGTCGGGGCGTGCCGCTGCCCCAGACGACCACCTCCCTGCTATCCTGCGCCCTCGCCTCATGCATCCTGCGCACGAGTGCCGGCAGGACATGGGCGTTTTGCAGGTCGAAGTTGTCGCCCGGCCCGTACAGGTTGGTGGGCATCACCGCCAGGTAGCTCGTTCCATGTTGCCGGTTGTAGGCGGCGCACATCTCGAGCCCCGCAATCTTCGCCACGGCATAGGCTCGATTGGTCGGCTCCAGCGGACCCGAAAGCAGGTACTCTTCCTTGATCGGCTGCGGGCAAGCCCGGGGATAGATGCACGACGATCCCAGGAACAGCAGCCGCTCCACGTTCGCCAGGTACGCCGCGTGAATGACGTTGGTCTGGATTGCCAGATTGGCATGAATGAAATCCGCCGGATAGATGCTGTTAGCGCGTATGCCGCCCACCTTGGCCGCCGCCAGGAAGACGAACTGCGGCCTTTCGGCAGCGAAAAATTCCAGGACGGCGCGCTGATCCATCAAGTCGAGTTCCTGGTGGCTTCGGGTAATGAGCCTGTCGTGTCCATCCTTCCGTAGCCGCCGCACCAGGGCCGATCCCACCAGTCCGGTATGCCCGGCGACGTAGATTCGCGCATCCTCCGGCAACCTGGAGGTTGCGAAGGCATTCCGCCAGGCGCCGAGGTCGAGCGGCCCGGCATTTGCGCCCGCGTCATTCGTGGAATTCATAGGCCCGATAACCGCTTCGCTTGACGAGTTCATCGCACATCGCCGCCCGCAGATCCGCGCGTGCCATCTCCTCCACGAGTTCGCGAAATCCGATGCGCGGCCGCCAGCCCAGCTTGGACATCGCCTTGCCGGGATCGCCCAGCAGCGACTCGACCTCCGTCGGACGGAAATAGCGCGGATCGACGCGCACGATGACCTTGCCGGGCTTCGGCGGCATCCGAAAGCTCGCCGTGGCGGGCGCCTCGCTATGGCACCGCTCGACGATACCCACCTCGCCTTTACCCCTCCCCTGCCAGCGCAGTTCGATGCCCAGCACCGCCGCGGCCGCGGTCACGAATTCCCGCACGCTGTGCTGCTCGCCCGTGGCGATGACATAATCGTCGGGTTCGTCCTGCTGAAGCATCAGCCACTGCATCTCGACATAGTCTTTCGCATGTCCCCAATCGCGCCGCGCGTCGAGGTTGCCCAGGTACAGGCAGTCCTGCAGGCCCAGGCGGATCCGCGCCATGGCCCGGGTGATCTTGCGTGTCACGAAGGTCTCGCCGCGCAGCGGCGATTCGTGATTGAACAGAATGCCGTTGCAGGCGAACATGCCGTAGGCTTCGCGGTAATTGACCGTGATCCAGTAGGCATAGAGCTTGGCGACCGCATAGGGCGAACGCGGATAAAAGGGCGTGGTTTCCTTTTGCGGCGTTTCCTGAGCCTTGCCGAACAATTCTGAGGTGGAGGCCTGATAGAAGCGCGTGCGCTTTTCCAGCCCCAGGATGCGGATGGCCTCCAGCAGCCGCAACGTACCCAATCCATCGGAATCCGCGGTGTACTCCGGCTCTTCGAACGACACGGCCACGTGACTTTGTGCGGCCAGGTTGTAGATCTCGTCCGGCTGCACCTGCTGGATGATGCGGATCAGGCTGCTGGAGTCGGTCATGTCGCCGTGATGCAGGATGAAACGCCGGTCAGCGTCGTCGTGCGGATCGCGGTACAGATGGTCGATGCGGTCGGTGTTGAACAGCGAGGTGCGGCGCTTGATGCCGTGGACCTCATATCCCTTCGCCAGCAGGAACTCCGCCAGATAGGCGCCATCCTGCCCCGTGATTCCGGTGATCAGGGCCTTCCTTGCCATATCCTTTTTCCTTCCCTGTCTTTGTCGTTGCAGCCGCCCTTATTCGTCCTGAAGCGTTCGCGGCACAATGAAACAGTAGCTTAGTCACCAAGGTTGTAAAGGATAGGGAATGGGCTGCGGCAGTCGGCCCTGCCCGCGGCAGGCCGGCGCAAGGCGCCGCCCGCACCGCAGGCAAGGCCGGCTGAAAGGTTGTGCCGATGGAGCGTCGAGCCCCTTGGCCGTCACTCGATCTTGATGGTACGCCGCCTGGAGGCTTCCGTCTTGGGCAAGGTCAGCTCCAGGATGCCGTCCTGGAATTTGGCCGCGGCCCTCTCCGTGTCCACGGCGGCAGGCAGCCCGATGATGCGCGAAAATTCTCCATACTCCAGCTCGCGCCGGTAATATTCGCCTTTCTCTTCCGTCTCCTCCAGCCGTGAGGTCGCATGGATAGTCACTGTATCGTCAGTCAGGGAGACTTCCAGATCCTCTTTCTTGATTCCGGGCATCTCGGCCCGTACCAGGATGTCCGCTTCCCGGTCGATCACGTCCACCCGCGGCACCCGGACGGTGCGCATCAACTCCGGCCCCAGCGGCCACTCGCTCCGAAACGGACGCAGCCAGCCGCGTGGGAAAAACGACTCGAACAACCGCTCCATCTCCTCGAAGGGGGAAAGGATATGCCCCGGCGCACGCGCCCGTTGCATCGTCTGTCCCCGTTGCTCCTGTTGCCGTTGCCGCCCACCCTGCTTCTGTTCGGTTGCCATGATGTCACCTCCTGCAATTCCATTCGAAAACAGGATGCCCTGCTATACGCACTTCCGACACAAAGTATGACAAGCCCGGAGCGCGAATTGCAAAGCCGGACGGTGGGCGTTTCACGGGGCCGCGCGTCCGCTCTTGGTTTCTGTGGCTGTGATGCTCCGCCCGCGCCTGGACGAACAGGCATCGCCGGACCTCTCGGAACTGCGGTGCGCGTCAACACAGACGCCGGCGCCGCATGTTAGCGTTGGCGTGGCGATGTCCCTGTGGGCGCCGGCCGTTTGCGCCAATCCAAGGGCCGGCGCCCCGATGGAGGTATGCAGCGATGGTACACGATACGGGCGGAGCGCATCCGGTTCCGCTTTCCGAGAAGCTGGTGTTCTTCCATAAAGGCCAATGGGTTACCACCACTTTGGCGATTGCGCAGGGGCTGGCGGTGGAGCATTCGGCCGTCATCCGGTGCGTACACGCTCATCGAGCCGAACTGGAGAAGTTCGGCCACATCATCTTCGAAACGCCGCCGGATGATCTGCAAGGCAGTCCCGGCCCCTATGCGCTGCTCAACCGCCATCAAGCGGTTGCCCTGCTCCTCGTCTGCCCGACGGAACCGGAGCCCATGCGGGCGTTTACCGTGCGTTTGTTGAAGGTATTTCTGGAAATGCACGAGCGCTTCGGCACAGACCCGGGACGGGGGGACGCGTGTCCACTCGGCCTGGTTGCGGTGCTGGACCTCGTCGAGCGGGTCCTTCGCCGCTTTTTCCCCGAGCAGCACGAACGGCTGCTGGTGATGGCCTGGATCATGAATACGGTCGCCGACCATTTGGACACCCGGCCTGCGCCGCCGGACGATGAAACATCCGCCGAGCCGCAAGGAGCGAAACCCCGGCGCCTGCACTGACTCGTTGCCACAGGCCAGCGCCGGGAACCGGAAAGGTGTGCGCCGTGCCGGCCGGGGCGCGATTTCCGCCGGCTGTTCATAGTCAGTTGGCGGAAGTACCCGGCCGTTCCATTGCACTCCGACAAGCCGGAATCAGATCACCCGTTCGTTGCCGCCGTCCACCGGCACCTGCGCGCCCGTGGTCTTGGCAAACAGCGGCCCGCACATCTCGGCGGCGAGTTCCGCCACGTCGCGGCTGGTGACCTCCACCCGGAGCACGTTGTTGGTCTTGTACTGCTCCACCGTCAAACCGTAGTGCTGCGCGCGCGCCTGCAGCACCTCTTCGGTCCATATGCCGGTGTCGAACACCGCGTTCGGATGGATCGTGTTGACGCGGATGCCGTCCGCGCCCCACTCCAGCGCGGCCACGCGCGCCAGTTGCGTGAGGGCCGCCTTGGAGGCCGAATAGGCCGCCGCGCCGGGCCCCGGCGCCGGCACGTTCTTCGAGCCGATGACCACCACCCGGCCGCCCTTCGGTGCGAGCTTGAGCAACGGGTGGCACTCGCGCATGAGCGCCAGGTTGGCGTCCAGGTTGACCTGCAGCACGCGCCGCCACTCCGCCGTGTCGAGCGCCTCGATGCGCCGCCCGCCGGGAAACACCCCGGCGTTCAGGATCAGCATGTCGAGCCCGCCGAAGGCCCGAACCGCGCGCTCCAGCGCCGCGCTCACCGCCGCCTCGTCCGTCACGTCGCAGCGGATGCCGAGATAGTCCGTGCGCGCGTGCAGGTTTTCGACGGCAGCGTCGATGTCGAGGCCGACCACCGCGGCGCCCCGGCGCAGGAGTGCCTCGACGCAGGCCCTGCCGATGCCCTGGGCCGCGCCGGTCACCAGCGCCACCTCGCCCTGGAACGGCGGCGGCTTGCCGCCCTTGCGCAGCTTGGCCTGCTCCAGGTCCCAGTACTCCATGTCGAAGATGTCCTGCGCCGGCAAGGCGCGATAGCCGCCCAGCGCCGTCGCGCGCAGGATGACGGCGATGGTGTGCTGGTAGATCTCGCCCACGATGGCCGCGTCCTGAGCGTTGCGGCCCGTGGCGCACAGGCCCAGTTCCGGATCGAGGATGACGCGGGGCGCCGGGTCCAGCATGGTCTTGCGTTCCTTGGCGGCGGGTTCGTGGGCCGCGAAGTATTCCCGGTAGGCGGCCCGATACGCCGCCACGTCGCGCCCGAGCATGGGCAGCCGCTTGGTGCGGATCACGTGGTCGGGCGTGGCCGGCCCCTGCTGGGAAAGGGTCGCCACGTCGGGGCGGCGCGCGAAGGCCGTGCCCAGATCGTCATCGACGGTCCGCAGCACCATGGGAAAGCCCGCCGCCTCCGAGAGGTCCCGCCGCAGGGCGGCCAACTGGCGGCGGAACGGACCGGGACCGCGGCTTTCCCCCGGAGGCAGCTCCCACGCCCCGTGCCGCTTCAGGTACTGTTCGGCGCGGTCCACGAGGTAAATCATGCGCTCGTAGGATTCCCGGGCGGTGGCGCCGAAGGAGAAGATGCCGTGGTTCATCAGCACCATGCCGATGGTCTGCGGCCCGGCCTCCGCCGCGAAGCGCTCCGCGCAGACCCGGGCGAGGTCGAATCCGGGCATCACGTAGGGGATGATGACCACATCATTGCCGTAGATCTCGCGCACCCGCGCCAGCCCGTCGGGGGTATTGGTCACCGTCACCACCGCGTCGGCATGGGTATGATCCACGTATTTGTACGGCAAAACGGCATGCAGGATGGCCTCGACGGACGGCGTCGGTGCGTCGGCGCGGGTCATGTGCGTGCGGAGTTCGTTCACCATCTGTGGGTCGGACAACGCTTCGAGCCGCGCCAGCGCGCGCAGGGGCTCCAGGCGCACCGGCGCGAATCCGGCGGGCTCGATGGTCTCCAGATCCCAGCCGCTGCCCTTGACGTACAGGATCTCCTCCTCTTCGCCCAGCACGTTGCGCTCGCGGATCTTCACCGAAGTGTTGCCGCCCCCGTGCAGCACCAGGCTCTTGTCGCGCCCCAGCAGGCGGGACGTGTAGACGCGCAAGCCCAGATCGCCGTGCCAGGACCCGGCTTCCTGATCGTTCCAAAGACTCTTCATAGGGTTCCAGGGAAATTGAAGGGTTGACGGTGCCCCCAAGTATATCGGTCAGGCCAGCCATCCTGTAGGGGCGCGCGACGCCTCATTCGCCGCGAGCGTCGTCCTTCCCGTGGCCCGCTTGCCCTTCCAGCGCCACCTCTATGGCCGTGACGATGACGCCTATCACCAGACCCGCGTGGTGGTGATACAGGTGCAGACGACAGTTGATTGGGAAGTGAAGGTCGCTCCGATCGGTGGTCTCGAAATCCGTCACCGCCAGGATCGGCATGTCGTTGCGGAACCGGTCGACGGCAAGCCAGCGGTGGCGTTCGAGGATCACGTCCACGCCCCGTAGTCCGTGCAACGGGAGACGCAGCGGGCTCCCCTGGCGCAGGAGCGCGAGCCGCACCCGGTTGAACAATTGCGCCTCGACGATCTTGGGCAGCGTACGCAGCGGCGGTATCCGCCCTTCCCGGAAGTTCATGGCATTCCCCCCTTTTCAAACCGTGCGCGGCGTGAGGCCAGCCCTCGACTGCCGCCTGGTTCGTAGCCAGGCGTTCTGTTTTCAAATCGTGCGGGTGACGGCAGCCGGGAGCCGGCCGGTTCCCGGACCCGTTTTCGCGCCGCCGCGCCGCCCAGGGCCCGCGCTTCCATAAAGGGTATGGCCCCCGCCGTTGAAAGCCTGTGCGCGTCTTCTAAGTTTTGTACAAGGGACGCTCGATTCGTGCCGTCGGGACAGCGCGGCGCCAGCGCCTTTCACCGTCCCCTCGCATCGCCGTTTCCGCACCCGCGCCACGGTTGTTCCGGCCCGCGCGCCGATCCCTTTCCACCCGCTACCGGAGCCCGGTGGGTGCCGCCATGATTTTCAAACAGTTCTATCTGGAGAGCCTGGGCCACGCCTCGTACCTCGTCGGGTCCGAGGAGACTGGCGAGGCGCTGGTTTTCGACGCGCGCCGCGACGTGGACCCGTATTTCGAGGAGGCGCGCCGGCGCGGCATGACCATCCGGTACGCCGCCGATTCGCATCAGCACAACGATTACCTCTCGGGCATTTGCGAGCTTGCGCAGCGCGGCCCCATCGAGCTGCTCGCGGCCGCGCGGGCCGGGCAGGATTACCGGGCCCGGGCGCTGGAGGATGGCGCGCGCCTGGAGATGGGCGAGGTGACTTTCGAGGTCATGCACACGCCCGGACATACGCCGGAGCACATCAGTCTGCTGGTCACGGACCGCTCCCGGGGCGAGGCGCCTGCGCTGCTGCTGTCGGGCGGGGCGCTGCTGGTGGGCGACGTGGCGCGGCCCGACCTGCTGGGCGGTGCGGCGGAAACGGAACGGAACGCCCGCGCCCTGTGCCGCACCTTGCAGGAAAAGATCCTGACCCTGCCCGATTTCGTGGAGGTGTATCCGACCCATGTGGCGGGGTCGCTGTGCGGCGGCACCATCGGCAGCCGGTTGTCCACCACCATCGGTTACGAGCGCCGGCTCAACCGCCTGCTGGCCGCGCTGCAGTCCGCCCCGGACCCTGATGCCCAGTGCCTGGATCTGAAACACCTCCCCGCGGTGCCGCCCTACTGGCGCCGCATGCGCAGCCAGAACCGGGCCGGCCCCGCGCCGCTGGGCGTCCTGGCCGAGCCGCCCGCCCTGTCCGTGGCGGCCTTCGACCGGCTGCGTGCCGACGGGGCCGTGGTGCTGGACTGTCGTGCCCCTGAAGCCTTCGCGATCCACATTCCAGGGGCGTTGAGCGTGGGGCTGGGGCCCGCCTTCAGCACCTGGGCCGGAACCGTGGTGCCGCCCGCGGCGGCGATCATCCTGGTGCTCGATCGGGCGGACGATCTGTGGGAGGCCTGTTGGCAATTGCTGCGGATCGGCTACGACCTGCCGGCGGGCTGGCTCGCGGGCGGCATGCAGGCGTGGCGCGGGGCCGGCATGCCCGTGGCGGGGATAACCTTCTGGTCGGTCCTGGAGCTGCAACGGCAGCGGGAAGCGCGCCGCGACCTGTTCATCCTGGATGTGCGCCAACCGCAGGAATGGGCCGACGGGCACATCCCCAACGCCCATTTCATCACCGGCGCCGAACTGCCCGCGCGGATCGATGACGTGCCCAAGGACAGGCCGGTGGCCGTCATCTGCGGCACCGGCTATCGTTCCACCGTCGTGGCCAGCCTGTTGCTGCGCGAGGGATACGAACAGGTCGCCAGCGTGCTGGGCGGCATGCAGGCGTGGCAGCGCCTGGGGCTGGAATGGGAATCGGAATGACCGGAGCCGGTGCGGCGGGCAGTCTCTACAGGGGCTAAAATTTGTTAGCCACGCGACAACAGGACAGGCGATCCATCGGTGGGTCGCCTGGATTGCCGGGAGGAACTCCCCATGGCCACACTGCTGCGCCCCGACCCCACCTTCTATCCCTCGCCGCGGCTTGCCATGGAGGCGCCGCGCGAATCCTACGGCTACGTCGCCACACTATGCGCGGACGGCACGAAACCCGATGCGTTGGCCGTGGTCGATCTGGACCCGCGCTCGTCGGCCTACGGCTCGGTGGTGCACAAGGTCGAACTGCCCTACAAGGGCGACGAACTGCACCACTTCGGCTGGAACGCTTGCAGTTCCATGCTGTGCCCCCTCGGCGGCCATCCGTTCACGGAACGCCGTTACCTGGTGGTGCCGGGGATGCGCTCCTCGCGCCTCTACATCATCGACACCAAGCCCCACCCCACCCGCGCCCGGATCGTCAAGGTGATCGAGCCCGAGGAGGTCATGCACAAGACCGGCTACTCGCGGCCCCATACCGTCCACTGCGGCCCGGAGGGCATCTACGTCAGTTGCCTGGGCGGCAAGGGCGAACAAGGCGACGAGGGGCCTGCCGGCATCTTCGTGATGGACTGCGACACGTTCGAGGTGCTGGGACCCTGGGAGGTGGAGCGTGGCGACCAGGTGCTCGCCTACGACTTCTGGTGGCATCTGACCGACGACATCATGGTGAGCAGCGAGTGGGCGCGTCCGCCGCAGTTCGAGAACGGCTTGGTGCCGGACGATCTCCTGGGCAACCGCTACGGCCACCGCCTGCATTTCTGGGACCTGTCGCGCCGGCGCATCCGGCAGACCGTGGACCTCGGCGCCAATCATCAGATGGCGCTGGAACTGCGCCCTGCCCACGAACCCACCCGGACCTACGGATTCATGGGCGTGGTGGTCAACACCGAGAACCTCAACGGCGAGATCTGGCTGTGGCACAAGGATCAGAAGAGCGACCGGGAATTCAAGGCGGAGAAGATCATCGACATCCCCCCGCAGCCGGCCGATCCGGATCACCTGCCTGATCTGCTGAAGCCCTTCTCCGCCGCGCCCCCGCTCGTCACCGACATCGACCTCTCCATGGACGACCGGCATCTCTACGTCTCGTGCTGGGGCACCGGGGAGTTGCAGCGCTACGACGTGAGCGATCCCCACAATCCCAAACCCGCCGGAACCGTTCAGATCGGCGGCCTGGACCGGCGCGCCAGGCATCCCAGCGGGCGCGACTTCATGGGCGGACCGCAGATGGTCGAGATCAGCCGCGACGGACAGCGGGTCTACGTCACCAATTCCCTCTACAGCGCCTGGGACGATCAGTTCTATCCGGGCGGCCTGCCCGGCGCCCAGGTGATGGCCAGGGCCGAGGACGGCAGCCTCACCTTGGACGAGAACTTCTACGTGACGTTCGACGCCGGCTATCGCGCCCATCAGACCCGGCTCGAAGGCGGCGACTGCTCAACGGATTCTTTCTGTTATGCGTCGGCGTAGGGAGGACCTCCCTGGAGCATGTGGATAGCGCCGCCGGGCTCTGGGCCTGGATCGCGGTCCTCGGGCTGGGGCTGTTCCACGGCCTCAATCCCGGCATGGGCTGGCTGTTCGCCGTCTCCAACGGCATGCAGACGCGCAGCGCCGCGGGCGTGTTCGCCGCGCTGCCGCCGCTCGCCTTCGGTCATCTCCTCGCCATCGCCGCTGTGCTGCTGCCGGTGTCGCTGCTTGCGCTTTACGTCGCCCACTTCGCCTGGCTGCGGCTCCTCACCGGCCTGTCGCTGGTCGGCTTCGGCATCTACAAGCTGGTGGATGCGCGCCATCCGCGGCTGCTCGCCCGCATCGGCCGGCGCCACCTGGTGCTGTGGTCGTTCCTCATGGCCACCAGCCACGGCGCGGGGCTGATGCTGGCGCCGTTCGTGCTCGATCTGCAACACGCCCGCCTCGCCCTCCCCGCCCCCCTGCACCATGCCGGGCATGCCTTGGAAGGCGGTCTGGCGACGGCGGTAATGGCGACACTGCTGCATACCCTGGCCATGATCGCCACCTCCGGCGCCATCGCGTGGCTGGTCTACCGCTGGTTCGGGCTGCGCCTCCTGCAGAAATCCTGGTTCAATCTCGATCTGCTGTGGGCCTGGTTGCTGATCCTGACGGGCATCCTGGCGGTCGCTGTGTGACGGCAGACGGCGCAGTGCGTCATGCCATCGCGGATTTGCCGCGCGCCTCCACGGCCTCGCCACCGAAGGCGGCGAGCAGATCCGCCAGAAAGGGCTTCAGTTCCAAAGTCATGACCGCGAAATCGGCATCGAACCGGGCGATCTCGTCATCAGCCGAAACATCCACCGTCTGTTCCTGGACGATGTCCTGGAAGCGCAGGCGCTTGATGCCGAGGTCATCCGACAGGACGAACTCGATGCGCTCGTTCCAGCCCAAGGCCAGCTTGGTCACCCGCTTGCCGGCCTTCAGGTGCCCGCGGATCTCCTCCGCGGTCAGATCCTGCCGCCGGCAGCGCACCACGGCGCCCTCCTTGTCCCGCGCGCGCAGTTCGCACTCGTCGCCCAGCGTGAAACGGCCGCCGCACTCCCCGGCCACCAGCCAGCCGGTCAACACGCCCGCCGGATCGTCCTGGACACGCGGCGGAGCCGCCTCCAGGCTCCCCAGGGATTTGCGCAGCAGGCTCACCAGTTCCTCCGCGCGCTTGCGGTTGGGACTGTCCACCACGAGCCAACCGTCGCGCGGCGCGATGTAGGCGAACATCCGGGTGGTGCGCGTCAGCGCCTTGGGCAACAGGTCGTGCAGCACCTCTTCGCGTAGCGCGATTCTTTCCTTCCTGCGTACGGGCCGCGCCTGCTCTTCCTCGATCTGCGCGGCCCGTTCATTGGCCAGGGCGCGCACCACCGACGCCGGCAGGATCTTGTCTTCCTTGCAGGCGCACAGCATCAGATAGCCGTTGGCCGCGTGCACCAATTGCGTGCCCTTGCGGCCGAGCGGCGGCACCCAGCCGAAAGTAGACATCTCCAGACTGCCGCACCGACGGAACAGCCCTTCCTGCAGTCTTTCGTCGAGTTCCTCGGCCGACAGCGTGAATGGCTGAGCCAATCGGAACAGTTGGAGATTCCTGAACCACATGAATGTCTTCCCCCTTGCGCGCTGGCGCGCGTTGTGGCCGGAGCGGAGGCGTCATGCGCGCGCCCGCCGCGGCGGTTATTGGCAATGTCGATCCGGCAACCTCGCCATTTCGCGCAGGGCGCAAGGTGTCGCCGGGTCTGGTCGTGTCATTGATTGCATCGGTGCGGAGCTGATCCGCCGGCATGCAGCCACGCAGGCCGTCAGGGATACTGCGCCCAATAGGGCACGTGCCGCGACGCCCTGCGTAATGCACTGTCGAGCACCCGATACGCAGGCTCTTTCTGCGCCACGAGCTGCCAGTACCGGGGCGAGTGGTTGAGATGAACCGTGTGGCAGAGTTCATGGATGAGCAGATAACGCACCACGTCCGGCGGCAGGAACAGGAGCTTCCAGTTGATGCTGATCGTCCCGTTGCTGGAACAACTGCCCCAGCGGGTACGCTGGCCGCGCACCGTGGCCGATGCGAAAGGCAGTCCCAGGTCCGTGCTCAATCGATGCAGCCAAGGCACCAGATGCCGGCGCGCCTTTTCGGCCGTCCAGCGACGCAGTGCTGCCTTGCACGCGCTCTTGTCGGCGGTCCTACCGGCCACGACCAACCGCCCGGGCGCGCTCTCCGTCACGGTAATGCGTGCCCGCTGTGTCTCGACGTACTCCACGCGCCATTCCTCCCCGATGGCCGGCAGGGCAATGCGCGCGGGCAGCGACTGCAGGACCTCGCCCAGGTTCGGGTGCTGCGCGCGCAGCCGCGCAACCGTCTTGCGCAGCCATTCTTCATGGCGTGCCACGAAAGGCGCGACACATCTCCGGTCGAGACCCGCCGGAATCACCACTTCGACTTCCCCGAGCGGCGACACCGTGAGCCGCATCCGCTTGATGCGGGGATTCTCCCTTATGGTGTAGGTCGGAAATGCGGGTGTAATGGTCTTGTCGGTATGTTTTTCTTGCATCACCGCCGAGGCGTTTCGAATTATCGGTCACCGTTTCCCTAGCCTCGCGGCCTCTCAACCTGCCCGCCTATCTTAACATGGCGGTACGCTCGTGCCGCCGCGGTGCCATCGGCACGGCGGAGACCTTCCACGGCGCATGCGATCTTGGAAAACCGCGGTCGGGAATCCTAGACCGGATGCCGAAACGCCATCCGTGAGGCATTACGCACTACGGCCTTCGCCGGCGTCGGCATCCCGCCGCCGTGCGCAACATGGTGCGCACGGATCACTCCTTCTTCAGCAGATCCTTGAGGCCGGCAAACGGATTGTGGGTCGCTGGCCCGTCGTTGCGCGCTCCGCCGAGTTCGCCGTGCTCCGCGTCCAGGTATCGGGAATGCTCGTTCTCGTGGCAGTAGACGCACAGATGCTCCCAGTTGCTGCCGTCCGGCGGGTTGTTGTCGTGGTTGTGATCCTTGTGATGCACGGTCAGCAGGTGCAGATTCTCGCGCGTGAACTCCCGCCCGCAGCGCGCGCACACCCAGGGATGGATCTTGAGCGATTGCTCGCGATAGCCTTGCTCCCGTTCCGCACGCGCCCGCTGCGCCTGTTCCACCACCCTGTCCAATCTTCCCGCGTCCACCGTTCCGCCAGGCGGCCTGCGCGGTCCGTACCGTCCGTTTCCCATCATCAGCCCCTTACGCCATCGCCCTGTTGCCAAACCCTCGATGCCGGCGCATTGCAGGTGCCGCCGACATCCGCGCGGGTTTCCCCTCCCGCTAAGTATACAGATCGACCAAACGGACTATGCTTGGCAACAGCGGTGCGCGAACACGCAGGGAGGGCTGATGGGGCTGCTGTCATGGATCGTTGTCGGGCTGCTTGCCGGCGCCATCGCCAAGATGTTGCTGCCGGGCAAAGACCCGAAGGGCTGTCTCGTGACCATGGGGATCGGGATCGCGGGCGCGCTCATCGGCGGGTTTCTCGCGACGCGCATGGGCTACGGCGGGGTTACGGGCGTGAATTTCGGCAGTCTCGTCACCGCGGTCCTGGGAGCGATTCTGTTCCTGCTGCTCCTGCGGGCGTTGCGCGGCCCGCGCTAGCGGTCGATACAGCGTTTCAAATCCATATCGCGTCGTTGGGTGGGGTCGTAAGCCACAGGCCGGCGTCCCGTCGGCGCAGCGTCTGATAAGCCAGCACGAACATGGCGGCGTTCCATGATTGCCGTGGCATGCCCAGCGCCGCGCCGCTGCTGCCGTGGAACCACTCGTTGAACTCCCAGTCGTTGCTGCG
>Ga0265294_10006079_pt1 | contig 14575 bp, 12 predicted proteins | sample MunlanPumphouse3_FD_192504 | JGI IMG/M metagenome (GOLD analysis project Ga0265294, IMG submission 192504) | Groundwater microbial communities from a municipal landfill in Southern Ontario, Canada - Pumphouse #3 | ecosystem: Environmental > Aquatic > Deep subsurface > Groundwater | place... | reverse complement strand
ATCCCGGCGGGGCAGTGCGGCCGCGACACCTCAAACCTTGAGTCGCTGAAAAACACCGAAGTGCCGGTAAAGCTTATCGATTTCAACGCCTTGAGAAAAAAAGTGGTCGGCTCGATACGTATCGCCAAAAAAATAGAGCGCAAGGCAAAGCTTGACGAATTTTACGAATCCCTTGAGATCGGGCAAAAGCTCACCGGAACGGTGCGCTCCGTAACCAATTACGGCGCGTTCGTCAACATAGGCCCCACGGACGGGATGATTCATGTTTCGGAAATGTTCTGGGGGAGACCCAGAAACCCCGCCGAACTGTTTAAGCCCGGCGACAGCGTGGACGTTTATATCAAAGACAAAGACCGGGAAAACGAACGGATTTCCTTAGGCTATAAGACAGAAGACACAAACCCTTGGAAGATTTTCAGCGACAAATACAAGGTTGACGACATTGTGAACGTCTCGATAGTCAGCATTATGCCGTTCGGCGCGTTTGCCGAGATTGTTCCCGGCGTGGACGGGCTTATCCACTGCTCGCAAATAGGTCACAGATTTGTCGCCAACCCCGCGTCTGTCCTCAAAGTGGGTCAGAGCGTAAACGTTAAAATCACGGCTATCGACGACGAAAAAAACAGGGTCAGCCTTTCTATAAAAGCGCTCCTCGGCCCTGAGGAAGCCACGCCCGAAGAGATGGAAAGCGCGGGTGTTATTATAGCAGCAGAAGAAGAAGAAAAAGAAAAAGAAAAAGAACCGGCGGAAGTCGAAATTGCCGATATAGTTGAAGAAGCTGAAACCGAAGTTGCCGAAATCGAAACCGTTGAAACAGAAGTTGCCGAAGCCGAAGTTGAAGAAACCGAAGTTACCGAAACCGAAGTTACCGAAACCGAAGCTACCGAAACCAAAACGGTCGAAACCGAGGAAACCAAGGAAACCGTAGAAGCAGAGGTAACAGAGTCAGAAGCGGAGCAACAGCAACCCGAAGAAGTTTTAGAAAACCCCGAAAAGCCTGATGAAACCGACGGCGGAGCGGAAGAACAGCCCGAAAACCAAAACGAGGGCTGAGCGGCTATAAATATCTTAACAAAAAGAGCAATATAACAGCATAAAACCGGAAACCTTGAGGAGTCCGGTTTTATATTTTATATAAATTAACTTATTAAGAAAAACAAAAAAGAAAAAACCCGCCATGGCCGTGATTCCCGAGAAACGAAACCCTGCCCAAGCAGGACGGTGCGCTCTCCGCCGTTTTGTGCTTCCAACATCCGCTTGCGGGGGTGTCAAGGACACGGCCCGAAGCGGGAGGCCTGCATGCCCGCGAACGGAATATGCGCTCCTTTTCGTAAATGTGGGTTTATGCTCGGAAATACACGCACCGGGCAGGAGGGATTTACAAAAAAGCCGGTTTTATGTGTATGTGTTTTTTCTTTTTATAGTATTGTTTCTTTACAGTATAATAATAAACTCTTTTCTTTGTGAGGGGCGGGGGTTAGTCGTCTTCCCCGTCGCTGTCGCTATCTTCTTCGCCGTCGGTTTCAAATTCGTCATCGTCTTTTTCCCCATAAACCTCGTCGAGGTCTATTTCGCTCATAAACTCGTTTTCAAAGGCCGCGGCGGCCTTGTCAAACTCGTCGTCGTCATCTATCGTTACAAGAATCTCATCGCCGTTTTCATCGGTTTCGGTTCTCAGGATAACATATTCGTCGTCTTCGTTATCTACGGGCTCAAGCGCCACATAGGTTTTATCTTCCAACAATAGGTCGCCTATCACATAAAATTCGGTGGATTCCCCTTCTTCGTCAATCAGCGTTACTTTGCCTATCTCGTTGTTATCATTGTTGTCGTTATTTTTAGCGTCCATTGAATTTTTATCCTTTCGATTAAATAACCGGACTCGCGCGTTTTTCGCGAATAGTTTTTTACCTTTCGCGCTTACGGCTAAAGAGAAAAATCAGCGTGAGCGATAACTTCGCCACGCAAAATCTCACCCATTTCACAGCTTCATTTTAGCATAGCGAAAACCCAAAGTCAAGCTTTTTATAGGCCTTGTAATTTTTTCCGCCGACAATTTACCCCATATTATCGCCGCCATTGCCAAGCCAAAGGAGTTTTAGTTAAATTCCTACAAAAAAATTCGTGAATTTTTGGTAAAATCTTCACGAATTACTTGAAAAATCGTTTTAATTATTGTATTATTAAGTGTATCTGCACTAATGCTTTATTAAAGTTTCTGTCGCTTTCCCGGATTTGCGTTATTAAAAACAGCGGCTTTTCCAAACAATATTATTTAACCGATAAACTCGCGGGAAAAAACTAAAACGGAGGGTAAACATATATGTCCAACAAGCTTTTCCAGGGGCTTATATATCAAATGAAAGACTCCGCCGACAGGATTATCGGCGTGGTTGACGAAAAAGGCGCGGTGGTCGCCTGCAGCAACCTTTCGCGAATAGGCGAAATAAGAAGCGACGTGGTGGAGGAGATTTCCTACACCTTTGATTCCGTAACGCTGGGCGGTTACACATACCGCGCGGTCGGCTCGCACACAAGGGCGGAATTTATCGTGTTCGCGGAGGGCGAGGACAACCTCGCCAAGAGCCTCGCCTCGGTGATTTCAATCGCCCTTACAAATCTTAAATCGCTGTATGATGAAAAATACGACAAGGCGAACTTTATCAAAAACATTATACTCGACAACATTCTGCCCGGGGACATTTACGTCAAAGCCAAGGAACTTCGCTTTGACAGCGAGATCAACCGGGTGGTTTATCTCATTCGATTTTTAAACAAGGGCGATATGGTTCCGTTTGATATCGTCCAAAACCTGTTCCCCGACAAAACCCGCGACTATGTGATTTCGGTCAGCGAAACCGATATTGTGCTTGTTAAGGAACTTAAAACCTCGGCGGAGACAAAATCCGTGGAGGCTTTCGCGAAAGCTATCAACGACACCGCCTCCGGCGAATTTTATTACCGCACGGTTGTGGGAATCGGCTCGGTGGTTCAAAACATCAAGGAGCTCGCGCGGTCTTACAAAGACGCGCAAGTGGCGCTTGAGGTGGGTAAGGTTTTCGGGTCGGAAAAAAACGTCATCAACTATGAAAACCTCGGCATTGGCCGGCTTATTTATCAGCTCCCCGCCACGCTTTGCGAAATGTTTCTTCAAGAAGTCTTTAAGCGCGGCTCGCTTGAAAGCCTTGACCGGGAAACTTTAATGACCATTCAGGCCTTTTTCGACAACAACCTTAACGTTTCCGAAACCAGCCGAAAACTTTTTGTCCACAGAAACACCCTTGTTTACCGGCTTGAGAAAATTAAAAAGCTCACCGGGCTTGACCTGCGGGAATTTGACCACGCCATAACGTTTAAAGTGGCGCTTATGGTTAAAAAGTATATCGCGTCAAAGCCCACGATGTATTGACGCCTTGGCGCAAGCGAAAGACTTTTTGACCCGCGGCTAAAGAATAATTTAAGGACTTTCAAATAATGATAACCTTTCAAAACGTGTCCATGGTTTATCCCAACGGCACCGTCGCCTTAAGAAACGTGAATCTTGAGATAAACGACGGTGAGTTTGTATTTATCGTCGGTAAATCCGGCGCGGGCAAAACCACGCTTACAAAGCTCCTCCTCGGTGAGGAGAAAATTACGGGGGGAAAGCTCCACGCCGGAAAGTACAAGCTTGAAAGGCTGCCGAAACGGCATATACCCTATCTTCGGCGAACCCTCGGGGTGGTTTTTCAGGATTTCCGGTTGTTTTACAACAAAACTGTGTATGAAAACATCGCCTTCGCCCTCCGCGTGGTGGGGGAAAAGCCGTCGGTTATAAGAAAAAGAGTTCCCGCTTTTCTTAACCTTGTGGAACTCACCGATAAGTCCGACCGATTCCCCGACGAGCTGTCGGGCGGCGAACAGCAGAGAGTCGCCTTCGCGCGGGCGCTGGCGAACAACCCGAAAATGATAATAGCCGACGAGCCGACGGGCAACCTCGACCCGGAAATGTCAAAAGAGCTTATGGACCTTCTCGTGAGGATAAACAAGCTCGGCAAGACGGTCATTGTGGTGACGCACGAAAAAAGCCTTGTGGATATGTACCGCAAGCGGGTGGTAACAATCCATGACGGCGAAATTGTTTCCGACCGTTGTTCGGGGGGGTATACAGATGAAACTTGTTAGGAGTTTTTTTTATCTTTTGGGGCAGGGCATCGTAGGCGTGTTCAGAAACTCGATAATGTCCACCGCCTCGGTGCTGGTGCTGGTGTGCTGTATGCTTATCGTGGGGACTTTCGGCCTTGTCATAAAGGCGGTTGACGACAACCTTAAGAAAGTCGATTCGCTGAACGTCATTGTCGCGTACATAGACCCTTCCGCCACAAACGAGAATATTGCCGAAATGGAACTCGCCATAACCGTCTATAACCCTGACGTTTCAATTGAGTTTGTTGACAAAGAGACAGGGCTTAAAAAAATGCAGGAAGATATGGGCGGCGACATTGACCTTGAAATGTATTTGAACTCAAATCGCTTAAACCCGCTTCCCGACACTTTTGAGATAACCTTCCCCGAAGCGGAGGGCGCGGAGGCTCTTAATAACTTTGTAAATAATCTTGATAAAATTACCGAAACAAGGCACAAGATAGGGCTTGTGCAAAAAGTGGACAACGCCTCAAAGGGCATTGCCGCGATAGCCGCCATACTTATGGGGGTTTTGCTTTTGGTCGCTTTGTTTGTTATTATGAACACAATAAAGCTCGGCGTTTTTGCCCGCCGCGACGAAATCGCGGTCATGCGGTACGTCGGCGCCACAAACACCTTTATTGTAACCCCGTTTTTAATCGAGGGTATTCTCTTAGGCGTATTCTCCTCTCTCATAGCGTTTGGGATCCAGTATTACCTCTACACAATGGTTATCGCGGACATTGTCAAGTCTTACGGCATGGGCAAAATAGCCTCTTTTGGGTCTATCGCCCCCGTAATTGGCGCCGGATTCCTTGCGATCGGGCTTTTCGCCGGGATAATCGCCGGCGGGATATCTATAAAAAAATACCTTAAAGCATAATGTTGAAAGCATTTGCTGAAAGCATTTGTTTTAAGTCAAAGCGGAAGTTTAACCTTTAATTGTTTTTACGGAGGACATAACGGTGGGGGATCGTTTATATTTACATAACAAATTAAATCAGGGGGTTAAAAACCGCCGCGGGGTAAAAACAATTGCGGCTTTTATTCTTTGCGGATTTCTCTGCTTTTCCGCCTGCGCCGTTTTTATGACCGGCGCCAGCGCCGGGAGCTCGACGACTATTTCCGAGGACGAGGAATCGCTCAAACAACTCAAAGCGCAGCTCGCGAGGATAAACCAACAGCGGAGCAATCTTAATCAGGCGAAAGGCGCCGCCGGGAGCGACAAACTAAACGCCTACGCGCAAAAGATCCTGCTTGAAAACGATATTTCCCTGCTGGATGAGGAAATTTCCGTCACCACGAAGCTAATCGCCGACTATCAGTCGTCAATAACCTCGCTTATCGACCGAATGTATAAAGAACACGAAAAAATTGACACCCTCTATGACATATACGACCGGATAGTGGTCTATTATTATAAAAACGGAACTCCCCAGCCGTTTGAGCTGCTTCTTGAATCGGAATCTTTTTCCGCTTTTCTCACCAAAAAAGACTATGTTGAATACATACTTAAATATATGAAAAAAATAGGCGATGACATAGCCGGGGCGAAAATAGACCTTCAAAACACCGCCTCGATTTATCAGGCGTCGCAAAACGACCTTAAAACATACAGCGATGGATTGATACTGGCAAAAGAAGAATACGAAACCCAAGTCGCCGAGCTTGAAAACCTTGTCTCTGAACTCCAAGGGGACATTCAGATGACGGAAAAACAGATAGAAGAGTTCCAAAGGCAGGCAAAAGAGCTTGAAAAACAAATCGCCGATCTCAACAAAGCCATCGCCGACAAATATACATACCTTGAGGGCGACTACACTTGGCCGATAGCCGCCAATTACTGGGGGGACTGCGTGGTCACCTCGGGTTACGGCAACAGAAAAGACCCGTTTACCGGGCTTATTGCTTTTCATAACGGCGTGGATATAGCGGCGCCGTTCGGCACGCCGGTGCAGTCGGTAAAATCGGGAGTTGTGATAAGGAGCGAGTATTCGGAAAGCTACGGGAACGTTGTCGTGGTTTCCCACGGGGACGGAACCGCCACCCTTTACGCCCATCTTTCAAAACGGCTTGTGGATTTTAACGACAGAGTGCTGCAAAATCAGGTTATAGGCAAAGTCGGCGCCACCGGCAGGGCGAACGGGAATCACCTTCACTTTGGGGTGTATAAGGGGAGCGAGCTCACGGACCCGGCGGAATTCCTTGACAAATATTTTAAAAACGCGCTTGACAGATACGGATATCTGAAATAAAACCCGGCCTCCGTAAACTTTTTACAGCGAAAGGTTTGTTTAATTTAATGAAGAAAACTCTTAGCCTCACCACTGTTTTCGCGCTTTGTATCATAACGGCGATTATCACGTTTGTGACGGTATCCGTCTATGACAGGATCGATTACGACCACAAGCTTGACGAGATTAATATAAGAAACGCGAGCAATATTTCCGCACTTGAAAAAGAATATTCCGACGCGGGGAGCCTGTCTTCGGTGACAAAGGCTCTTAGAATTTTAAGAGAAGCGAAAAGCGAAGTTGACGAGCACTATGTGTTTGATATTGACGACAACGCGACCATGTCTTCGGTAAAGGACGCGCTTTACGAAATTATTGTCGGCGGGGATGTCCCGGAAGACGACGTGCAGACTCTTCTTCTAAGGGCTTATTTCAGCGCCATAGGCGACCCTTTTACAATGTACCACACCCCGGCGGAAATGAATGAGCTTAAAAACGAATCCAACGCTCGGCTTTACGGGATAGGAATATACGTCTATTTTGACCCCGATACCGAATATATTTATGTTAACCGGGTTATGCCCGGCTCGCCCGCCGAAAAAGCGGGGCTGCTCCGCGGCGATGCTATTACGGCGGTGGAGGACGTTCCCGTCTCGGAAGACACCTATGACAAATGCGTGAGGCTTGTGGCGGGGCAAATGGGCGAGCCGATTAAGCTTGACGTTCTGCGCGGCGGCGAACACCTTACCCTGTCGCCTGTCCGCGGGGAGGTCACCACAAAATCGGTGTTTACCGAATATATCGGCGACTTCGCGCTCATAACAATTGTGGAATTTACCGGAAGGGCCGACAAAGATTTTATAAAAGCCATAGACTCCGCCGAGGACAAAGGGGTAAAGGGCTATATTTTTGACGTTCGCGACAACCCGGGCGGGGACCTTGACATTATTTGCGAAGTGCTTGACAAGCTCCTCCCCAAAGGGCCGATAGTAAATATCATGGACAAAAACCAAAACGAGCTTTACTCTTACGATTCGGATTCGTCAAGTGTTGAAAAGCCCATGGTCGTGCTTATAAACGGGAACACGGCCTCCGCCGGCGAACTCTTTACCGCGGCGCTTAAGGACTACCAAAAGGCGACGATAATCGGCGACGTAACCTACGGTAAAGGGACAATGCAGCAGATTTTCCCGCTCAGCGACGGCTCCGGCGTCAGAATATCCGTTAACTACTACAACCCGCCTTACAGCGAAAATTACCACCTAAAAGGCGTAACCCCGGATATAACCGTAAAAGAAAGCGAATACTTAAAAAACAGGCCGTTTCTCAGAGGGAGCGACAATGACAATGTCTTTGCCGCCGCCTTGAGCGAGCTTGACAGGCTTATAACCGCCCAAAACAAAGCGGCTTGATTTTTTGGCTTTGCCGCCGCACAACACTATTAACTTTAGGAGAATAACAATGGCAAAACAAATTTATGTTTCCAAGGAAGGCTACGCGAAACTCCAGTCGGAACTGGAATATCTTAAAACGGTGAGGAGAAACGAAATATCCCAAGCGATCGCCAAGGCGCGCTCCTATGGGGATCTTTCTGAAAACAGCGAATACGATGAGGCGAAAAACGAGCAGGGCGAGGTCGAGACGCGAATTGTCAACCTTGAGGACACCTTGGCGCAGGCGATTATCCTTGACGACAGCGAGGTCAAAACCGACAAGGTCAGCGTGGGGAGCATAGTTAAAATTTATGACATTGAAAGAGACCAAGAATTTGAGTATAAAATTGTCGGCTCAACCGAATCCGACCCGTTCGCCAAGAAGATTTCCGACGACTCGCCGCTGGGCAAGGCGCTTTTGGGGTTTAGAAAAGGCGACACCGTGACCGTTGAGGTCCCCAAAGGCATGATAAGGTGCACGATAATATCAATCTCAAAATAACCCCCTTTCTTTTTACCTTACCGCACTTTAAAATAAAGGAAACACAAAATGAGCCTTGAAAACAACAACATAAATACGCCCCCTCAAAGCGGGGAACAGCCGCCGGAGACTCCCGGAGTTCAAAACGAGAAAGAACAGCGGAAAAAAAAGCTCGCGGAGCTTATCGGTTCCGGGCGAAACCCCTATGAAAACGTAAAGTTTGAAAAAGACAGCAGTTCCGGCGAAATAAAAGATGGCTTCCCCGAAAACGAAAATAAAACCGTTACGGCGGCGGGGCGGATTTTGTCCCGCCGGGATATGGGAAAAGCCAATTTTATTGATATTGCCGACTCGTCCGGGCGTATCCAGTGCTATGTCAAGATTGACGACATTGGGGAAGACAGCTTTGAGGAATTTAAAAAATGGGATATCGGCGATATCATCGGCGTGCGCGGCTTTGTGTTCAAAACGCGGCGGGGGGAAATATCAATCCACGCCAAAAATTTGATATTGCTCTCTAAATCCCTTCTCCCCCTCCCGGAAAAGTTCCATGGGCTGAGAGACACCGACCTCCGCTACCGCCAGAGATATGTCGACTTGATTGTAAACCCCGAAGTTAAAGAAACCTTTATTAAAAGGTCGCGCATTCTATCCGAAATCCGGGCTTTCCTTGACTCAAAAGGGTTTATTGAAGTTGAGACGCCGGTGCTCCACACGCTTGAAATCGGCGCCGCCGCGCGGCCGTTTATCACCCACCACAACACACTTGACATTCCCATGTATCTTAGGATAGAAACCGAGCTCCACCTAAAAAGGCTTATTGTCGGCGGGTTTGAAAAGGTTTATGAAGTCGGCAGGGTTTTCAGAAACGAGGGCATGGACATAAAACACAACCCCGAATTCACAATGGTTGAATTATATCAGGCTTACACCGACTACCACGGGATGATGGACCTTGCCGAAGAGCTTTACACCGCGCTTGCAAGGTCAATTTGCGGCAGCGAAGTTATTGAATATCAGGGCGTTACGATAAACATGGCGTCCCCGTGGAAGCGGCTCACCATGGCGGAAGCGGTGTTCTTACACGCCGGAGTGGATTATTATTCATGGGAAACCGACCGCGACGCGATACGCGAGGCGGAAGAACGCGGGGTAAAAGTCGAGGGCGAGCCCACAAAGGGAAACGCGCTCATCGCGTTTTTTGAAAAATACGTCGAGGACAAGCTTATTCAGCCCACCTTTATTTACGATTACCCGGTGGAAAACTCTCCGCTTGCCAAAAGGAAAAAGTCAAACCCCGCGTTTACCGAACGCTTTGAGTTTTTTATCTTCAACCGTGAAATGGGCAACGCTTTTTCCGAACTCAACGACCCGATAGACCAGAGGGCGCGCTTTGAAAAACAAGTTTCGGAAAAAACCGCGCTGGGGATTAAAGCCGAGGTGGACGAAGACTTTATAAACGCGCTTGAATACGGAATGCCGCCGACGGGCGGGCTGGGCTTTGGGGTAGACAGGCTTGTGATGCTGCTGACCGATTCCGCTTCGATAAGGGATGTGCTGCTGTTTCCGACAATGAAATCAATTGAAAGATAAATCTTTCAATTGTGCAACTTTTAGTCTTTGTGGTTTTGAAACCACAATTTCGGCAAGCCGAAACCGACTAAAAGATTGCAGTCTCCGGATTTACAAAGGTTGAAAAATGAATTTTTCAATGGTGCAACTTTTTGGTTTTGCGGTTTAAACAACATATTGAAAGATAAATCTTTCAATGGCAACTTTTTGGTTTTGCGGTTTAAACAACCGCAATTTCGCTAAAGCGAAACCACCAAAAAGGTTGCAATTCTCTGGATTTATAAAGAGAAAAAGAGTGCAGTTCTCTGGATTTGCAAAGAAAAAAAGTTTTAAATGAGCAAACTTTTGTCTTTGCGGTTTAAACAACATATTGAAAGATAAATCTTTCAATATATGCTCAATAAATGAAAGCAAAAAAGTTCACGCGTTAATGAAAGGGTGATTATAGATATGAAAATAGGGGCGGATGGCAAGCCGCAATTTTCACCTTATGAAGATGAAGACGACAAAAACGGCAAAAATGCCGAAAATAAAGAAAGCATTCGCGGAAAAACAAAAAAAGGTGACAAAAACGCTTCTTTTAAAGATAAATTTGAAAACTACTGGTACTTTTACAAGTGGCAAACCATAATATCCGCGCTTATTTTAAGCGTTATCGTTATTTCGTCTTTTCAGCTTTTCTCAAAGGTTAAGCCCGACGCCTTTATTATGTATGTCGGCCCTCCGAACCTTACGGTGAAAGTAAAAAACACCATGTCATTAACCGCCGAGGAATACCTCACCGACTATAACGGAGACGGCAAAAAGAAGCTTGGCCTTGTGGATATCACCGCCGTTAACCCCGAGGGCGTTAAGCTGACCGCCTATGAGACCAATATCGAGGCGGCTCGGCGTTTTAATACTGAAATCGCGACCGGAGATTCGCTTATTTATATTCTTGAGGAATCTTTTTATAACCAAGCGGCGGGGAGCGGAGCCCTTGCGGCTATCTCTTCCCTCGTTGGGGATGCCGAAGTAAAAAAAATCGACAGCTTTGGCGTTAAAGTGGGGACTTTAAAGTTTTTTAACCTTCCGGGGTTTGATTCTTTCCCGAAAGACGCGATTCTCTGCATGCGCGACGCTCCCGACGAAAACTCCCCGAATTACGGGCTCACAAAAGATTATTGGGACGCCAACAAAGACTTTTTTATAAATATTTTAACTTATACAGGCGAAGATAGCTCAAATTAAGCAGAAATAAAAATCATTAAAATAAACCTTTTTTACCCATTGCGCCTACCGCAAAACTCACGCGGCTTTTTGCGGTCATTCATTTTCAAAAGCAGAAAGGATACCTAAAACCATGGCAACGTATTCAAAAAAGCAACTAAAGCGGACGCTTATATTTACGATTGTTCTCTGCCTGCTGACGGCGGGAGCCGGAGTGGGGCTTTTTCTAAAAGCGTATCTTAACTCTAACCCGCTGTTTGAGGACCAAGTCTTCGCCAAAGCGATAGCGAAAAGCCTCGGGGTCTACCCGCGGAGCATTGACCAATCAGTCCTTGACGAATACGAATACCTCAGATTTTCATTTTCGGCCTATGACCAGTCTTCTTCCCAGATTACAGGATACACATATTTGATTTTGGGAAACGAAAAATACGCCTCGTATGTGATTGAATCCAAAGCAAAGGACGACGAACTAAGCGGCGATGAAAACAACTCCGCGGACGGCGAAACCTCGGGGAGCGAAAGCTCCGAAACCAGTCTTCCCTACACCGCCGACGACTATATCGTGCTCTACAACGTAAAGCCCACCGTCGCCAAAGATCTCGCCAATTTCCGCAACCTGAAGATCCTCACCGCTCTTGACAGCTATGATATTTCAAACATTTACTATGAAGTTTTCTACGCCAACATCACCTATTCAAGCCAAAGCGGCGGCAGCTCGCTGGGCTGGAACGCCGACGAAATTATAAACATGCTCGCCATAAACGACATAAGCGACCTTACGGTTTTTGAAGACTTGGAAGACCTTGAGTATCTCTCGCTCGCCGCCTCCTCGCTAAAGCGCCTTAACGGGATTGAAAACCTAAGCTCGCTTGTCCAGCTTGATATTTCAAGCACCGCCGTGACAAGCCTTGCGGGCATGGAGGGTCTCCGAAACATTGAAACGATTGTGGCAACGGGGAACAGCCTGACCGACCTTGCCCCGCTTTCCGGGCTGACAAGCCTTAAAACGCTCGCGCTTGACAATAATGAGATTGACGACATATCCTCTCTTAAGGGGCTTGCCGAACTTGAAACCCTCTCCGCCCCGGGCAACAAAATAAAAGATATCGCCGACCTCAGCGGGCTTGGTAAGCTGAAATATCTTTACCTCACCGAAAACGAGATTGAAGACGTAACCGCGCTTTCATCGCTGACAAACCTTGAAACCCTCACGCTCTCGGAAAACAGCTTTGTCTCTTTCCCCGACCTTTCGGGGCTGACAAACCTTAAAACGCTGGAAGCCGAGGGAAAAACGGACGACGACGGCAACGCGGCGGGGGTAATAAAAGATATAACCGGTTTAGCGGGTCTTGGCAAGCTCGAAACCCTAAAGCTTTCCAAAAACGCCATTGAGTCGCTCCCGGATCTGACTTCTCTCGAATCGCTTGTCACCCTTGACGCCTCGAAAAACAAAATCGCCGCCGTTGAGGGGATAAAAAACCTTGAAGAGCTCACCTCAATCAACCTGAGCGACAACCTTATAACCTCGATTGACGGCATACGCGACCTTAAGGCGCTGACCACCCTCACCCTTAACGCAAATAAAATCACTTCCCTGCCCGATCTGTCGTCGCTTACCGCGCTGACCTCGCTTAACGCCTCGGACAACGAAATCGCGGAAATCAAGGGGATTTACGACATTGAGACGCTGAAAACAATTAATCTTTCCAAAAACAAGCTGACGGGAGAGCTTAATATCCGCGACCTAAAGGCGCTTACCACCCTTAACTTGTCGGAAAACGAAATTGACGACATTACGAGCCTTAAAACGCTTGACGCGGTGACGACAATTGACCTTTCAAAAAACAATTTGTCGGACTTTTCAAACCTATTAAATTTTAAAACGCTCACCACGGTTAAGCTTGCCTCAAATAAAATCGCCCTCCTCCCCGAAACCGACTTAACCGTGACCGGCGCGGGGGACGAGATTCTTCCGCCGCTGTTTAACGTGACTTCCGCCGATTTTTCGGATAACCTGCTTGATGACGACGGCATTTTGGGGATAAACACTTATTTTAGCCCCGCGAAGCTCACATCGATAATTTTCTCGGGAAACAATATTGAGGAATATACCGAAATATCCGATTTCTACAAGCTTGCCAAAGTGACAAACGAAAAGAAGGAGCCCGACTCTTCAGAGACAAGCGAAACCTCCCCCGGGGAGAGCTCGGCCGAGTCTGAGGTTCCCGAGGAATCCGCCGTAAGCGAGGAATAAGAGAGAGGAAAACAGTTTTGATGGATATAAAGGAAATTAAAAAGGGTTACGTCATACTGATGTCGGGGGACTCCACCACCGACTGCGGGCGGGCGCGGCCTTACGGCACTTATCTCACGGGGCTGGGTAACAGCTATGTCAAGCGGATGCACGAAATGCTCACCGCCGTCCACCCGGAAAAAGAAATTAAACTTGTCAACGCCGGGACTTCAGGCGAAACCTCAAGGCATATCCGGGCGAGATGGATTTCCGATATCAATGCGATAAAGCCAGACCACGCCACGCTGCTTATCGGCGTAAACGATATCTGGCGCAAGCACGACCACTGGATGGATAAAGAAAACTCCGTCTCGATTGAGGAATACGAGGATAACCTGCGATTTATTTCCGAGTATTCGGTGAAAAACCTAAAACACTTCACCCTCATTTCCCCGTATTACCTTGAGCTTAACAAAAAAGATATCTTTATGCTTGACGTCGCGGCTTATTCCGCGGTGTGCAGGCGGCTCGCGGGGGAATACGGCTTTGAGTTTATCGACCTCCAGCCCGAGCTTGACAGGCTTTGCAAAACACTTTACACAAAAGTTTTCTCCCCCGACAGGGTTCACCCCACCGATATAACCCAAATGGCCATCGCGAGACAAATTTTAAAACACTGGAAGTTTAAGTTTTAAGGAGGTTTGTTATGCCTGATCTGCTTGTCAAACTATACGAACTAAGCGATAACAGCGAGCTTTATAAATCCCTTTTAGATAAAGGAATAAGAATTGTCCGCCCCATGACCCCAAACAAAAAAAAGGTTTATGACTTTATTCTAAAGCACTTCCGCGAGGGCTGGGCAAGCGAGATAGACACCGCTTTTACCAGATTCCCCGTGTCCTGCTTTGTGGCTGTCGATATTGAAACCAAAGAAATACTCGGCTTTGGGGGCTATGACTGTACATACAAAGGCTATTTCGGCCCCACGGGGGTTGCGGAAGACAAAAGGGGTTTAGGCATCGGTAAAGCGCTCCTACTCAGGTGTCTTGAGGCGCTGCGGGACGAGGGCTACGCCTACGCCATAATCGGCTCGGCAGGGCCGGTGGATTTTTACAAAAAGGTCTGCTCCGCCATTGTTATCGAAGGCTCGTCGCCGGGAATTTACTCGTCGCTTATCTAAGCGTTTTTAAGCTTAACCGAAAGGAAGATAACCAAAATGTCAGATAAACCAAAGCTAAGGGCGGGT
>Ga0265294_10006078_pt1 | contig 14576 bp, 9 predicted proteins | sample MunlanPumphouse3_FD_192504 | JGI IMG/M metagenome (GOLD analysis project Ga0265294, IMG submission 192504) | Groundwater microbial communities from a municipal landfill in Southern Ontario, Canada - Pumphouse #3 | ecosystem: Environmental > Aquatic > Deep subsurface > Groundwater | place... | reverse complement strand
AATCATGCTCTATGATAAAAGCAGCTATGAAACCCAGGGGGAGTACATCATGCCAGAGGGCGAGCTGAAGGCGAATCTGCTCTATCATGCCCCACAGATCTATGCCCTCAGCAAGACAGATCGCTATCACCTTTTGAAAAAAGACAGTGGCAGTGGCCAGCAGCAGAGCTTTGAGCTTCCTCTGCCGGCGGATTCCCTGTGTACAGGGCTTTTTGGTGCGCCACTAAAGCAGGATTTCAATCTCATCGTGCAATGCTCTGCCAGCGTTTACGTGTATCAATTTGACGATGGCATAGGCCAGTGGAAGCTATTGTCAGGCTTTCCTTATGTCTTGCCAGACAGCAGCTCGGCGCCTTTGACTATTCAGGATTTTGATGGCAATGGCAGCCTGGATCTCATCCTCAGCACGGCAAACAGGGTCTTTGTAATAGACTACAGCGGCAGTGATATGAGCCCCGCGAGCTTGAGTATGGGGCTGAAAGATGATGGCATCAGTGCCGGAGCTCTGGCTCTGGACCTGGATGGGGATGGCAAGATGGAGCTGGCTGCCGCACTCAGCATGAATCGCCTGGCAATCTGGAATAATAATTACCGGCTAAAGTCCCATTTCCCAGTGTCTTTCTCGAATCGGGGACGGCATCTGCCTTTTGTGGCTCAGGGTGCGGATGCTGATTACTATCTGTGGATAGCCGCGGATAATGGCAGCATTACCCGCACAATATTGCCCGCTTACGATCCCGTGAGGGCAGACCGGGGCTGGCTCTGTGAATTTGCAGATCTACGCCGCACCGCCTTTCGGGAAGCGAGCTCTTCAGAGAATCACTATCAGAGCGAGAGCAAGTTTGTCCCCGGCGAGCTGTATTTCTTCCCGAATCCTGTAAAGAATATATACCAGCCCAAGCTGCGCCTCTCGATAATGCCCACCGAGGATATACCAGTGGAGCTCAAGATCTTTGATATCAGTGGCAAAATGGTATATCAACACAGCGCTTTGGCCTACGGCTATCTGCGCAATCTGGAGATATTTGACATTCCCGTTCACAAACTCAGTAGCGGGATCTATATAGCAATCGTCAGTTCAGGTGGCGAAACTCACCGCCTGCGCTTTGGCATAGAAAAATAAGGAGCGTAGCTTCATGAAAAGATATATCATCATACTCATCACCCTTGGCCTGGCCTGGGCTCTGATGGCAGATGTGCACCCAGAAGCCGGTAATTACGGTTACCAATTCTTGAATATCCCAATTAATCCGGTAAGCATGGCTTTGGCCGGACGCGGGATTCATTACGACAGCAATCACGGCGATTGGCTCTGGCAGCCCGCCTCTGCCGCTGTGAATAGAGACAAAAGCCTCTCTGCCTCACACAGTGCCTGGATCGGCGATACAGCCTACAGCTCTTTGGTGTATTCCAATTCCACGCGCGCTGCGCATTTTGGCCTGGGGCTGACCAATCTCAGCTATGGCGAGATCGAAAAGCGGGATGAGACCGGTCTGCTGATCGGCCACTACAATCCCTCCGATCTCAATGTGCGGGGGAACTACGCTCTGCGCCTGGCCCCCAGCCTCTATCTGGGTGCGAATCTGGGCGTGATCTATGAGAAGCTGGACACAGCCTCATCTTTGGCACTTAGCAGCGATCTGGGCACCACCTGGCTGCTGCCTGTGGAGGGTAGCAGAATGTCCCTTGCCGTGCGCAATCTGGGCCTCAGTAATAAAACCGATGAAATCAGGGAAGAGTTGCCCCTCAGCCTGGACCTCGATCTCTACAAGAAGCTTAGCCTGGGAGAGCAAGAACTGGGCCTGGAAGCCTCTGTGATCAAAGCTGTGGACGAGGATCTGCGCTTTGCGCTCAGCACAGAATTGCAATTTCTGCAAAGGCTCTATCTCAGAGCAGGATACAAGTTCAATACCGATGCCGAAAGCTTTAGTGCCGGACTGGGCCTAAAGCTCTTCCGCATTTCCATAGACTATGGCTTTGCCGCCTTCAGCGAAGGTTTGAGCGATGTGCACAGCTTCGGCCTGAGCTACCAGTTTTAAGGGATAGACATGAGATTGAATCGCTCTTTTCAGCTTAATGAAGTCCGTCTTTCGCCTTTCGCAGCCTCTGCTCTGCTGCTGATCCTGATGCTCCTGCTGCACTGCCCGCTGCAGGCGATAGGTGCCTACACTCCTGGACAGATACTTTTTAAGACCAGCTCTCAGACCCAGCTCAGCAAGGGCAAGACCGGACTTTCAGATTTTGACACCTTCCTGGATCAATATGGCCTGAAAGAGCTAAAGCCCATCTCTGGCCTGCCTGCCGGACGCTATTTTAAGGCAAACTTAAGCCAAATGCCGGATATTCAGCAAATGAAGAGCGCCAGCTTTGCCGGAATCGAATACATCGAGCCCAACTATCTGCGCAAACTGCATGCCATCCCGAACGATCCACTTTACCCGGAGCTCTGGCACAAGCTGTGCAGCATTCCCCAAGCCTGGGATTATGGCACAGGCAGCCATCAAATCATTGTGGGTGTAGTGGATAGCGGACTATTGATCAATCATCCCGATATACAGGCAAACGTCTATATCAATCATGGCGAGATTCCGGATGACGGCATTGACAATGATGGCAATGGCTATATTGACGACTGGTGCGGCTGGGACTTTGCAGATGCTCCTGAGATGGCCGACGAGGCTTTGGGAGACTATCTGGATCCGGATAACGACGTGGCAGATGAGAACTATCATGGCACCCACGTCTCTGGCATCATCGGTGCCCAGGGTAACAACGGAATCGGCATAGCCGGAGTATGTTGGAACGTGCAGATAATGCCACTGAGAGCTGGATTCAGGACCGCAGAAGCCGGCTATTTGCAGGATGATGATTGTGCTGCGGCCATCATCTATGCAGCAGATAACGGCTGCCATGTGATCAATATGAGTTGGGGAGACCCCAATTATTCCGCGATCATCGCCGATGCCTGCGATTATGCCTATGCCAGGGGAGTAGTTCTGGTGGCTTCAGCGGGCAACGATCCCGGGGATAATCTCAGCTATCCCGCCAAACTCTCAAACGTGATCTCGGTGGGCGCTGTGAATAGTGCCAAAGTGCTCACAAGCTTTTCCAGCTATGGTCAGGATCTGGACTTGGTAGCACCGGGTCAGGACATTCTCTCTACCTACAAGGACAGCGGCAAAGACATGTATATGCAGATGAGCGGCACTTCGATGAGTTCCCCTTATGTGGCCGGCAGTGTAGCCCTGCTTTTGTCCATGGTTCCGGGGCTCAGTCCAGCCGAAGTGCGGGCGCGCTTGCTCGGCGCTACAGACGATCTCAATACCCCCGGCTTTGATATCTACACCGGACATGGCTTGCTCAATGTCAAAAAGCTCCTGGACAACCTGAATCCGCCTTTTGTGCAGATAGATTATCCCTTGGATCAGATTGGCATTACAGGCACTACCGAGATCCGGGGCAGCGTATATGGCGAGAGCTTTGCCCGCTATACCCTGATGTATCGCAGCATCTCAAATCCGAATCTGGGCTCTTGGAAAGATATCTTTGAGCATACTTCCCAGCCAGTTTATCATAACACTGAGGTGCATGATGGGCTCTTGGGTGAATTTTACGTTCCGGAAAGCTTTCCAGAAGGCACTTATATGCTGCGCTTGCAATATGAAAAGCGGCAAAATAACCTGATGAAATACAATTACTTCCGCACGATCACCGTGAATCGCAGTCTGCCGGTGATCAAACCTGGAAGGCTGGGCAGTTTCAGCCGTTACAATAACGAAAATCTGAGATATTACATCTCTGCTACCTATGATCAGCAGGTAAAAGCAGATCTCACCCTTTGGGATAGCAGCGGTAATATGCACACCGTGTATGGCACTTTTGTGGATTCCCTGCAAATCTGGCCACTGCCGCAAAATCTCCCCGAAGGCAGCCTCGATATTCAGCTCAAAGCTACAAACAATGCCAATCTCAGCACGCAAACTCAGGTCTTTACAGGCTTTTTGGATGTCCTGTATGATAGCGTTCCCACCCATGGCTATATCCGCCGGGAAATAGGGAAAGCGAAGGTGCCGCTAAACTGCTGGCACGATTTTAATGGTAATGGCCAGGCCGAATATCTGGCTATGGATATTCCTGTAACGGGATATGGCCAGGTCTATGCCTATGAACCTCATCCTGGTGCGCATATCCAGACTCACGCTTTTGAGGGAAATTTCTGGCCTTTGGATATAGGCAATACCAAAGATCAGGGCCAGGAACTGCTCCTGCTTCAGTCCGAAACTGCCAAGCTCTGGGAAACCATGCCAGGCGAGCAGTATCCCAGTGCGGATTCACTGCTCTTTCAGGACACGGGAATCGTCGGCGGCGCGATTGGGGATTATAATAATAACAACCGCAAAGACGTCTTGCTGATCAAAAACCTCGCCGCCGAAAGAGTGATTCAGCTCTATTCCTGGAACAATCAAGGGATAATGACTGCCCGAAATACCCTGCATAACACCACCGAAACAAACCAGAGAAACAACTTTGTGCCCACCATCATCGTGAAAAAACTTGATCAGGACAATCTGCCAGACATCCTCTGTGCGGATACCGATGGTGATGTCTTGATCTATGAAGTATCCTCTCTGGCAGAAGCAAGCCTGGTCTGGCAACATCGCATGCCGGTAGCCAATACCTATCAGCTTGGTAGCGGAGATTTTAATGGAGATGGGCAGCAGGATTTTGTGGTGGGTGGTTACAACAAAAGCATACTGAATCCAGATCTGAATTTCTGGTATTTTGAAGGCTTTACTGCAGATGGTAATGACAGCTATGTCAGCATGGGCTCCATTATGTTTAACAAAGTGGAATCCCAAAACGCCATTACGATCATGGATATGGATGGCGATGGCAAAGATGACCTGGTCCTGGGCCTTGCTCCCAATCTCTACATAGTCAAATACATAGATGGTAAGTTCAAACCCGTCTTTGTGGGAGACAGCACCATGAACTACCGGCTGGCAGCTTGGCGGGATGAATCTGGCAAAGCTTGGGTGATGAGCAATTATCAGGTGGATGCAGATTCATTGCTTGCGGTGGAATGGGGTCTGGATGAGCCTTTTACTGGGCCTCCTACTCCGGTGAATGTGGTGTCGCAGGCCCTTGGGCCAAATACAGTAGAGCTGAGTTGGATCCAGCAAACGGCAGATTTCTACCGCGTTTATCGCAAAAACGAAGCAGGGGATATCAGCCTGATCGACAATGTGCTGGGCACACCCTATACGGATATTGGTCTTGAGGAAGGGCATGAGTATTCCTACGCCATCAGTTCGGTGCATCTGGCCAGTGAGCCCAGCGAAAGCCAGCTTTCTGCCTGGCATTCGGCCATTACCATGCCGGTTCCCTTGATTGTCGAAATTCAGATGGTGGGAGATCGTGAATTGAGGGCTCTGTTTAATCAAAGGATGACCTCCAGCGTGCTGAACCCCAGCTTCTACACCCTTTCTCATGAGCTGGGACACCCGATTTCGGTAAATAGCACAGCTCAGCAGTGCGGCATTCAGCTAAGGTTTCGCGAGGCTTTCCCAGCCCTCGAAACCCTGTTTGAACTACAGGTGTATGGAGTAACTGGTCCCAGCGGAATCCCGATTGCTTCCCATGGCTTCTCCTTCCCTTATGTGCAGGATCTGGATCCGCCCAAAGTGCAGAGCGTGAAGGTCTTGGAGGGACGCCTCAGCGTGGAAATCACTTTTGATGAAGAGCTGGATGGGCCTCTGGCAAACTACCTGGGAAATTACACCTTATTCTGTTCAGAGAATGATCTTGAAAACAGCATTGCCAGTGTCCAGGCCGAAGGCAGCCGGGTGATCGCAACCTTCGCCCACAGCATCAGATACAGCAATAATGCCTATTTTATCAGGATCGATAATGTGAAAGACCTCTTTGGCAACACCATCTCCCCGCTGCACAATCTGGCCCGCTTTGCTCTGCGTGATATCACCGATCTCAGCGAGATTGTGCTCTTCCCAAATCCTTTGTACACCGCAAAGCAAGCCGACATCATCTTCATGAATTTTCCTCCGGGGAAAACCGGTAAGATCGCTATTTACGATGCCAGTGGCGCTTTGGTTTACAAAGCTAATATAGGTCCTTTCAGCCCCGAAAGAAACCTCATCACCTGGCGCTGGAATGCCAAAAACCAGAATGGCAAAAAGGTCTCCAGCGGAATCTATTTCTACATCATAGAGATGGATAAAGAACGCGTCCGGGGTAAATTTGCCATCATAAATTAGGATTAACTTATGCAAAACGAAGAATATTTGGACGAGCAACAGCTCGAAGAAGAAGAAAGCTGGGACGAGCTGCAAAAGGACGAAAAGTGCGCCTTTATCGCAGCTATCGTCACCTCCCGTGATAATGAAAGTGAAGCGCACGCCGCTCTGGATGAACTGGAACGCCTGGCCGATACCGCAGGCATAGCCATCCTGGGACGCTACACCCAAAGACGAACTCAGCCAGAGCGCAGCAGCTATTTTGGCAAAGGCTTCCTGGAAGAGATCAGCATCCAAATGCATCAGGCTGGGGCCGATATGCTGATCGTCAACGCTGAACTCAGCTCCATCCAGGGGCGTAATATCGAGAATACCTTTCAGATCAAGGTGATAGACCGCACTGAGGTGATCCTGAGCATCTTTCACGATCATGCCCGCAGCAAAGAGGCCAAGCTCCAGGTCAAGCTGGCCGAATTGCAGTATCAGCTTCCTCGCCTCAGGCGGCTGTGGGGGCATTTTGATCAGGAACGAGGGTCTGCCCGCTCCGCCGGTGGAGCTGCCTCCAGAGGCATGGGCGAAAAGCAGATCGAAGTGGATAAACGTCTCATTCGTCAGCAGATCGGCAAGATCAATAAATCCATAAATCAGATCACAGCCCAGAAGGAAACCCAAAGAAAACAGCGGGACAACAGCAAAAAGATCTGTATCGTGGGCTATACCAATGCCGGCAAATCCACCCTCTTCAATCTCCTCACCGATGCCGGCGTGCTGGTGGAAGACCGGCTTTTTGCCACCTTGGATTCCACCAGCAGACAGCTCAAACTCAGCACCGGAACACCGGCCATTATCTCTGATACAGTAGGCTTTATCTCCAATCTCCCGCATCATCTGATTGCCTCTTTCAGGGCTACCCTGATGGAAGCGGTGGATGCGGATCTGCTGCTGCATCTGGTGGATATTTCCGATGAGCGTCATGAGTATTATGTGGGGCAGGTGGATGAAGTGCTCAGCAGCATCGGTGCCTCAGAAATCCCCCAGATCATCGTGCTGAACAAAAAAGACCTCGTGGATAATAGCCTTAGCAAGATGCTGAGCAAGTATTATGAGAACGCCGTGGCCATCAGCGCTGCCCAAAACCTGGGGATCGAAGAGCTCCTGCTAAAGATCGAAGAGCTTTTGATGGAAAACCGGCTCTACCACCTGCGTTTGCCCTATACCCAAAACGCCCTGGTTTCCCGTTTGCACGAAATCGGCAAGATCACCCAGGAGGATTACAAAGATGATGGCATCTACCTCAGCGTGATTTTGGGCGCTGCAGACCGCTATCTGATCCAGGAGTACGTCATTCCACAATAAGCACTTGAGGCTGCTGAGTTTACTCAGCTTGATTTTATGGTACCCGTCTGAGGCGCTTAGCAGGAAAGCAGCCAGCACGCTTTTGCCTTTGACTTGCTTTTAATTCGTGTTCCACTCGAGATGACTCGAAAGCTCAAGTCAACTCGAGTCGAAAGCGGATTAAAAGCAAGTCCGTTGCCAGAGCGCGGCCTCAGCTTTATGCTTGACATAATAGCTGTGGGAAGCATTTAAGTATTAGAGAAAATAATAAGATATAGGAGACAATATGAAAGTCTATGAACCTGCCTTAGTGTGTATGCGTGGACACATAATCAATCACAGAAGCCTGTCAAATGTATTGTACGCAATGTGGAAGTCCTTTTCCTTTGGCAATTAAGTAGATATTTACGACGATTGAGATGTTAGAAAAACCGGTAGAATCGGTTGCCTTACATATTCAGGAAGAGTTTGGCAATAAGCTAAAGTGTTATCCGCGCTTGTTGGTAGACGATGCCAAGCTGGAGCCAATACGGCTGGATGTGCAAGGGACAGGCTGCTAAGCTTGAACTTTGAGTTATACGCAGAGATTATTGTAGAAGCTATCCACAACTTGCTGCATCCGCTGCGGCTTTCGTTGACCCGCAACAACCAAACACTGCACAAACTGCTGATTGAAGCGGTTCCAGTAGGCGCGGATGATGCTCTGGCGCACAATAAGTGGCGAGAACACCGAGAATAATACCCTTCCATAATCGCTTTAGGCCATGTTCAGGTTTTTCCGGGCAATCGGGTAGAACACACCACTGTGACAGGTGAGACTTTGTAGTAGTATCAGCCCTTGTAGAGGCTCTTCTGGCAATTTACTTGACATAATAGCTGTATGAATTATCTAAGTATTAGAGAAAATATTAAAACATAGGAGATAATATGGCAAAGCAAATTTCTGCTAAAGAAGCTGCTGCAATGATACCCGCAGGCAGCAGACTGGCCATCGGAGGCTTTTTGGCCGTCGGTGCTCCAGAGTGCATCATCGATGCCATCGTCGAAGCGAAGACCACGGACTTGCACATGATCGTGATCGCCTCGGATTGGGAAGACAGAGGCGTGGGCAAATTGATTGCCGCCAAACTGATCAAAAGTGCACAGGTATCGCATCTGGGCACCAATCGCAGCATTCAGGCACAGATGAATGCCGGTGAGATCACCATCGAGCTGGTCCCCCAAGGCACTCTCATGGAAAGAGTTCGCGCCTGTGGTGCCGGTCTGGGTGGAGTGCTTACTCCCACCGGATTGGGAACTGTGGTGGAAGATGGTAAACAGATTTTAACTGTGGAGGGCAAAGACTATATTCTCGAGCCCGCTATATGCAGCGATTTTGCCCTGGTGAAAGCCTGGATGGCAGACAAAATGGGCAATCTCGTCTTCCGCAAAACCGCCCGCAACAGCAATCCCATCATGGCGATGGCCGGCAAAATCACCATCGTGGAAGCCGAACATATCGTGGAAGTGGGCGACCTGGACCCAGAACTCATCGCCTGCCCCGGAGTTTTTGTAGATTACATCGTGAAAAGCACGGAGGTGAGCAATGGATAAGAGAGAAATGATCGGCAAAAGAATCGCCCAGGAATTCGAAGATGGCGATTATGTGAATCTGGGTATCGGCCTGCCTACCCTGGCAGTGAACTATATTCCAGAAGGTATCCGTGTGATCTTCCAAAGTGAAAATGGCATGCTTTGTGTGGGCCCCAGCCCGGATGAAGGCTGCGAGGATCAGGATATGATCAATGCCGGCGGTGGATTTATCACCGAACTCAAGGGCGCATCTTTCTTTGATAGTGCCTTAAGCTTTGCCATCATCCGCGGTGGACACATAGACGCTACAGTCTTGGGAGCCTTGCAGGTAGATGCCCATGGCAATCTGGCAAATTGGATGATCCCCGGCAAAATGGTGCCCGGCATGGGTGGCGCCATGGACCTCGTCACCGGAGCCCGCAAAGTGATCGTGGCTATGGAACACGTGGACAAACGTGGGAATCCCAAGATCTTGAAAGACTGCAATCTACCCCTCACTGCAAAAGCAAAAGTAAGCCTGATCATTACAGATATGGCTGTGATCGAAGTGACCCCCGAGGGCCTCGTGCTCAAAGAAATCGCAGCGGGCCTTACGGTGGCAGAAGTAGTGAGTGCTACCGAGGCTGAGCTTATCATCCCCGAACACCCACATATGATCGGCAGCTTTGGCCAGTAAGAAAGTTAATTAATCCTTATATGAAAACCGGGACTTGCTTCCGGTTTTTTCTTTGCTTTTTTGACTGGATTGCAGAGTGCGGGATGTGCTCCGCTTAGTTTAAGGCCGGTGGCCTCTTCGACAAGATACCTGTCGAATCCAGACTAATCCGCTTCTTTCAGCAGGTCATTCAGCGAAATCCTGTCATTCAAGACACTCAGCACCAGCTCGCGGTGTTCATAGAATATTTTGCCGAGATCAGGATCAAATTGTAGATTCCGATTATTGTAAATCTCCTGTGCTGCCCGGCCATAATCCAGATTACTGCGATACTTGCGTTTACTGGTCATGGCATCAAAGCTATCGGCCACGCTCACGATGCGGGCCAGCAGGTGAATGTCTTCGCCTTTGAGGCCATAGGGATAGCCCTCGCCATTGTACCACTCATGATGTTGGAGGATGATCTTGCTTACGGTATCCGGAAGGCCGATGGGGCCCACGATCTTGGCTCCGATGATGGGATGACGTTTGATGGTGTCATATTCAATATTGGTAAGGCTTTGCTCTTTGTTCAAGACATCGCTCATCACACCTATTTTGCCCAGATCATGCAAAAGAGCTCCGATCCTGAGTTCCCGCAATTCTTCCAGACTGAGCCCTGCTGCCTTGCCCAGGCCCACGGCGATGGCGGTGACTCTCTCGGAATGTCCCAAAGTGTAGATATCATTTACTTCCAAAGTATTGACCATTACGTGGATGGTATTCAGATAGCTGTTTTCCAGCTTGGCTCTGGTTTCCATTAGCTCGACAGTGCGCTCCAGCACCAGGCTCTGCAGCCTGTCTTTGTATTCACTGTTTTGAACGCGGAGCTGATGTGTCTCCAGCGCTTGGCGCACCGTAACGATGAGATCGCTGATCTCAAAGGGTTTTTTGAGGAATTCATATACTCCCAGACGGATGGATTGGCGCATGGTCTCTTCATCGCAGGAGCCGGTAATCAGGATCACGGGGATTTTATCATCGTATGCACGCACCGCTTTCAGGATATCCAAGCCACTTAGTTTTGTCATAACCACATCGCTGATCACAGTGGCAAAGTCATTGTCATAGATCATCTGCAAGGCCTGCTGGGGATCGTTGACGGTGCTTACTGTATAATCTCTTTCATGTTGCAGGCTCATCCGGATGCAATCCAGGATGGCAATATCATCGTCTATCACCAATATTCGCGGTTTTTCTTTTCTCATATCTTCTTAAAAGGGGATCTCCTCCCAAAATTCATCTGCCCGGATCAAATCCGGGGAGTTGTTTGCCACTTTGTTTACTGCCGGATTCACACGATGGCAACAGAGCAGATCGTCCGGGGCAGGAATCAAAAGCTGATCCGCCAATCTTACATCTTGCAATTTTGGGTCCAAATAGGGATCAATTCCATCTTTGTGGATGATCACCGGCATGCGGTGATGTAATCCTTGCATGAAAGCATTCGCCTCGGTGGTGATAATGCCCAGGGTGGGCAGATAGCTGCCATCGTCACCCTGCCAGACATCATAAATAGCTGCCAGATATAGCAGTGAACCTTCAGCGGGATAGATGTAATATGGGGTCTTCTGCGGAGCCTGCCACTCGTAAAAGCCATTGATTGGCACCAGGGCACGTCGCCTGATAAAAGAAGCTTTGAAGGAGGGCTTTTGAGTGATGGTTTCGCAGCGGATGTTGAAGATTGCCGTTTTGGGGATTTGCTTCATCCAGGAAGGGATCAGTCCCCAGCGAAAGAAGCCATTGTAGCGCAGCTCGGCCTTGCTCACTATCGCCATCACTGGCTGCGTGGGAGCCACGTTGTAAGATATCATCACTTGCTCAGAGCTGATCTGCGCTTTCAATTCACGGCTTAGCTGTTGCAGCTCTTTGTGCTGAATCACCTGAGCAAATCTTCCGCACATCCTTTAGTCTCCTTTTATGATTGACACATTATTAAGTCTTGGATATCTTGGCAAGAGATATCTTCTTAGCCGGCTTTAAGGCCTGCAAAAAGTAAAGGAGAAACGGTGACGAATAAAGATATTGACGCAGTAATGCAGCAGCTCCATATACACTTTCACGGTGTGAAAACCCCGATCGTGGATTTGATTCAAGCTCAAACCGAGCAGCCCTTCAAGGTGCTGGTGGCCACCATCCTCAGTGCCCGCACCAAAGATGAAACCACTGCCAAAGCGGTAGATGCACTCTTTAAAGTGGTGCATAAGGCGGATGATCTGGATACTATCAGCGCCGAGGAGCTGAACCGGCTGATCTATCCGGTGGGCTTTCACAATACCAAAACCCGCCATCTCAAAGAGCTACCCAAGGTGCTGAGAGAGGAATTTGGCGGGGTGGTTCCCCCTGAGATAGATGATCTTTTAAAACTCCCCGGAGTGGGACGCAAGACGGCAAACCTGGTGCGCGCCGTGGCCTTTTCCCTGCCCGCTATCTGCGTGGATGTCCATGTGCATCGCATTTGCAACCGCTGGGGCTATATCCAGAGCAAAAACCCCTTGGAAACCGAGATGGCATTGCGCGAGATCTTGCCCAAAAAGCATTGGCTGAAGATCAATTCCTATGTGGTGGCTTTTGGACAGAATCTGTGCAAACCGCGCAAGCCGATGTGTGAGATCTGCCCTATATATGAGTATTGTGAGAGGGTAGGGGTATAATTGAGAATTGGGGTAATGTATAATGTATAATGTATAATGTATAATTAATTGAGAATTGAGAATTGGCTGCTGGATTCGTTTGCGTCTCGTGTCGAGTGAAACTGGGATTAATGTAGAATTTAGGATTTAGGATGTAGAATTGGGGGAGGTGGCTGAGCAGGATTGCAGCCGTCCCCGCCTGCAGAGCAGGTAAGTGCTCCCTTTTACTACGGCTCTTCGCAAATCGAACTTGTGAGTAACTTTCTCTAAGACCTCCGGTCTTACTGGACACGAGACGTATCCAATCCAGCACTTCTAACTTCTAACTTCTAACTTCTAACTTGTAACTTGTAACTCGTAACTTGTAACTCGTAACTTGTAGGTCTTACTGGACACGAGACGTATCCACTCCAGCAGTGCAGATCCACTCCAGCAGGACAACGCGAAGTGTGGTACAGAGCTTATTCAGATTTTATCATCTTACGTATTTCGTTATAGTTACCGCTGCGCATTTTGTAAAAATAGAGGCCGGAAGGCAGGGGCTTGCCTTGGCTATTCAGTCCATCCCAGCCTTGAATATAGCTTCCAGCCTTTTGATGATTGAGTTTGAGACTCTTGATCTTGCGGCCGCGGATATCGTAAATATCGATCTGAACCGTGGCGGCGTCCCTGATCCGATAGGGGATGATTACCTGAGAACTGAAGGGATTGGGGAAAGCGGGGAACAATAGCGTGGGAAGCTGCAGCTCGGGGCTTTCCTCTCCTCCCTCAAAGGGGATGTTGAGGCTGCGGTAGCCATAGATTTCGCTGCTGCCAGAGTAAAACATCGCTTCCAGCCAGTAATAATAGCTGGCACCGGCCGTAGTTTCGGCATCGGCAAAGCTATACTCAGCTCCCTGCGAGGCCTCTTCAGCCGGGGATATCAGTGTGGCATTGAGCCGCAGCGCAGTGGCCAGTTCAGCCTCTTCGGCACGATAGATATTCCAGCCCAGCAGATCAGTTTCGGAGGCTGTAGCCCACTGCAAGATAGCGCAGTTCTGCCAGTTCACCTGAAATGAACTGAGTGTAACAGGCAGAGTTACTTCATCATCCTCAAAGAAACCAATCAGACTAATCATAAAATCCTGGCGGGTGGAGCCAAGAGGCGTATCACTGAGCTCCGCCATCGCGTAGCTAAAGACAAGGCTGCGTTGGCCATAAGCTCCCTCAGAGGCGATGCCTACCACACCGTAATCATCCTCCACAAAGGCTGCTATGGCTGCAATGGGAACTGGCTCATAGAGATCAATAAAGTCATTATTAGTTTGATCGCTGGAGGTATAAAGCAGGTTGCGGGTGGGGCCGTTTTGTCCGGCCAGATGGTTTATGATATTGGTGCTACCATCAGATGCAGAGGCAATGCCCAAAAGCGGCCAAATGATTTCGTGCCCGTCATGTATGCCATCGATCAAGGGGAAATAAGCGGTGAGATCATAGCCCACGGCATCGGCTCCTTCGATATAGATTCGACCGCCGGCTTCCAGGTAGTTTTTGATCGCGTAAAACATGGTGGGGCTGTTCAATCTGCCTACATTGGTATCCAGGGCACCAAATGATAAATATACTGCATCAAAACTGAGGAAGGAAGCGGGAAAATCAGAACCATGCACCACTTGTTTGCCCATGCCTGAGAGGGTATTCTTGATGAAGGTTCCGCTTTGATTGCGGGCCCCGGCTTTGGCTTCCCACACGAAGCTGCCTCCATTGTGAATCAAGATTTTGAAATTGGCTGTATTGCCGCTAAGTATGGGCATAGCCGAACTGATCGTGAGCATGAAACTGATATATTGCGAGGGCGTTCCAGGCATTACAGAGATGCTGAAGACCTCGTCTAAAAACAGCCAGTCATCAGCCGGCAGCACAGTATTTATCGTGCTTTGATTGATGATCACGTCGGGGCTGGTGCTGCTCAGCAGGATCTGGGCATTCGCAGAGAAATCGCTGTAATTCCTGAGTGTGAGATTGAGCAGGAAGCTTTCGCCCGGCTCTACTGCGTCATTGGCATTGGCATCGGAAGGGGGGCGCACTTCAAAGAGTGCCAGATGCAGC
>Ga0265294_10006077_pt1 | contig 14576 bp, 9 predicted proteins | sample MunlanPumphouse3_FD_192504 | JGI IMG/M metagenome (GOLD analysis project Ga0265294, IMG submission 192504) | Groundwater microbial communities from a municipal landfill in Southern Ontario, Canada - Pumphouse #3 | ecosystem: Environmental > Aquatic > Deep subsurface > Groundwater | place... | reverse complement strand
TCAATACTGATTTTTTGTCAATCATAAAGATATTTCAAGCATACCTTCTCCCCCTCGGTTGTGATTGGCCCTGCATGATTTGGCAGCTATCGCGTCTTTATAGTGACACCTGAAATGTCAAATCGTGACACCCGTATGACAAAACCGCAGAAATACCTTCAGTTTGTGACACTAATTTGTCAAATCAATGGAATCCAGATCCCGTTAGAAGTGACAGCGATTTGTCAAATCATGACAGCGAAATGGCAGGTTGTGACACTAAACTGTCAACTACTCTACTAAATGATAGAAAGCAAAACAGACAGGTTTTCATTTGTCTAATGTGTTTTCGTTTATCATGGTTGATATTCTTGAGTACCTTCTTTTTGCAAAATCATATGCACACCAAGTGAAATACACACATAAGCATAGTAAAACAAAGGTTGTGATCCAAAATGAATACCTTTTTAGGGCTATAGCCGTAACCCAAATTGGAATAGTGAATAATGCAAGCTGTACAAAACCAGTAATTTCAGCATGCATTTTGTCTGCTTGAGCAGACTTTCGGTCAAAAATCGTTACATTCTTACACATCTCCTTTTCCTTTGTATATGCATCGGGCTTGTGTGTTTTTACTGCAAGGTTTTCCATAACAGCACATAATCGAGAGGACACTGGATTAGTAACAAAACCAATAATATATGACAACCCAACCGTTAGCATTAAATCAATAATTGTACTAATGCCTAGAGAATTGTAAATTAAGTACCTTAGTGCAAGAATGAAATAAACTCCTGGTATAACTCTTGAACAGATGTCATAATAAACTTCAGGCAGCTTTACTTCTGAAGCGAAACTCATATTATCCCCTTATTGATCGTGAAAAGATACAGTCACACACAATTATTTTCAACGACTCAATTATTCTATTTGAAATTGAGTTATATTAATCAATTTATGCTCTGCGGTACTTATTCTCAGCATATATTACAATATCTACTCTCAGTAAGTCATTTCGGGCACTGAGTAAAGTAACAATCCAAGTGTATAGATAGATTACCAACGACCAACGATATGATAGCATGGATTTATGTCAATGTTTTCTGATCATTTCCCAATTCAGATCATGACTAATTGCAGATTGACAACTGAGACGGCGAATTATCGCTTCGTGGGGCATCCTTGCACATCCTAAAGTAATACTTTGTTATGTTGTATATGACATGATATCTGCGAATCTGATTATCTAAAATCGCAGATTCTGACAAACTTGCTGAATCTAGATTACCCAGTTGTTGATCAAGCATTGCTTACTATAACATTCAGTTTGATACCAATTGCATGTCCTAACCGGGTTACATCTGCACAATATAAGGCTTTGAATGGATGCGACCACTGCTGTTACGATAGAGGATTTACTGGCTAAATAGTAGGATTCTCAGTTTGAGGTTGACAATTTTCTAAACTTTTGGAGGCTTGATTTAAACATTATGGTTTAAGGAGATAATCGCCCTCATCGTTAAACTAATTGGAATGTATGGATACTAGATTTAGGATAATAGAAACTATGAGATCCAAGTTATCTCAATTGCGCCTATCACGCAATTTGGTTAGTGTTTATATGGTTGGCAGTGTTTGTTCCGGCGCATTTAGAGCGAAGTATTCTGATGTAGATATCTTGATATTGTTAAACTCTCCCACGACTTTAGAGTTTGTAGACAGAGCAATACTACAAGTTAGAAACATCCTGGGCTATTCTATTGATGGTCATGAGATTCACTATAAGGCGTTGTCTTATTCTGAGTTAGTTGATATGGCAAGTTATGATGGCTTTAGATATTTTGAGTTAAATGAAAACTATTGTACATTAATGGGAGAGGCCTTCCCATTACTAAGCCCCACTCTAAGTGTAGAAAGTTATACAAACGCTATTACAATTCAGTGCACTTATAGCCTGTTAAATAACCCAGCAACTTATCCCGAAAGCTTGAGGAAAGTCAGGTATCGAACGCATAGAAACAATGAGATACTGACGCAAAGTAATATTACACCATTATACAATACAGGTGATTTGTATAGTTGTTGTATGTACTACAACAAGCTGTTTCGATCGTTGGTAAATATTGTCACAAGCGACGACCTGACGGTGTTTCTCGACGAATATTTTCGAATGATAAGACATGAGTATCTAAATAAGTACAAAGTGTACATGGCCAATAGAAACTCTCTTATGGAGATGTGCGACAATTTCAACGCGGTCATTAGTAAAGCATTACAATGATAATAGAGTTTCGGTTTATGCTCGATTTATCTCGTTTTGAGTTTTTTCAGCCAGTATACATCATTAATGATTATGCAATTTAAGGATAATGCATGGATAATACGATAAAACACATTGTGGAAGACTATTATAAGAGTATTCTGTTTCTTAATGTGCCAAACAAATGCAACAATTCATGCTATTACTGCTACGCAAATCCAGACTTCTCAAACTCGTCATTTATTCCATATGTTACCTTAGAAAGTGTGAAAGGTCTCTTGGCAATAGTAAAAGAGTTAGGGTTCAATGAGTTACGCATTAGTGGTGGAGAACCGCTAATTTATTCAAATATATGCGATCTAATAAGTAATGCAATAAACCTCGGGTTCGAGTATTCAATCATCACAAATGGTATGTTGCTTGAAACTCATATGAGAATCCTGACATCAACTAAGCCCAAAAAAGTATCAGTGTCCTATAATTCATATGATAATTGGCATATAATACCAGGTAGCCGTGTTGACAATGGATTGCTAGATTACTGCATTACTCGCTTAATTGCATTTGATGTTAGCACATCCATCAACATTGTGGTACTTAAGGAGAATCTAGCTTACATACTTTCCATAATCACCAGATTGTACGGTTTTGGCATTAGGGAGTTCAAACTAATATTTCCCAACTCATCTCTATCAGGAATAAGCGAAAGAGACTATTCTAGTATATTATATGACTTATCATGCGAGTGTATTGATGCTAATGTTAGAGTATCAGATTTATCCTATAAGCATTGTCTGCTTAAGGAAAGAGGGTTTGTTCATATAATTCTGCCAAAAATGCAATTTTCAAATTGCTGCTTGAACACAAATAAACACAATAGTATCAAGTTATCTGAAGGATCCAGCATTGATAACGTAAAAGAAACCATGTTAAATATGTATAATGCTGCCCACAAAGAATTTGCATGTAGAACAAAACTTGAGTTTTGCCCAATAGCGCTCAAACAATTATCAGATGTCTAGATAATACTTCATGAATTGCATCTTAGAATAATGATGAATCTTCAAGGCGTATTTATAGAAACCAACGATGTCCATAGATTGAACTCTGATAGTACAAGAGTATTTATTCTTTGTGCAGGGAGCAGTCAGAGATGGAATAACTATTTAGGAATACCTAAACAACTAGCTTCAATTGGCGGTGAATCATTATTATGGCGTACTGTAAGAATCCTACACGCCTTTAATCTCCATAATATTTACGTTGTCACAAATAACCGTCTTTTGACTAGCGAGTTATGTATAGAGTTTACCCCAAAGCTTTATAGGTATACCTGTGAAACTCTTTTATCTACTGATGGTCTATGGGGTGTGAAGAACCTAATTCTCCTCGGAGATGTATATTATTCATACAAAACCATGCATTCGATAGTTACATCGAAGAAAGACATATGTTTTTTTGGACGACCTCACGGTAGCGCGTATACAAAATGCAAGCACGGTGAATTATTCGCAATCAGTTTTATGCAGTCCAAAAGAGATGTAATCATAAACTCAGCAAGAGCCACCATCAATCTCGCCAAGTCTAACTTGGCTACCGGAAACCTGTGGAACCTCTATGACATTATTATGGGCTTTCCAATAATGTCCCAAAGAGTTAACAGGATACTATTCCATAGAATCAATGACATCACTGATGATGTAGATACCCCCAGTGATTATCATAATCTAGATAAAATTGTCAATCGGATCAACTCTCATAATGCGATCACAGTTATCATAGCATATGTAGCCATACTATACAGAGGAATTATTGTTCGCTGTCGTGTCATCAACAAAGAGCTATATTCTCTATTTCTCAGAAAGTACTAAATGCTCTATACCGCTCATGATACCACCATTAACGATATGCGTGGTGTCTGGAAGTATCGACTGTAGCGAAACAATATGTCCTGATAAATCAACACAATAGATTTTCAGATTTGGCATTCTGCTAACAAGTGCAATAAACGGTCTTAGTAAATTGGGGATTGTATCAATGGCGATTTCTGTCCAGACTGGAAGTATCATATAGATAATGATACTACTCATACAATAGGATGCAAATCTATTTCTTTGTACACAATCTATACTGCATCGAACAAGTATCTTGCCTGAAACTGGAGTGTGTATCTTATGACGCTCTGATAAGTTGCTGCACATGAATGAAATGAAAGAATCAGCTAACAATCCATCTTCAAATACAATTACAATGATGTCTTTCGGAGACTCGTTTTGTATTCCCAAGTCCATGTGTTTGAACACAATATTTGGGGTTTTAGCTATGGGTATTTTTTCTCCCCATAAGAAATCACTGGGCTTCGTAAAGACATACTTGTTGACTATTAAAACATCCATGCCAGAATTAACGAAGTCATTGTATGCATGGTCTATAGTTCTTACTATCGGTTCACCAAGTAAGTTAAAGGATGTGTTTAATAGTGCTCCTATACCAGTTATCTTTTTAAACTCGAGTATCAAGTTATACAAGACGCTATCATATTTAGAATTAACTGTTTGTAATCTACCAGTATTGTCTACATGGAGGGCTGCAGGTATGGAGCTATCTTGTTTTGCTTGTGCTACATACATCATAAATGGTGATTTTATGCATTCTTCAAAATACTGATCAACAAACTCCTCCAATACAACTGGTGCAAATGGTCGCCAATACTCTCTGTTTTTTATGCGTTTATTAATCCTATCTTTAATCCTGTTATCTCGAGGATCAGCTAGGATACTTCTGTGCCCGAGAGCTCTCGCTCCAACCTCGCTTCTACCTTGAATCCACCCAACTAACTTCCCCTCTGCTAGGTATTTTGCAGCCAGAAACTCAATATTCTCAGATTTTTCGCAGGATATCTTATTGTCCTGGATGTATTTTTTTATATCATTATCAGTTATCTCTGTTCCCCAAAAAGGATGCTCCATTTCAATTTTCATCGATCTTCTTTTCCCATGATGGAATGCCCATAGAGAAGCTCCTAAACTTAATCCGTTATCTGAAGCTAGTGGTGGTATCCATTCTTCAAGAAACAAGTTACAATTCTTAAGTCTTCGATTTGCCATCGAATTCATAAACACACCGCCTGCAGCGCATAGATAGTTTGAATTCGTAAGCCTTTTAGCAATGGTTACATAATGTAACATGACTTCTTCCAATAGACACTGAATGCTCGATGCAATGTCCATGTGCAAGGTGTCGATTTTACTGCTTCTATTTCTTTGACCGAAATGGTGTTCAAAATACTTTATCCAGTTTTCATTTGAACATGGAATCTTTTCAAGTTGGGGACTTAACACAAAGCCATATGTTTCATCCGTATGAAGAAATTTTTCTCTCAATGTATCTAAATACTTCGGAACACCATATGATGCTAGCCCCATTAACTTTCCTTCCCTCTCTGCTCCTGTTAACCCAACCCATTGGGCTGCTACCTGATATAGATAACCGATCGAATGAGGGTATGGGACAGAAAATAGCTTTGTTAAATCCCCATTATTGCCGTACCAGATAGTAGCAGTTTCGTTCTCACCCATACCATCAAGGGTGACAACAGATGCTTCGGCGAAAGGACTTGTTAAGTAAGCTGATGCAGCATGACAAAGATGATGATTCACATGAGTTACTTCGAGCAAATTTGGGAACATCGGGATAATAATCTTAGATACTGCATCACATATTTTTGCATTTGCAAACGGTGGATAGATCTTATTTGATACCAGCGGTCTATTTCCTGATAGTTCTCTGATGTTAGCAATAGATAGATACTTAACATCTTGAGGTGATACTGCAAACTCCTGTAGAATTGTTAGTACTAATTGAGGCGAAGGTATAAATATCCCCTTTTTTACGCGTGAGTACCGTTCCTCTTCAGAAATAGCAATAATTCTACCTTCTTCGTCTAATATTGTGAGTGAAGTGTCATGACCTACTAGATGTAATCCCAATGTATACTCTCGGTCTTCCATTGCGTAATCCTTTATTCTTATTTTCTAGTATTATCTACAACATACCAGGACTTTCCTGATCATTGCATCTATTAGTGCTCAGATACATAAGCTACGAAGTACTGCAATGATTACAATATTCCGTCTTGAGATCAAGCTGAATCATCTCTTTGTGATACTCTGAGATGCTAACAACTTACAACTAAATGTAGTTAGCTTTTAGCATCTGGATTTTCCATAGTAACATATGTTGTACTTCAGTTAATTTCACGCTCTCCTTTGGATGAGAAATCAGCCTACTTTCAAGCCACCTTTTAGCGAGCCTTCTATTTTCCTTCGCTGACAATGATTCAAAGTAGTTCTGTTTTAAAATGACCTGTAATATTTCTATATATTTTCTGGTTGCATTACTAGACAATTGACTTACTAGCTTGACAATATTATCCTCAGTGCAAAACATGTTTAGAGTATTAATGTTATCAAATACAGGTAAAGGACGACCCTTTACAAAAAGTGTTTTCCCCATATATACACTGCAACTCACATTCAATCCCTTGTTTTCCCAGAAGCACATAAACTGCCCTAGTTTATCAAGTCCCGTCTCCCATATCAAAATACCAATCCTAAGCCCATCCTGTAACTCGATAGTTGTTTCAAGTTTACGTAATGATATCCACCCTCTCATTGCGTGAACAAATAGGTTGACTAGCCTAAGTTCTTTGGGATGATGTTTGCTGAAATGAGTAATATCTTTGATCGCTCTTTTAGAGATTCGCTTTACCCTATTTATGTACTGCTCACTCCCAGTGTACTTTAATGTATGTAAGAAAATAGGGGAAAACATTTCATTTACTTCTGGAAGAACTGGATGATATGATAACACGGTTACTCGATCCCTATGTGTCTTGAAAACAGAAAGTACATTTTTCTTGAACTGATTAAACTGGACTTCTCCAGTTTCGTCATAAGGGATACTCAGATCGGGGATAGGGAATATTATCACTTTTGTGTTAATATATCCTTTAACTAGCAGATAATGCAGAAACTCGAGATAAAGCAGATCTACTATTGGGATACTAGGCCTTAATCCAAGTTGATAAACAACATAATCTACAACTTCATTGCCGTGTGTGACGAAATATTTGTTAAAGCTAAGGTCTCTTCGTGAGAAACAAATGCCTTTATACTTCTCTAACTTACTTATGAATATCTTAAACATCCACATAATACCCGCTAAGATTAGCCCTGCAACGACCGGTATAATAATGGCTTTCATACTCATCACCTCAGTTATTTCTAGTTCAGTTTACAGCATAAACTAAACATAAACGCCCCCCCCCTTTACAGGAGAGTATTTTTCCTTCTCAGATATAGCAATCATTCTACCTTCTCATCCAAAATATTAATTGAGTTGTCATAACTCACAAAATGTAATCCTAATGTGTATTCTCGGCTATCCATAACGTAATCATTCTAATATATATCCGCGTATTTTCTTATACAAATCAGGACTTTTTCTGGTTCTTTCATCCATCAATGCTAGAAACAAATGCAACAAAGCCAGCAATTTAAACAATACTCCGTCTGTATATCAAGCTAATCCATCTCAATGTGTTACATTGAGATTCGAATTACGATCTGATAGTAGGTACTTAGCTTTTAACATCTGGATTTTTCCCAGTAAGATGAGCTGCAATTTCGTTAAGCTCACGTCCTCCTCGGGATGGGAAATCAACCTGCCCTCTAGCCACTTGATGGCGAGCTTTTTTGTTTCTTTCATTGATTTTGATTCAGAGTAGTTCTGTTTTAAAATGACATGTAATATTTCTATATACTTTCTGGCTGCCTTGTTAGACACATGACTAACTTTATTGACAATAACACTCTCGCTACAAAACATGTCTAGAGTATTGTTGCAATCAAATACTGGCAAAGGACGACCTCTTGCGCAGAGTGTTTTGCCTATAAATATACTGCAATTCACGTTCATTCCTTTATTTTCCCAGAAGCACATAAACTGGCCTAGTTTGTCAAGCTCCGTCTCCCAGATCAGATATCCAATCCTAAGCCCATCGTGCAAATCGATTATTGATTCTAGTTTACGTAATGATATCCACCCTCTCATAGTATGTACAAATAGATTGACTAGCCTAAGATCTTTAGGGTGATGTTTGTTGAAATGAGTATAATCCTTGATCTCTGTTTTTGTAATTCGCTTTACTTTTTTAATATACTGTTCACTCCCAATGTATTGAACTGTATTTAAAAAGCTTGAAGAAAGCAACTCCTTAACATCAGGAAGAATAGGTAAATGGGATAACACTGTAACTTGATCCTCATGTGATTTGAAAACTGTTTGTAAATTCTTCTTAAGCTCATTATACTCAAGTTCCCCAGTTTCACCTAGGGGGGAACTCAGATCAGGGACTGGATAGATTATTATTTTGTTGGTAATAGATCCGTTTATCAACAAATGATGAAGAAACTCGAGATAAAGCAAATCTACTATTGGAATGCTAGGCCTTAATCCAAGTTGATAAACAACATAGTCGACTACATCATTACCGTGTGTGACGAAATATTTGCTGAAGTTTAATTCACTTCGTGGGAGCAAATAGCCTTTATTCTTCGTTACCTTACTAATGATTACCTTAAGCAACCAAGTAATACCTGCTAAAAGTAACCCAGCAACAACACTCGTAATAATTGGTTTCATACTCATTACCTCAGTTATGTTTAGTCACGTTCAAAGGCTCATTGATAGATAGATGATCTGTATTGTGCTCCATATCTGCAGTCATGTTTGCCATTAATCTCGCATTCTCATCAACGGTATTAAAATCGATCCTACCATTGGGGAGAAATCTCACATTAGTAATCCCCTGTATCGACCGTGATAAATGGTTTGCTATGTGGAAAGTGCCTTGTATCATTGATTCCCTAAGAATGTTGAAGTTTCTTTCGAACTCCTCTCGGTTCTTAGGAATGCTTCTCATGCTTTTAATTTTCATATCATCTCCCATGACAGAATTTCTTTCACTGATTCAAGATCATTAGTCCCGACTTGGTCGAATAATGCAACGTTAATTGCATATCTGCAGATTGCATCATAGCTCCCAAAGAAATACTGTATATGAGGGAAACTCCTGATTGTGTAAGCATTAGATCTCAACTGATCATCGATACTTAGTGGTTGCGAGTAATCAAGGATGTGTGCTTCGATATTATCTATCAAATCTGGTTTAAGTAGGTTGATTTGATTAAGCCTTATAAGTAGGAGATGGCTCGATTTGCTGACACGTGATTCAAACTGAAAAGAACTGGTCAATACTACCTTACTTGGTATGTTTGATATCAACTGCCGATAAGCATCTAAAGCTCTTGAAGAATTCCGTCCCAGGGTTTGTAGTATATCAATGTAGTAATGCCTAATCATGAAGTGATTGATCATAAATAACTTGTCAATTACTCCATCTTCAAGCAAGTGTTTGTTTACAGTGTCTGGATTTCTTACAACAATCTTAGATAATAATTGCGCGGATAGTTCTGTACTGATATTGGGCAAACCAGAAAGCGAATTAGAGATAAGTGTGGGGACAACTAAATCTGGCATGAGTTCGGCTAACCACATCAAAGATACGCATACTTGTCTCATGATACTGATACTGGGATGATCAAGCATCCAAAAAAGAAAATCAAGCGCAAGAGAATCGTAATCTAGATTGCCCCCGTCTTCAATAATCCAATCAAATCTATGAGTAAAAGAGGTATCGCAATGCACCATATGATCGATATGCTCACTTATACAGGACGAAATGCCTGTTGTCTCCTGACTATTAAACTTATCATGTAGCAAATCAATGAGCCTGTTTACTACTATCCAATCTTCAGTATAATGATCTTGGATGAATTCACTCATATCTGATATAATTTCTTTCCAATTACCAGTATGTGGAAGCAGGCGCAATGCCTCTTTTAACTCACTTGTCAGGTTTCCATGCCATACATCAGACTGGTCATCATGAAGTCTCTTTATTCCCTCTATGAGTTGTGATCTTGCTGCTGTAGGATTTTCTAGCTTCATTTCTTCTTTAGCTTTAAAGATTTGGTCTGATAAGAATGAAACATCTTTTCTAAAGTTTGTTCCCATTCCAGGCAGCCTAAAACCATCAAGAGCTTCTTCATCGATGTCTTGTCTATGGAAACCAGTACTATTGTTATCAATTTCATTCGCTTTCAACACATTAAACTTAATGTTGTTCTTTAATAGAAAACCTTGTAACTCCATCTGTAACGGATGCGTTAGGTTTTTGCATAAAGCGGTAAGGTTACTGTGAAATCTATCTCTAATCTCTTTATGGGTTAGCAATTCAAGCGCATAAGAATAACATCTATGTAAGTGCTGTGGATATCTTTTTTGAGTATCAAAAATGCACTGAGCAATCACACTTAGATAACCGTCCAGATAGCGTTCAGTATCGTCATTGATAACATAAGGTTTAATAATGGCCAGTTTTATCAAAGGATCAATTTCCATACTCTTCATCAGTTGGTATACACCATGAGCCTCGTTAATGTTGTTCGCACCATTGTAATACCCTTCTCCTGGCTCTAAAACATCAACTTTCGAGCTCTCTGCATTCATAAGAATAGTCTGAGGATCTGGTAGAACTTGATGTTTGTAATACTCAATAGCCGAAATGACGTGTCCAGCTTTAACCAGTCTGTTGATAAACAACTCTTTTTCGTGTCTGACATACCTTTGAAAGGTCAATTCTCCGGCTGAGTACTCTAAATCACCCGCGAATTTCCTGAAGATCTCGATAGGCAACAAGGTAGCAAATGGGAGATCGAGTACTTCAGTTATCAGCGATAGTTGATCCTCCTTGTACCAAGTTGGTCCCATCGAATAGTCAAGTAGCCGTGAATAAACTCGTTTAGATAGATCAAGGTTCTCGTTCTTTGCATACATACTCATAATGAACAATAGCTCAGGAATCAAATCCCATCTATTTTCCACATACAGAGTAGCAAATCTTTCTAACTCTTTAACAACAAGGAATGACGAATGACGGAGTTCCTTGTAGCAGGAAAACTCCGTTGCAAATGATCTTAAGCAATTCCGATAACCTTCGGAGTAAAGTCCCAATTGAGTACTAACTCCCCTTTGTAGAAGGTCTGTTAATGTTATGTCGACGTCATCTGGATAGAACTCCAACATGATTTTGAAAACGTATCGGTATATTATTGGAAAAAGATGCTCTGGGAGAAAGTAACTTCTGTCCCATTTGGTCCTATCTTTCAGCGTAAAGACCATATTGGTTAGTACATCCTCGGTTTTTACCCTGAGAAGTTGTATTGTTAATGTGTCCTTGTCCGCTCTACACCTGTAACCTTTACCAAGAATAAAGCCCACATTCTGTATAGTGCTTACACAGAATCTCTCCCAATCAATACTCGGGTGAGTCAATTCGGGAAAGTTGGAATCTGAGTCAAAATATCCTCGCATAGTAAAGTGATCTATGATGGCATACACTGAATCGTAATTGAGATCAACACCATTTTTTTCTCTTAGGCTTACATCAACATCATCAAGATTGATTTTTCCTAACAGAGATAACACAATATCAGATTGTTTTCCTGCTTCTATCAAAAGCAAAATTTCTTTAGAATCTGCTTCATAATCAGGAACAAACTCTGAGATCATTGAAGATATGTTGTTTATAAGACTTGTATAATTGGATTTTGATAGATTAGCATTAATTGCACTACCGATATCCTTGATGAACATGGCTACTCGAAACAGCTGTTTTACTACATCAGAGTTAATGTCTATACCCATGTCTTTTAGATTTGAGTAAAAATCAGGATTATTTCCCTTTAACCCTATCATGCTCGCTGATAACTTTGCAGAGTAAAATCCCAGAAACAATCTGGTTTTTGAAACATCACGACCTTGAATAAACTCATTATTAAGCAAGAGCTTACATGTATGCTCAAAGTATGACCCTGAAGATCTTCCCTCAAGTATGAGCATGATAATCGTATCTAATTTTAGTGCTATTGTTTCAAATTCAAGGGTGAATGATTTTAACTCCTTATTGGCTCGATATTGATATCTCGATTTCAAGGAATCAGTGATCTTTTGTGCTTCAGCTACATACCCTTTATGTATCAATAAGTGATGCATATCTATTGCGCTTTGATTGTCAAGAAGATGAGCGTCACCTCTATATAGATACTTTAATGAGTCTTGGGGGTAACCCATGTTTATAAGTGCGATAGCAATTTTATCAGCATAAGCTGCCAATATATTATTGTATCTGAAGCTAATCCTTTGTTTCAGGAGTTTTATCCGGAATAAATCAGAGAGTTTTTTGCTGGTAATACACAACTGCTCAACATCATATATATCTCTCATTATGGAGACCGGGTCAGCATGTATCATTCCGCACGAATCAACCCATTGTTGTGTACACCCTACTATTGCGTTATCTTTATGAGTGCTGCGTAGAGCATGGTAAATACGATTTGTGATTGAATACACCGTATCACGATTTTCTATACAGTATTCACTAATGTTGTCATGGATTTCTGGTAAGCTATCAGCACATTTATCTTCAATGAACAATCCGAAAGAACTGTGATAAATGCCAATTCGGTCAGTTATAGTAAGTAAATGCTTTAATCTTCCAATTTTGTTCTTCAGTAGAAATCGTGTTTCTTTATTCAGCATACTATGTAGAGCATGAAATTCAACTGGTGTCCTTGTTTGAGAAATCGTAAGAACTATCTTCGACAGCTGGTCGTCATTCGATAAAGTGCTTATCCATATCTGCTCATAGTAGGTCGAGATATTTTTACCAATAGCTGGTAAGTTATTTATCCATGTGGAAATATCTTGATACTGGTGATCTTTAATTAACTCCACGATGTACTGCAGATATAGAGGGTGCCCCTCAGATTTTAATGCAATTCGATCCAACACTACAGTGTCCAAATCAATGCCTAACCATTGAAGTTTGGCTTTGAGATAATCATGACACAATTCCAATGGCAACAATGACTGTTCTATTATGTTTTGTTCAGAAATCCTTGATCTGATTTGAATAGGCAAAATATCAGTTCTTGAAGCTGATAATAGAACAGAAATATTCGAAGGAAGGATTTGAGGGAAAACTCCTAGGAACTCACTAACTTGATTCTCTCCTAGAAGAGCTATGTCATCTAGTCCATCAATGACAATAAGACATTGCTTTTGTTGGTTTGAATAATGGCTATTTAGTTCGTGAAGCATCTGAGATAAACTGGACAGACGTTCATGAACAGGCTTGTTTGTAAAAGGATGTGGAGTATTGGTCAGTTTTTCGCTAATTAGGTCCTCGAGCCAACCAATGAGCGCCTCTCTTGAGCCCCGCTGTGCTAACGTTCTTGATTCATTAGGAGTTCTAACAAAGTACTTGCCAACAATATCTATGTTCTCGTCTAATTCTGATAGAGATGCGCATAACACAGATTTTCCTGAACCTGGAGATCCAGTTAACAAGTAATAACCTGTTTCATTGGAAACCTTCTTTCTAATTCGCTCTATCGTCTCTTCATTTGGTATTGAATCATTAATCTCCTCCGCAAATTCACCTAAAGCGACTTCAGAATCATCCTCTTGTTGATATTCAATATTGTACTTATCCAATTCAGTAATAATGCTTTCAATGCTGATTGCACCTAGTCCATTTATTATACTCCAAGATATTACTCCAACTACCTGACGATCCACGACAAGACTTGCTCCTGATAAGCCATCATAATTGATTTGGCTATCTATGTCGAGTGATGATAACTCGATGTTAAACGGCATGATATCGTTTGTTTTTAATATCTTACCCTCGATTCTTACGCCCTGTTCGAGATAAGTATGAGGGAATCCAAATGTCTCCCAAGGGCTATTGTAACGTATCCTTGAACTGCAAAGTGGCAGTGAGTCTGGAAATTTGTGATCTACGGCTATAATTGCTATATCGCTATCAGAAGTCTTGTTTAATAGCGTTCCTTCGACAGATTTCATACCCTCAGATTGAGTCGCAGGAAATTGTAACGTGATTTTCTGATTATCGATAACTGCACTCTTAACAACATGAAATGCAGTAATAACATGATTGCATGATACAATGAATCCACTGCCTCTTTCAGAACCGCATTTAACTATAACTGTGTTATGCTCTATCTGCTTAGAATTAACAATATACTTATTCATTACAAAACTACTCTCTGAGGCGCATTTGCACTATTAACAACAACATTGTACTTGAATCTTCGCTGCAACTCTATTGGCTGAAGAAATTTCGACC
>Ga0265294_10006076_pt1 | contig 14579 bp, 9 predicted proteins | sample MunlanPumphouse3_FD_192504 | JGI IMG/M metagenome (GOLD analysis project Ga0265294, IMG submission 192504) | Groundwater microbial communities from a municipal landfill in Southern Ontario, Canada - Pumphouse #3 | ecosystem: Environmental > Aquatic > Deep subsurface > Groundwater | place... | reverse complement strand
GGGGTTAAAAGCGGGGAGAGAGACGATCTCAAAGAGAAGCTCAATCTCAGACGAGGCGGTGAGTTGTCAGAGTATGTGAAAAGTTCTTCCACAAAAGTAATTAAGGATTACTACAAAGAAAAAGGCTTTTTGAATGTACAGGTAGATGTTTTGGAGACCAATGACTCGATCATTAAAAATGCCGTCAAGGTGGTCTTTGATGTAAAGAAAGGGGCAAAAGTCAAAGTAAAGACCATAACTTATGAGGGGGCGGGAGAGATCACAAAGTTTAAACTTGACAAGTCCATGAAGAAGACCAAGGATATGAAGTGGTACAACTTCTTCTCTTCCAAGAAGTTTAACGAAAGTGAATATGAAAAGGACAAGCAGTCCTTACTTGATGTCTTCAACGAAGCAGGTTATCGGGATGCAAGGATTTTACAGGATTCCATATATACGATAACGGATGGCCGAATAGGAATAAAGTTTAAATTTGATCAGGGACAGCGTTACTATTTTAGAAATATTACATGGACGGGTAATTCAGAATACACAGCAGAGGAGTTGAATTCCGTATTGGGAATTGAAAAGGGATCCATTTATGATGTTATCTCCATGCAGGAGAGGCTTTTCGGTGGTGCCAAGGAGGGAGAAATGAATATTTCCAAGCTCTACAGGGATCAGGGATACCTCTTCTTCAATGTGGTGCCTGTCGAGTTGAATATCGATGGAGACTCTGTTGACGTTGAGATGCGTATGGTTGAGGGGAAGCCTGCCACATTTAACAATATCATTGTTAACGGCAATACTATTACCAATGACAAAGTAGTTCGTCGTGCCGTATTTACGCGCCCGGGCTACCTGTTCCGCCAGACTGATTTTGAGCGTTCTATCCGTGAGATAGCCTCTATGGGGCACTTTGACCCTGAAGTTGCGGCAGATCCGAACAAGGGGTACAATCTTATCCCTAATCCAATGGACAATACGGTGGATATTGCATATAATGTTGAGGAGAAAGCCAACAGCCAGTTGGAGCTTTCCGGAGGTTGGGGGGCAAATACATTTGTGGGTACTGTCGGAGTAAGTTTTAATAACTTCTCTACTCACAATTTCTTTAAGAAAGAGGCTTGGAGGCCGGTTCCGCTTGGAGATGCACAGACCCTTTCGATCAGATTTCAGACCAATGGTTCATACTATACAGCGCTGACTGCCAACTTCGTAGAGCCTTGGCTGACAGGCAAGAAACCTACTTCTTTAAATATTTCAGCTTACTTTACAAGACAAACCAATTCATACTCAACCTATTATTATCAGGTATTGAACGATGACGAATATATGGAAATTTTCGGTGCGGCTATCGGTCTCGGTACCCGTCTAAAATGGCCTGACAACTACTTTGTACTGTATAATCAGTTGGGATGGCAGTCCTACAAACTGCAGGATTGGTCCTATAATTTCATCTTCAAGACAGGTTTGTCACACAATATCAGCTGGACAACGACTTTGTCGCGTAACTCTACCGACCAGTCAATCTATCCGCGTTCGGGAGCCGACCTGTCGATGTCTATTCAGCTGACGCCTCCGTTCTCTCTTTTCCGTGACAGAAGCATCGACTACAACAGTTTGACGGTGCAGGAGCATTACAACTGGATAGAATATCACAAATGGACATTCAAGGGTACGCTGTACACCAAGTTGATAGGTGATTTGGTCCTGATGACAAGAGCTCAGTTCGGCTATCTCGGATTTTACAATAAGAAATGGGGTTATTCACCGTTTGAAGGCTTCATTTTGGGAGGAGACGGTATGTCAGGCTACAATACCTACGGTTCGGAGGTTATAGGTCTGAGAGGTTATGAAAATTATTCACTTACCCCGTATATCAACAGTACATACGCAGGTAATGTATATGATAAGTTTACGGTAGAACTCAGATACCCTGTCGTCCTGCAGCCTTCTTCAACGATTTTTGCCCTTGTTTTCCTTGAAGGTGGTAACTGCTGGTCAGATATCAGAGATTTCAATCCGTTCCAGATTAAACGTTCCGCAGGTGTAGGCCTGAGAGTTTATTTGCCTGTTGTCGGAATGTTGGGTATTGACTGGGGCTATGGATTCGATGCTGATGCAGGTGCAGATAAGGGGCAGTTCCACTTCGTTATAGGTCAACAATTTTAACAACTAAATTACGAGTAATCATGAAAAGAATTTTAATTGCATTATCGCTCTGTTTTATAAGTGTTGTCTCATTAAATGCGCAAAAAATAGGATACATCAATACAGAGTTAATACTTAATGAAATACCTGAATATCAGGCAGCTCAGCAGCAACTTAACGATCTGGCCGATAAGTATAAGGCGGCTATTGAGACGGAAGTCGGGAGAATAGATGTGCTTTACAACAGTTATCAGTCTCAAAAGTCATCCATGTCATCATCTCAGAGAGCCACCATGGAGAACGAAATTATCTCTAAGGAGAAAGTCGTCAAAGAGAAGCAGAAAATCTATTTCGGAGAAGACGGTCTCATGGCGAAGAAGTCTGAAGAGTTGATTTCACCTGTTCAAAAGCGAGTGGATGCGGCAATAGCAGCTGTTGCAGCACAAGACGATTACAGCATCATTATTGATCTGGCGGCAACATCTGGCGTTGTCTATAAAAATCCGAAATGTGATTTGACACAACAAGTGATAAATATTTTAAAAACTACAATTAAATAAACGTATGAAAAGACTAACACTATTATTTTTTATTTTGGCGAGCTTTGGTATTTCTGCCGGTGCTCAATCATTTAAAGTAGGGCATATCAATACTCAGGAGCTGGTATCTCTTATGTCGGAGATGGATTCGGCAAGGATTAAACTTGAAGTTTACAGGGCTGATCTTGTTGAAGCCATGGATGCCATGCAGAATGAGTACAATACCAAATATACTGAATACAATCGTAAAAAGGATACATGGACAGCAGTTGTAAGAACTTCAAAAGAAGAAGAGATTCAGGGCTTAATCCAGCGCATTCAGCAGTTTGAGCAAACTGCTCAGCAGGATATGCAAAATCAGCAGCAGCTCTTGATGTCACCTGTATATGAGAAAGCACAGTTGGCTATCAACAAGGTTGCTAAAGAGCAAGGTCTTTCTTACGTATTTGACATTTCATCTGGAGCTATTATCTTCATGGGTGAAGGTACTCTTGATTTGCTTCCTTTGGCTAAGGCTGAATTGAAGATACCTGCAGAAAAAGTTGCTCCTACTCAATTAGCACAGGACGGAGCCGCTAAATAATTTGTACCTAATAGATTATATAGGGTTGCGCTTCTTTTGGGAAGCGTAGCCTTTTTGTTTTTTAGTTAAAAAAGCAAAAAGATTAAAAATTTTAAGGTATATCAGAAAAATTGCTTACATTTGTAAATTGTACAAACCAAATATTAATTAAATTATTATAAACTATTTATGCAACACAAAGTTATTGACACTCAAGATGTCGTAATTCGTTTTGCCGGTGACTCCGGAGACGGTATGCAGTTGACAGGAACATTGTTTGCGGATGCTTCCGCACTCTATGGCAACGAGATATCAACTTTTCCGGATTATCCTGCGGAGATTCGTGCACCTCACGGTACAGTATCCGGCGTTTCGGGCTTTCAGGTCCACGTCGGCAGTGAAGAAATTAATACCCCCGGTGACTTCTGCGATGTTTTGGTAGCCATGAATCCGGCTGCTCTTAGAGCTAATGCAAAATGGGCGAAAGCCACTGCAACTATTATTGTTGATACGGATACATTTGATGAGGCGAATATTGAAAGAGCCGGTTTTAAGACTCAGGATCCTTTCGCTGAGTTGAAAATTGAGGACAGAAACATTATTCTGTCCCCTATTACAACCCTTACCAAAGAGAGTTTGAAAGATAGCGGACTTGATATTAAAGCTATAGTTCGTTGTAAAAATATGTTTACGCTCGGTATGTGTTTCTTCATGTTCAACCGACCATTGGAATACACACACGCATACCTTGAGAAGAAGTTCCGCAAGAAAAATCCTCAAATGATTGAGACCAACAAAAAGGTTCTCTTCGATGGATATAACTACGCAAGTAACATCCACGCAATAGCAAATACATATACTATTCAGCCTGCACATCAGGAGAAAGGTACATACAGAAATATCAGTGGTAACCAGGCAACTGCATGGGGTTTGATTGCCGCTTCCGAAAAGAGCGGACTTCCTCTCTTCTGCGGTTCATACCCTATTACACCGGCTACCGCTATTTTAGAGGAGTTGGCTATTCATAAAAACTTAAATGTCAAGACTCTTCAGGCAGAGGATGAGATTGCAGGTATCTGTACCGCTATCGGAGCAGCTTATGCCGGTAATTTTGCAGTTACAACTACTTCAGGACCAGGTCTTTCTTTAAAGTCGGAAGCTATGGGGCTTGCAATGATTACCGAACTTCCTCTTGTCATCGTAGATGTTCAGAGAAGCGGCCCTTCTACCGGTATCCCTACAAAGACTGAGCAGACTGACCTGAATCAGGCATTATACGGCAGAAACGGTGAGTGCCCTATTGCTATTATAGCTGCTCACTCTCCATCTCACTGCTTTGATGCTGCCTTCTATGCAGGAAAATATGCCATGGAACACATGATGCCCGTTATTTTACTTTCTGAGGGCTTCTTGGGCAACGGTTCAGAGCCTTGGAAGATTCCTTCAATGAAAGATTACCCTGCAATTAAGCCTCCTGTTATCGATTCCTGCGAAGGCCCGTACAAGCCTTATCAGAGAGATCCCGAGACGCTGGCTCGCAGTTGGGCATGGCCAGGAAAGGCAGGTCTGGAGCACAGGATTGGAGGTTTGGAGAAGAACACGGAAGGAGTTATCTCTTCAGATCCTCTTAATCATGAGAAAATGTGCGCCGAAAGAGCTGAAAAAATTGCCCGTCTTGCCAACTATATTCCTGAGCAGGAAGTTATCGGAGCCAAAGAGGGTGAGGTGCTTATCGTAGGATGGGGCGGTACATTCGGACATCTATACACAGCTGTCAAGGAGTTCCATGCAGAGGGTAAGAGTGTCTCTTTAGCTCACTTTGACTATATCAATCCGCTTCCAAAGAATACTGACGAGATTTTCTCTCATTTCAAGAAAATCATCGTTTGCGAGTTGAACAGCGGTCACTTTGTAAATTATTTGAGAGCCAAATTGCCTCAGTACGATTATTTGCAATACAACAAAGTGCAGGGACAGCCTTTCATTGTGAAAGAGATAGTCGATGCGGTTAACAATATTCTTTAATTTTAGAAATTACTATTATGACATATACAGCACAAGATTTTAAGAGTAATCAGGAAGTTAGATGGTGTCCGGGCTGCGGAGATCATGCAGTATTGGCATCACTTCAAAGAGCTTTGCCTGAGGTATGTGAGGCATTGGGTTATACAAAAGAGAGATTCGTACTTGTTTCAGGTATCGGATGCTCTTCAAGGCTTCCATACTACATGAATACTTTCGGATTTCACAGCATTCACGGCCGCGCTACCGCTATTTCTACCGGAATAAAGGTGGCTAATCCGACACTGACCGTATGGCAGGCTACCGGTGACGGTGACGCCCTTGCTATAGGTGGCAACCACTTTATTCATGCTATTCGCAGAAATATAGATATCAATATCATATTGTTTAACAATCAGATTTACGGCTTGACGAAAGGGCAGTATTCTCCTACATCCAAATTGGGAGCTATCACAAAAACTTCTCCTTACGGAACTGTAGAGCACCCATTTACTCCGGGAGCGCTTGTTCTTGGATCTCGTGGCACTTTCTTTGCACGCAGCCTCGATTCAGAGTTGAAGCTTAATCAGGAGATATTTGTGGCAGCAGCAAAACATGACGGTACAGCTGTTACCGAAATGTTGGTTAACTGTGTGATATTCAATGACGGTGCCCATGCTACCATTTCCGACAGGGAATACAGAGCAGACAGGACTATCGTACTTCGCCATGGGGAGCCGATGATTTTCGGCAAAGAAAGAGACAAAGGCCTGATTCTTGATGGTCAGAAGCTCAAAGTTGTCAAGATAGGTGAGAATGGCATTACGGAGAAAGATCTTCTGGTACACGATGCACGTTGTCAGGAGACCGGTATCCACAGTTTGCTTATTGAGATGAAGTATCCTGATTATCCTGTAGCTTTAGGTATTATCAGAGACGTAAAGGATATGACATACGATGATAATGTTCGTGACCAGCTTCTCGAAGTAAAAGCCAAGTCAACGATTACCTGTATGGACGAATTGCTTCACAGTGGTGCTACCTGGGAGGTTAAATAAACAGAAGTTTTTAAACTAATAAATAATTAACAAACTAATAAATTTTTATCAATTATGAAAGTAGCTGAAATAATGGCCAATCTTGAACAGAAACATGGTCATGAAGTAGAGTACTTACAAGCAGTTCGCGAGGTGTTGGAGTCAATCGAAGAAACTTACAACCAACATCCTGAATTTGAGAAAGCTAAAATCGTTGAAAGAATGGTTGAACCTGACCGTATTTTCACATTCCGTGTTACATGGGTTGACGATAAAGGTGAAGTTCAGACTAACCTTGGTTATCGTGTTCAGTTTAACAGTGCTATTGGTCCTTATAAGGGCGGTCTTCGTTTCCACAAGGCTGTTACTCCTTCAATGCTTAAATTCTTGGGTTTTGAACAGACCTTCAAAAATGCTTTGACTACTCTTCCTATGGGTGGCGGTAAAGGTGGTTCAGACTTTGATCCGGTTGGAAAATCAAATGCTGAAATCATGAGGTTCTGTCAGGCATTTATGTATGAATTGTGGCAGGTTATCGGCCCTGATCAGGATATTCCTGCAGGTGACGTTGGAGTTGGCGGTCGTGAGATCGGTTATATGTACGGTATGTACAAAAAACTTGCTCGTGAATACAATACAGGCGTTCTTACAGGTAAGGGTGCAACTTGGGGCGGTTCTATTCTTCGTCCTGAAGCTACAGGTTTCGGTGCTCTTTATTTCACTCAGCACCTTCTTCACAAAGCAGGTAAAGATATCAAAGGTACTAAAGTTGCTCTTTCAGGCTTCGGTAACGTTGCATGGGGTGCAGCTACAAAGGCTGTTGAGTTAGGTGCCAAAGTTGTTGCAATTTCTGGTCCTGACGGCGTTTGTCATATACCTAACGGTATTGATACTGAGATGATTAACTATATGCTTGATATGCGTGCTTCTAACCGCAACAAAGTTGAGGATATGGCAACCAAGTTCCCTCAGAAAGCTCAGTTCACTGCAGGTAAGAAAGCTTGGAGTGTTAAGTGCGATATCGCTCTTCCTTGCGCATTCCAGAATGAATTGAATGGCGACGACGCTAAAGAACTGATTGCTAACGGTACATGGTGCTGCTGCGAAGTTTCTAACATGGGTTGTACTCCTGAAGCTATCCACGCATTCCAGAGTGCTAAGCTTTTGTTTGCTCCGGGTAAAGCTGTCAATGCCGGTGGTGTTGCAACTTCAGGTCTTGAGATGACTCAAAATGCTACTCATATCAGCTGGTCAGCTAAAGAAGTTGATGAGAAATTACACTTCATTATGCAGAGCATTCACGAAGCTTGTGTTAAATTCGGTACTCAGAAAGATGGTTATATTGACTATGTTAAGGGTGCCAATATTGCCGGCTTTATGAAAGTTGCTCAGGCTATGTTGGAGCAGGGTATTATCTAATCGATACTTAATGTTTTTTAAAGGTCGTTTCCGAAAAGAAACGACCTTTTTTTATTAATTTTGTATTATGATTGGAGTTTATGATTCGGGTGTCGGCGGGCTTTCAGTGTGGCGTGAGTTGTATAAACTGATGCCGGAGGAGGGTTATATATATGTTTCAGACTCGGCGTACTGTCCATACGGTACTAAGCCGGTTGAAGACATTATTGCCCGTGCAGACGCCATTACGCGTTTTTTTCTCTCAAAAAAGGTAGACGTGATAGTCGTTGCCTGCAATACTGCAACTGCGGCTTCCATCAGATACTTGAGAGAGACATTTTCCATACCGTTTATAGGGATGGAGCCGGCTATTAAGCCTGCTGCACTTACATCAGAGAGCGGTGTGGTGGGTGTTTTGGCGACAGCCAATACTTTTAAAGGCTCGCTTTACAACAACACCCTCGAGAAGTTTGCAGCACATGTAAAGGTGATAGAGAGAGTGGGTGAGGGGCTTGTAGAGCTTGTGGAAGCAGGAAAGAGCGAGGGAGAGGATGTTGAACGCCTGTTGCACCTCTATATTGACCCAATGGTTGAGGCAGGTGCTGATGCTATTGTACTTGGCTGTACTCACTATCCGTTTTTAACTTCGGCTATTGCCAAAATAGTCGGTCCTTCCGTAAAGATTATAAATCCGGCACCTGCTGTCGCGTTGCAGACAAAGCGAATCATAGATGCCATGCCAAGTCATAATTCTAACCGAATTTTGGAGTTTTACTCCTCCGGAGATACATCTACCCTCTGGAAAATAGCCTCGTTCATTGAGCCTGATTTGAGCTATTCCTGCATAAAAAAGCTCTGCGTATAAAAAAAGAGGGCAACTAAATTACTTATCAGTCACCCTCTCATTAATTATAATAATTACTATCCCTATTCGAGAGATGTGATTACCATTGTATCAGTATACCAGCCAAAAGAACCAGCACTTACTCTCCATTGTCTGTCAATAGTCATTTTTGACCCGACTTTGAATTTTCCATCATTTGTCATATTGGAGAAATATGTATACTCAGGATCATGGTCATCGTATGTGAAAACAGCACCGTATGAAGGATGAACCAAACCGGTGTTTGTTCGATAATAACCATTAGAAAGCTTAATTCCGGATCCTGGTAATACTGAATAGAAGCCGTCTCCCAAAGATACGCCAATTTTGAAGTCCCAATTGACACCCGTGCCCCAAAGGTCTATCAAACGGTATTTATCATCAGGTGCAGAATATTGGAGTTCAACAGTATAAGTTTCTTCATACCATCCTCCATCAGTATAACTAACAGTTCCAATAGTCCCCCAAGGATTTACATATAGAGTAATATCATACGTAGATGCACCATAAGGAGTGGTTTCATTGCCCAAAGTCAAAGAGATAGTATAATTGTCACCTCTGACAAACTTTTTGGCATCATAGTTAATAACAATGGTGGCATCTTTAGCTCCGGCCGCAAATTCAACGGTAGAAGGTACGTTGAAAGCAGGATCTGCAGAAGAAATAATATTTACTGTCAAGGCGTTTGAAGTATTAACACGAGTAACAGGAACAATGACAGGCTTTGTTTCATCAAGAGTTATCGTCCCTATTTGAACATCGCTTGGAAAAAAGACTTGAGTTCCGGTAGGAGCTTCACCAGGTACATACTCAGGAGCATGCTGCACGCAAGATGTTGCTAAACATAATGCAGACAAGAGTACGGCATATATTAAATTTCTTATTTTCATATTTTTAATCATTATTTAATAAGTTAAAAACTATTTCACATTAGCTACCGAATTGGTAGGATCAGGGTTATTAGGAGTGGTCTTTACTCCATCAATTTCGGTAGATACCTCGCCGTCTTTAATAATGTATTCATTATTTTCCAACTCAGTAATAGGGATGCAAAGATTCCAATATGGACTTACTTCTTTAATATCGTATTTTTGGGTTGCATGAATAGTGTTAGCACCTTCATACCAAGTCTTGATACCTGGTCTGATACGCTTAGCATCGAAATAACCTACACCTTCTCCAAGGAATTCTACACGTTTTTGATAAAGCACCTCTTCTTGGAAGTTCTTTACAAAACCTTGATTGAAAGTAGAAGCCGCAATTTCATACGAGTAATTTGGGTCACGATATGTCTTCATGAATTTCTCAAGAAGTGCAACACCTGCACTTTCGCCTTGGCTCATACCAACAGCTTCAGCCTCGATAAGATACATTTCCTCAACACGCATGATAGGAAAATCAACTGCACCACCGATACTGTATGTCTCCCAGTTACCCTCTTTGCAGCGGATCTTGAAAGACATATAATTTGGGAGATCAGCAAAAGGATATGCCTTAAGGAACCCTTCTTTATTGCCCCATTGATAATAACTTGCAGGATATTTGGTTCTATCAGGATCAATGAATGACTTTTTACGGAAGTCAGTTCTATTCAACCTATCATATAGCCAACGGTTAAGAGCAAGTTTAGTTAAAGAATTGTATCCCCAATCAGACTCACCGGCAAGGAAACCTGTAGGATTACAAAGGTTACCCATATTGTTGGCAGAGATATTATAATACCACATCCAAGAGTTGTTACCCGATGCATCGCAGAAAGCCTTGGTAGGATCAAGCCACTGTGCCTCCGTTAGCGGAGTTTTACCTGAAGCGTCAATAGCTTTTCTTGCATAGATGGCTGCATTTGCATAATCGCGAATGTCCAGATACATACGAGCCTTTATTCCGTAAATAACTGCGATAGATGGATAGCGGTCATTCTTAGGAGTATAACCTGCGAAAAGTTCCTCAGCCTTGTCAAGGTCGGCAATAACCAAATTCGAAACAGCTTCTTTCGGAGCTCTTGATGTCTTGTATTCAGACTCAGGTTCTGTACTTGAGAGGACGATCGGAACTGTAAGTCCTTCAGCATTTGAGCAATCAGTGTAATCGTTCAAAGCAGGAAGATAAATGTTATATAGGTCATGATACATTAAAGCACGATAGACATATGCAGTACCAAGGAATCCTTTGGTTTCCTGATTCAATTCTGAATAATCAGTTCCGTAGAGAGGTCCAATAATATCATTTGCAGATTTGATCATCTTGTATAGAGACATAAATGGAACTATAGAACGGTTATTTGAATAGTTCATTACATATCCGTAGGCTCCTGTATACCCGGTCCACCAGTCGTAACCGATGGTAGCACTATTGTTTACAAAGTCACAAGTCATACGTGAATAAGTTATCAACAGACCGGCGTATGAAATATCGAATTCAAGTTGATTACTTGAACCGAAGAAGAAATAGGGCTGATAAGCTTGGGCAACAATACCATCAACAGAAGCACCCAAAGCCACAGGGCTCTTTGCAATCTGTTCTGCGGTAGCTGATCCTTCAAGCGGAAAAGTCTCTTTGATACAGCTCGTGAAAACAATAGCCATAATCAAAGTAAATACGATTGTTCTTATTTTATTATTCATAATATATGCTCTTTATTTAGAATTTAATAGTAATACCACCAGATATAGTTCTCATAGGAGAATAGTAAGAAGCATCGGCTGAAGAACTGTAACTTTGTCTTGGATCAAAACCTTGACGTGCAGACCAATAGAATACGTTTTCTGCTGCAACATATATTCTCAAAGATGACATGAGAGCCCTTTTGGTCCAACGTTGAGGAAGAGTATAACCAACATTAACATTCTGCAGATTCAAATAGCTTGCCTTGGTAAGGAACCTTGTAGAACTTGCATTACTGTAAGAATCAGCATATTGAAAACGTGGAATGTTTGAACTGGTATTCTCAGAAGTCCATGCTTTCAACAAATCGGCATGATATGCGTAACCTGACTGAGAAGATGTAGGTGAATACATCAATGTGCGATATGTACCATCCATCTGCTGTCCACCTATTTGATAGGTGAAATTGATAGCAAAATCAAAGCCGTAAGCTATTAATGAAGTGCCAAAACCACCATATACCGGAGCAAGAGTGGACGTGTGAGTTAAGTATTTTGTTGCTTCGGAATATACATTAGTAGTCTCCCTTCCGGTAACCTTACCCTCATCATCAGTAACATTTTTATACCACAGAGATTTACCGTTGGGGTCAACACCTGCATATTCATACTGATACCAAGTATACATAGGAACATTTTCTGTAATGAAGAACCCGCCGGAAGTGAAACCTTCGTATACATTACCTTCGGCATCATAACCCTTGGAAGTTTTTACGTTATCTGCAAGAGATACAATTTTATTCTTCAGGTAAGTAACGTTTGCATTTACACTCCATTGTATATTCTTTGAGTTGATGATGTTAAACGAGAAGTCACCTTCAACGCCTCTATTAGACATATCACCAACATTTTTATATACCGAACTATATCCTTGAGAAGGAGCCACTGGGGTAGAGAACAACATATCAGTGGTCATACGATCAAAGTATTCAATACTTCCGGAAATCTTTCCATTCAACATGCTGAATTCGAAACCGGCATTTGCGTTTGCGCTAGTTTCCCAAGTAATATCTTTATTACCTTTTGTACTAAAGATGGTAGAGACATTACCGTCAGAAGGCACGATACTGAACACGTCGGTATATCTATATGCACCGATATTATCGTTACCCTGACTACCATAAGATGCCTTTAGCTTCAACTCATCAAGCCAAGGGGCATTGAACCAGTTCTCTTTACTGATAATCCAAGCAGCACCGGCTGACCAGAAATTACCCCAGCGATTATCAGGATGGAAACGTGAAGAAGCATCACGACGGAAAGAAGCAGAAGCGAAGAAACGTGAACTAAAGTCATACTGAGCACGAACGAAATAACCTTCGTTGTTATATTCAGTCTGATATGAAGAAGCACCTTGTCCATCAACTACGGCTCCATCAAGTTCCTTGTTCTCCTGTGAGAACATCTTACTTTTACTTGCACCTACACTGTAAAATTTTCTGTCATAGAATTCATGACCGAGAAGGGCTGTAATATTGTGGTTGCCAAATCTCTTATTATAATTGAGCAATTGTTGAGTATTCCAAGCGAATTGACGTTGATGGTATACCTCAACTGTACCTCCGGTAGTCCTAAACTGACCGTAGTATGGATTATATACGTATGTATAACGTGTCTCATCAAGGTTGGCAGCGCCATTAACAGTAAAAGTAAGACCCTTTACAATAGTAACGTCAATATTGCCTTGAGCAACAGCGGCATTTCCTTCTGAGAAATGGGTATTGAGCTGATTGGCCAAAAGAGGGTTAGCATCTGTAATGAAAGGACGAGAAGTACCCGGAATGCCACCTAATGCAAGACTGCCATTACCATGATCCAATACTGTAATGCCATTATCGTCAACATAGTTGCTTCCATCAGCATTTCTCACAAAAAGAGGATAGATCGGAGCCATCTGAGAAGTGTATGCCCAAACGTTGGCTGTAGAATTACTACTTCCATTATTGCCAAGAGAATTGGCTTTAAACTTGGTATATGACATATTTGCACCTATTTTCAACCATTCTTTTGCCTGATAATCAGCCTTCAAACGAGCAGAAATACGATTATGGTCAGATTTTTCAGTAATACCTTGGTTGTCAAGATAGGTAATTGAAGAGTAGTATGAAAGTTTTTCCTCAGCACCAGAGAAAGTAAGTGTATATTCCTGACGTAAGCCCTTGCGATATGCATAGTCTGACCAGTTATCAGGATAAATATAGTAATCACCGTATCCATATCCTAATGTAGCATTAGGATTAAGCTTTCCATTTGAGCCAATCAACAACTGGTTTTCAGGAATTGAGAAATTGTGATAACCGGTACCTCCATTAGTCGCATCATAGATATTAGCATTGGCTTTAAGCAGTGCATCTGCTCCGCTTAAGCCAAGACCATCCTCGGCTGTGTAAAAATTGTAAAGAGCTTTGAAGTGCTGTTCGTAATAAGCTCTTGGGTCACTTAAAGTAACATACTCCTGAAGAGCTTTGACATTTACACCAACTTTTGCATCAAAAGAAACAACTGAAGTGCCTTTTTTTGCTTTTTTGGTTGTAATCATAATAACACCATTGGCACCGCGAGCACCATACAATGCATTTGACGCAGCATCTTTTAGTACAGTCATATTCTCAATATCACTGGGAGCGATATTGTTCATATCTCCATCATAAGGAGAACCATCCACAATAATAAGAGGATCTTTGCCTGCATTTACGGAACCGATACCACGGATACGTATTGTCGGATTGGAACCGGGAGCTCCATTGGCAGAAGTCAGCTGAACTCCGGCAACCTGTCCTGCAAGAGCACTTGTCACGTTACTGACTTGAGAAAGAGAAAGTTTCTCTTCATTAATTACCTTTGCGGATCCAGTGAATGATTCTTTAGTAGAAGTACCAAAAGCGACGACAATAACTTCATCCAACAACTCTGTGTCAACAGGGAGTGCCACATCAATTATTGAGCGTCCATTAACAGATAATTCTTGGGTTTTATATCCAAGAAAGACAACAACTAAAGTACCATTTGAAGGAACTGAAATAGAATAGCCGCCCTGTATATCAGTCATTGCATACACAGTAGTGCTGCCTTTCAACTGAACAGAGGCACCAACAATAGCTTCACCAGTACTTGCATCAGCAACCGTACCCGTTACTCTGATATTCTGCGCTGAAACTAAAGCAGTTACCGAAAGTAACAGACACGTAAAAAGTAGTCTGATTTTTTTCATGTAGATAATATTTTAAGGTTAGTAAAAAATGCTTTTTATGCAAATTATTAAGTAGGTTACTTGTCTCTTATTCATAGAGACTCAGAAAGCAAAGGTAACAATTATTTTCACATTTACAAATAATCGAAACAATTTTGAGGGGTATTCTTAGG